>Ga0315288_10011792_pt1 | contig 10997 bp, 7 predicted proteins | sample YL17G11_20_MG_FD_203454 | JGI IMG/M metagenome (GOLD analysis project Ga0315288, IMG submission 203454) | Sediment microbial communities from Yellowstone Lake, YNP, Wyoming, USA - YL17G11_20 | ecosystem: Environmental > Aquatic > Freshwater > Lake > Sediment | place: USA: Wyoming | collected...
GTGGTCTAGTGGTCAAGTGGTCTAGCGCTACTCGAAGCTCCAACATCCAAACACCAACCTCCAATCAAGCGCCAAATTCCAAGCTCCAACCGACAGAAGATGGTCGAGAGCCGTTGGCCGATAACCGTAAGCTCTCCTGGGTCTGTGTTCACCAGTGTTCATCTGTGGTTGAACAAAGGCCGCGAGTATTCCTTGACACCTGAGGGAAACCGGCATATCATACCCAGCACTATTGCCGGCGTAGCTCAGTGGTGGAGCAGCGGTTTCGTAAACCGCAGGTCGGTGGTTCGACCCCACTCGCCGGCTTTTCCGCCGCCGGGAGTTATCCTGGCGGCGGTGCTTTTGTCGAGAATCCGGAGTCAACACAAAGGCACAAAGACACGAACGGAGTAACTCAAGGGTCAAGACTCAAGAGTCAAAGCCGGCAGATGAGTTCAAAGTGCAAAGTTGACGACCGGCTACGCGGCCGCATTGCAGCCTGCTGACCTGCCGGCTCGCTGACTGTCGTTCCTGTTTTCTTGACTTTGAGCGTCTAACCCCATACTATCACACGAAGATGAGAAACCGGCCGAGCTTCGGACTGCGGTTCCTGCAGTTCTATTTCATTGTCGGGGTGCTGTTGCTGGGCGCGCTGCTGTTCATCTATTCCCGCGTGCTGATGCGCCAGCTCGAGTCCGAAACCCAGGTGCGCTCGCGCATCTATGCCCGGTTCATGTCCCGCGCGACCGAGGCCGCGGGCACTTCATCGCCCGAGCTGGACATCATCTTCGATGAGGTCGTCAAGAAGATCGACTTCCCGGTGATTGTCGCGGACTCGGCGGGCAATCCGGTGCCGGGCGCGTATCGGAACCTGCCGGACAAGAAGCCGAGTCTCGGCCGCCTGCGCCAGTTGATGCGCCGGCTGGATTCCGAACATGCGCCGATTGTCCTGACCGCCGCGCGCGGAGACCAGACCGTGGTCCTGCAGCAGATTCACTACGGCCTGTCCCAGTCGGCCCGGATTCTGCGTGTCTACCCGTTCTTCCAGCTTCTCCTGCTCGGGCTGTTCCTGTTGCTCGGGGTCTGGGGTATCTTCGTCTACAACCGGCGCGAGCGGGAGCGCATCTGGACCGCGCTGGCCAAGGAGACCGCGCACCAGCTTGCCACGCCGCTGTCTTCGTTCGGGGCTTGGGTGGACGTTTTGAAATCGGGGGTCGGGGAGCAGGGGACAGGGATTGGCGGGCCGGGCGATGCGTTGAATGAACTGAGCCAGGACCTGTCGCGGATGAACGAGATTCTGGAGCGCTTCTCGCGCATCGGCCAGGAGCCGGAACTCAAGGCGATGAACGTCGGGCCGCTGGTCGAGCACGCGGTGAGCTTCGTCAAGCGCCGGTCGTCCAAGGCGGTGGAGTTCGCGCTGGACGTGAAGGCCGACCCGCAGGTAAGGGTGGACGAAGTGCTATTCTCCTGGACTCTGGAGAACCTGCTGCGCAACAGCGCGGATGCCATCGGCAAGAAGACAGGTCGGATTGCAGTCGCGACCGCGCAGGTCGGCGCGCTGCTCGAAATCACCGTGACCGACAGCGGCGACGGGATTGACCCGAAGGCAGTGCGCGACATCTTCAAGCCCGGGGTGACGACCAAGAAGTACGGCTGGGGCGTAGGGCTGACCCTGGCCAAGCGCATTATCGAAGAGTATCACAAGGGCCGGCTGACGGTGAAGGAGTCGCGGCCCGGGAAGACGGTGTTCGCAATCGTGCTTCCGGTAGCAGGGAGCAAAGAAGCGAGAACGTGAAGTCAGAAATCAGAAGTCAGAAATCAGAAGGCAGAAGTGGAAGTGGGGAATTCAAATTGCAGATTACAGATTGCAGATTGATTCGGCTTCGGATTCCCGTCTTCCTTGGCGTTCCTGGCGTCTTGGCGGTTCCGGCCCGGATTCTCGAATCGGTGAAATCGGTGTAGTCGGTGGATGAAAGAGAGAACATAGCTTGAAGCTTCTCTGGATTGACGACGAGATTGACCTTTTGCGGCCGTTTGTCTACGGCCTGCAGGGGAAGGGATATCAGGTTGACACCGCGACCAACGGCCCGGACGGGCTGGAACTGGTCCGGCTGAAGGACTACGACCTCGTGCTGCTGGACGAAATCATGACCGGGATGGACGGGCTGGAAGTGCTGCGGCACATCAAGGAGTATGACTCGAATATCCTGGTCGCGATGGTGACCAAGTCCGGCGAAGAGGAACTGCTGAACGAAGCCTACGGCAAGCTGGCCGACGATTTCGTGGTCAAGCCGTTTACGCCGGTGCAGTTGCTGGCCGTGCTGAAGCGCCTGCTGGACAAGAAGCACCTGGTCTCGGAACGGATTGCCCAGGAGTACATTGCCGCAGTGCAGGGCCAGCCGACGCCCGAGAACCTGAAGGGCTGGGTGGAATGGCATCGCCAGCTCGTGCGCTGGTCGACGCTCCTGCGGCGCTACGGGGATGAGGCGATTGTCGAGCACTGCGAGCTGCGACGGCGCGACGCCAATGTCCAGTTCGCCGAATATGTGGTCGAACGCTACCCGGGCTGGCTGAAAGACAAGAACGGACCACTGCTCTCGCACCGGTTCTTCGAGAAGTTCATCTATCCGCACCTGGGCAACACGCCGGTCTTTCTGATGATTTTCGACTCGATGCGCTGGGACCAATGGAACCAGATCGAGAGCGTCCTGAAAGAGCACTTTGCAGTGGATACCGAACACTACCTGTCGATTCTGCCCAGCGCCACACCCTATGCCCGCAACGCGATGCTCTCGGGTCTGCTGCCGCTGGAGATCCATCGGACCTATCCGCAGTTCTGGGTGCATGACGAGACCGGGCAGAACCGGTTCGAGCGGGAACTACTGGAGAAGCACCTGGAGCGGCTTCGCTGGCGCGGCAAGTGGCAGTTTGCCAAGACCGCGCGCAACGAAGAGATCGCCGAGGTGACCGAGTCATTCGTACACCGGCGCGCCCAGCTCAACGTTCTGATCGTCAATTTCCTGGACCTGCTGATTCACTCGCTGAAGAACCAGCGGATGCTGGACGAGATCGTCACGGATGAGAACAGCCTGGTCGAGCTGACCCGGCTCTGGTTCTGCAACTCGACCGTCTACGAACTGCTCAAGCGCCTGAGTCACGGCGACTGCCGGGTGATAATCACCACCGACCACGGGTTTGTGCGGGTCCGCCACCCGGCCCTGATCTACGGCGGCCGCGAGATTTCCCAGAATCTGCGCTACAAGCACGGTGGCGCGCTGCGCAGCGACCACAAGGGCGCGGTCGTGCTCGATAGTCCGGAGCAGTACATGCTGCCGCAGGAGTTCGCGTCCGAGCGCTACGCGATTGCCAAGGGCGACCACTACTTCGTTTACCCGACAAAGCCCAAGGAATACGAGAAGACCTACAAGTACACCTACCAGCATGGCGGTATCTCTCTGGAAGAGATGATTCTGCCGGTGGGAGTGCTCAAGCCCAGGAGGCAGTGAGGAGTGAGCAGATAGCAGTGAGCAGTCTGCCCGGAGGGCAATGAGAGTGAACAGCCGCAGATACGCGCTCCTGGGAATCGGTGCAGCGCTGGTTGCCACGGCAGTGATACTTCCGTCGTGCACGCCGTCGGGACCGCCGGGCACGAACGTCGTGACCGACACGATTTTCGACACCGACTTCCTGCGCTTCACGTTCTACCGCGTGGACACCCTTGTCCGGCATGGCGTCACGAATCTGCACGTCTACATCGACGACGGCAACCCCTACAACAACACCAGCGCCCAGCGCTGTCTCGCCACAGTCTTCCCGGCGCAGCCCGAGAGCATCCCGCCATACAGCGCGGACCGGTTCGTTGGCTACTTCGACTCGAAGCTGGCGGATAGTGACTACTCCTTTTCCTCCCTGGGCATCATCGAGTTCACCGACCTCATCAGCAGTAACTACACCATTGGCGTCTCCTATGTCGATGGTCCGGATACTGTCGGCGGCAACTGGTGGCAGAGCCCGCAAGGCGGTGAGAGCCTGCTGGTTCTGAAACTGGTCAAGCCTCAGCGGATGGACACGGTCTCCCAGACTTGGTGCCTCAGCACCAGGAACATATATGGCCTCGGCGCGAAGCACGTCACGCTCGATTCGGTCAAGCTGGTTCGCTGGCTACCCGGCGAAGACCCGCGCGAGGTTGATGAGAACGGCAGGCGGTTCCTCCACCTGGTCGGGCTTGACCCAGATGATGATGGAATTGTCGTCTGGCCCGAGTTTGACAGTTCCGGGGGTTACCTGATTTGCGCGAATTCCTTTCTTGCTGAATCCTTGACCGTCAAGGACTCCATCTATGGTCCTGAAGGTTCGGGCCGCCCCCCAAAGTACCGGTTCGTGGTCAAGTACACTTTGGCCGACACGTCCAGCGCGCCGCGTTGACCGCTTGCCGCCAGCCGCCTACCGGCTAAAGACCGCCGGCCACCGACCACCGGCTTCGCGCAGCAGGCGCAGGATGGCGCCCGAACGGGAGGAATAACCGCAGCGGGCAACTGGCCCAACAGCGACGAAGAAGAGACTCTCTGAACTTGACTCAATTACGCAACGGATTGCCCCCTTGACAAGAGGCTAGCCCGCCCTATGCTAAGTTAAGGGGGGCAAAGAGACGGCTGTGCCCGTGCGAAGAAAGATGAGTCTCGGCCTTCGGGATGCGGCAATTCCGATGGTTCTCATGTTGTCTCTTCTTGTCTGTTCCGGGGTTCACGCCTGGCCGACGTATAACATGGACGTGGTCTGGACCAGGCACTTTCCGTTTGAGGTCTTCGGGGCGTACGGCTATGCGCTCTGCGGCGGCGACTTCGACGGCGACGGTTTCAGCGACCTTGCCTTCAGCGGAGATTCTTGGATTGACCCGTTGCAGGGCATCCTTCAATGCAAGGCCTACGTATTCTTCGGCGGTCCGGCCGGGATGGATTCGATACCGGACGCGGTCATCGTCTATGACACGGCTGACGGAGGGGTTTTTTCGCTGGCTGCGGTTGACGTCAATGCGGACGGGTTCAGCGACCTTATCGTTGGAAAGGACGGCAGCATTCGCATCTATCTTGGCGGCAACCCGTTCGACACGACATGCGACTATCGGATTGGCGGGCCGACCCCGATGAGCGAATTCGGGCACTCGGTCGCGTCGGCCGGGGACGTCAATGGCGACGGTTGGGAGGACCTGGTGGTCGGAGCCTATGGCGCAATTCTCCGGCCGGGTTTCTGGCCCGGCATGGTGCAGATTTTCTATGGCGGGCCGGACTTCGACACCTTCCCAGACGTGGCTATCTGGGGCGGGCACGAGGACTGGGAGGAGGCCTTCGGGTGCGAGGTGCGCGGCGGAGCTGACGTGAATCAGGACGGATATGACGACATCATCGTCGGCGCTTGGAACTACCGCAGTGTGGGCCGAATCTACGTCTACTACGGCGGCAATCCGTTGGACACCGGGGCCTACATGACATACACTTCTCCGGGCGGCGGGAATCAAGCCCTCGGCCGCTGTGTTGACCTGCTGCGCAACCGCAGCGGATACGGGAACGCCATCGCGGGTTCTGAGCACTATCCCTGGCGTGTTGGAACCGGTTACCTCTGGTATGGCGGCTCGCCGATGGACAGCATACCGGACGTGAGAATACATGGGCGAGGGGGCGGGGGCTACGGGAACGCCATGGGCTACGCGGTAGCCCGGGCCGGTGACCTGACCGGAGACCGAGACGACGAGTTCATGTTCAGCGACATTGACGAAGACAGCGGCCGGGGTGCGGTTTACGTGTTCAAGGGCGGTACGAATAGCCTGGATACCGTGCCAATCGCCTGGATAAAGGGCATGGCCCAACGCGACTACATCGGGACCAGGCTTGCCCTAATCGGGGACGCTGACGGCGACGGCAGGAACGAGATTGCGATTTCGAGCTACTCCTGGCGACCCCGGGTCTGGGTCTGCCGGTACACCGGGCCGAATAGCGTGGTTGAGCCTGGAACGAGGCCATCACCCGTGGCCCTGGAGCTCAACGTTTTTCCGACCCAGGTCAAAGACCACATCCGGTTCTCGTACCGACTCAGTGGTCCGAGCCGGGCGCTTTTGAGTTTGTTTGACCTGGGCGGCAGGTTGCGGGGCGGTCCTTTTGCGCTGAATGGAACGAACGGGACCGGAGAGCAGGCCTTGGATTGGGACCTGCGGGACCAGCGCGGAAGGCCGGTCCATTCGGGCGTCTATTTTGCCGAACTGGAACTGAGCCAGGAAGGCAAAGCGCCAAGGCGACTGCAAAGGAAATTCCTGGTCGTGAGATGAGTTGGCGGTTCCTCCACCTGGTCGGGCTTGACCCGGACGACGATGGAATCGTGGCGTGGCCTGAGCTTGACAGGTCCAGGGGCTACTTGATTTGCGGACGTTCCTTCATGGCCGAATCGCTGACGGTAAAAGACTCGATCTACGGTTCCGGCAGTCCAAGCCATGCTCCCAAGTACCGGTTCGTGGTCAAGTACTCTGTGGCCGACACTTCCGGCGCGCCGCGCTGACCCCGGGGCGCCTGCCGCCAACCGCCTGTCGTCTACCGTCTATCGGTTACCGTCTACCGCCTACCGTCCACAGGCCTTGCGCAGCAGGCGCAGGACCAGCGCAACCGGTAAGCCGACCACGTTGAAATAGTCGCCGCTCACCCGCTCGACAAAGAACCCGGCCTTGCCCTGGATCGCATAGGCGCCGGCCTTGTCGTACGGTTCCCGGGTTGAGACGTAGTCTTCGATTTCCCGGCGCGAGACCCGGCGAAAGGTGACGCGCGTGGTCTCGGCGGCAAGTAGTTTCCGGCCGCTGGGCTTGCGCAGAACGCAGACGCCGCTGATGACCCGGTGAGTCCTGCCGCTCAGGGCAAGCAACATGCGCCGGGCATCGGCTTTGCTCGCTGGTTTGCCCAATATCCGGGGACACGATCCCGAATCGAGACGATTCGGGTCATGTCCCCGGGGGAGCACGACGATGGTGTCCACGCCGAGGATGATGCCGGTCTTGACCCTGGGCGCCACCGCGAGGACCTTGCGTTCGGCAATCCTGATCGCATACCGGGTCGGATTCGGCGCGGCGATTTCCTCATGAACGTTCGACACCATGACCCGGAAGCGAAGGCCGGCCTGGCGCAGAAGTTGTCGGCGGCGGGGTGATTTGGAGGCGAGGAAGAGCATCAGCGGAAAGACCAGAGCAAAGAGCAAAGAGCAAAGAACAAAGAGCAAAGAGCCCTCGACTTGCGCACTTGCGCACTTGCGCACTTGCGCTCTGACTTCATGGCAGCAATGACCCGAACAGGCCTTTGCCGACCGAGACCTCGGGGATGGCTTTGATGCGGACCTTGAAGTCGTAGGCCCAGCGCGAGCCGAGGCGCGAGACGTTGCCCACCAGCTCCCAGCAGTGCAGGTCTTTGACGACCTCCAGATTGTAGTTGGTGATGCTCTTCTCCTTGATGTTCCAGCCGCCGGACAGAGCCAGACGCCAGCCTTTCGGCTCGAAGCGGACTTCCGTCGAGAGCATGTGCTCGCGTTCGCTCAGGAAGTGCGAGAGCGCGAGCCGGTACTTCGGGCCGGGTCGGCCGGCCGTGTCGTTGAACGCCAAGTCCCAGGTGAACCGGATGTTCACGCTGTAGCCGGTGAACTTGCCGCCGTCGGGGTCGAACGAAGTGCCGCCGGAGAGAATGAGCGAGCCGGCCTGCTGTCGGCCGCTACGGGACCGGGCCTGGTTCAGGGTGTCGGTCAGGGTGTCCGGAGCTTTGCGCTGAAGGATGATGTCCGAGACGCTGAGGTCGAGGTTGGCGTTCACCGCGCTGAATTTGTCGGTGTTGAAGTCATAGCCGGAGCTGATGCCGAGATTGCCGATGTCCAGCTTCTGCAGGTCCTCGCCGACCTTGACCTGGAAGTCGTTAGCGAGATTGAAGTTCATGCCGGAGGAAACCGGCAGGGTGTCGAAGCGCGGCGTGCCGAACCAGCCCCGGCTTCGGGTGCGCGGGGTGTAGCTGTAGCTGATGCCGGGCGTGGCCTTGTGCAGCATGCCGTGCAGGCCGAACAGCTCAAGCGGGAAGATCCGGTAGAGCGGGAAACTCGAGCTCGCATGCGCGCCGTACCCGGCCTGGGCATACGTGCTCTCGGCAAAGCGAACGGTCTGGGAGTAGTTGAGCCCTTCGCTGAGGTTCAGGAACCCGAACAGGTTGTGGCTGAACCCGAAGCCGGTGCCGGCGTTCGCCTGCCGGTCCTGGCTGAGCAGACTGTCGGCGAGGACGCTGGACGCTTCACGCCTGACGCTTGATGCCATATGACGGACGGCGCGGGTCTCGCTGTAACTCCCACTCAGGGGCAGGTTGAGCCCGATTGAGCGCGGCAGGGTCAGGGAGAACGAAGGCGATACCGAGCGCGAAGTCGCGGTCGTCGCTCCCAGCGAATCGGTGATGTCGGTCTGCGTATTCGCGGCGCTGACGCTGGAAGACAGGTTCCAGTCGCGGAACAGCGGCAGGCTGACGAAGCTGGCGCTCAGGCGCGGGAAATCGGTGACGGTGCGGTGGTTCTGCAGGTCGGTGTGGCGCCGGGCGTAGAGGCTGACCGCCCCGATGCGCTTGAAGTCTCGGGAAATGGTAGCATAGGAGTCGAGTTCCTTCTTCAGCCACTGGACTTCATTCTCGGAATAGTCCGCGACGAAGCTCGTGTCGCTCTGGAAATCGGCGCTGGCGGCGAGTTTGGAGCCGAACAGGAATTTCGAGCTGTGCTGGGCATTGATAGTATAGCGCCGGCGTTTGGTGTCGGCCTCGGTCATGTAGGTGCCGGCGACCTTGCCCGAGGCAAACGGGCCGATGGCGTAGATGCCCTCGACCGAGGGCTTGAACCCCTTCTTCGACATCACGTCGAGCGTGAAGGTAGCATCCGAGTAGTCGTTGATCGCCCAGTACCAGGAGACGTTCTTGGCATAGAAGCCTTCGGTAGCGTCCTGGCCGACCTTGAACGGTATGAACCCGGATTTGCGCCGCTCGGAAATCGGGAAGAACCAGAACGGCGCGGCAAGCACGGGCACCGGGCCGAGCTTGAGGACAATCGGCTCGACCACCACCATGTCTTCGAGATAGACCCGGACCTGCCGGCCCCAGAACTGGTAGTGCGGACGCGGCCGGTCGCACGTCGTGTAGGCGCCGTTGTCCACATCCAGGGTCTTCTCGCGCACCAGCCAGATGTCCTTCCCGCGAAAATAGCCCTGGCCGAACTGGGTGAACGCCATGGTCATGTAGCCCTTGCGGGTCTCGACGTCGTAGTGCAGTTCGGTCCCGACCACGCTGTCACGCGCGGTACGGAAGATGGAGTGCCGGTAGGAATCAAGCCGGTGCCGGTTGACGTCGTAGATGATGGAGTCGGCGTCGAGCTTCATATCCGCGTACTTGACCCAGGCCGAATCCATCAGGTAGACCCGGGACTCGTCGGCATTGTAGATGACCCGATTGCCGCCGTAGTAGATGACTTCGATGCTCTCGGCCGGAACCGCATTGGAGTCGCGCGGCGCGGACTTAAACTCCTTCACGGACCCGGAATCGCTCGCTTCCGGCTTGGCCGGCAGAATCGGCGAAACGGTTCCCTGCCCCAGCAACAACAGGGCCAGCAGGCTCAACATCGGCTAAGCTTACTGCGCAGGGCATGATTGTCAATCCGGCGAAGAGATGCTCTGAATCCAATCCACCGATTTCACCGATTACACCGATTCGGGAATCCGGGATTGAACCACAGAGCGCACAGAGAGCACAGAGGGATGCCGAGTCAATCTACAATCGGGAATCTGAAATCCCCTCAGTCCTTCAGTATCCGGGGTTTCTGCTTGACTTCTGTTCGTTTCGTGCTATAACTGCACAGAGGATGTGGAGTTCGCGATGAACCGAAAGCTACGAGTCTCAGCGTCTTTCCTGCTCATGGGAATCCTGATTCTGGGTTTGACGATGGGTATGACGTGCAAGAAGAAGAACCAGCCGCCGGGTGCGCCTTCGGTTCCGTCCGGTCCGGCGAGCGGGCGCAAGGGCGATGCGCTGCGCTTCTCAACCGTCGCCGAAGACCCGGACGGCGACAGCATGGCAGTCAGGTTCGATTGGGGCGACAGCACGATGTCGGACTGGAGCGCGTTGGTTCCAAGCGGTGACTCGGTGGCAATGACTCATGCCTGGCAGAGACTGGCAATGTACTCAATCAGGGCGCACGCCAGCGATGCCGGAGAAACCACTTCAGTCTGGTCCGGTGAGCATCAACTGACAGTCGCTTCGTTCTCGGTGACCTTCGGCGGGCCTGCGTGGGATTTTGGCAAGTCGGTTCAGCAGACGTCAGATGGTGGATACGTAGTAGCGGGCAGAACCGACTCCTATGACACACTCGGATCGTGTCTCTGGCTCGTCAAGACCGACGAATCGGGCAACAAGGTCTGGGACAAGGCATTCGATGGGTCGGACCTGACCATCGGTAACTCCGTTCAGCAGACGGCCGACGGGGGCTACATCATCGCGGGCTCGACTGATTCCGGTGGCGCGGTCTTGCTCGTCAAGACCGATGCGGACGGCAACAAGGTCTGGGATAAGACATTCGGCGGGAACGGCCGCGACTTCGGCATGTCGGTCCGGCAGACAACTGATGGCGGCTACATAGTAGTCGGTTCCACCTTCTACGGCGGAGGAGATGGCGACGTATGGCTTATCAAGACCGATGCGTCGGGCAATGGAGTTTGGGACAAGACCTTTGGCGGAGCAGACTACGACTACGGCTATTCGGTTCAGCAGACATCCGACGGCGGGTACATCGTCACAGGCTACACTTCGTCCTATGGCGCGGGTCAGCTCGACGTCTGGCTCATCAAGACCGGTGCATCCGGCAACAAGGTCTGGGACAGGACGTTCGGCGGAAGCGTCGACGACGGGGGCTACTCCGTACAGCAGACGCCCGATTGCGGGTACATAGTCACGGGCTTCACATGTTCATATGGCGCAGGGCAG
>Ga0315288_10011793_pt1 | contig 10996 bp, 9 predicted proteins | sample YL17G11_20_MG_FD_203454 | JGI IMG/M metagenome (GOLD analysis project Ga0315288, IMG submission 203454) | Sediment microbial communities from Yellowstone Lake, YNP, Wyoming, USA - YL17G11_20 | ecosystem: Environmental > Aquatic > Freshwater > Lake > Sediment | place: USA: Wyoming | collected...
GCCGCGCGCCCCGCAAACCACGAAAAGAAACCGTCCTAAGGAGACCCGACGTGAGATTCCGCCGCTTCATGGCTCTGGCGGCCCTGTTGTCCTGCGCACTGGCGATTCCGGCGCCCCCGCCCGCCGCCGCAGACAAGCCTGCCGCCACGAAGCCCCAGAGCCGCCCCGCCGCCGCCCGGCCCCAGAATACGACCCAGCCCCAGACGGCCCCGGCGCCCAGTGCGGGGGAGCAGACTCAGGGGGGACTGACGGTCCTGGAGAACTACTACCTGGATCTGCCCGGCTTCGACCTCTCGACCCTGACGCCCAAGCAGAAGAAGAAGTTCCTGGACCGGGTCAACAAGGAGTTCTGCACCTGCGGCTGTCCCAACGACACCATCGCCCGGTGCCTGGTGAACGACCCCACCTGCACGAAGGTGCGAGGGCTGGCCGAGAAGATCCTCAGCGAGGTCAAGGCAGGGCAGTAGGACCAATGTCGCGGGGTCCCGCATTGTGGGGCCCCGATCCGTGTGCTATATTGACGCGCCTTTCCTATGGATATGAGAATCCCTTCCGCGGACACGCCTCCCGGGCCCGGATCCGTCCGTGACCGGAGCTCGGCGAAGGGACGGGGGCGGTTCGCGGCCACCGGAGGGACCCGGGCATGAAGGTGTATGAAGTCTCCGAAATCCGGAACGTGGGTTTGATCGGACATGGGGCCGCAGGCAAGACCTCCCTGGCCTCCGCGATCCTGTTCGACTCCGGGGCGGTGAACCGCCTCGGGAAGGTCGAGAGCGGGAACACCGTCACCGATTACGACGACGAGGAGATTCTGCGAAAGGTCTCCATCGCATCCACCCTCTGTCACTGCGAGTGGAAGAGGCAGAAGATCAACGTCATCGATACGCCGGGATACGGCACCTTCATCGCCGGCGCCAAGGGGGCCCTCCGGGTGGCCGACGCGGCGGTGGCGGTCGTCTGCGGCGTGGCGGGCGTGGAGGTCCAGAGCGAGAAGGCCTGGTCCTACGCCGAGGAATTCGAGCTCCCCCGCCTCCTCTTCATCAACAAGCTGGATCGGGAACGCTCCAGCCACTCCCGTGCTCTGGAATCGATCCACTCCCGGTTCGGGCGCACCGCCATCCCCGTCCAGCTCCCCATCGGGGCGGAGAAGGACTTCCGGGGCGTGGTGAATCTGCTGGAGATGAAGGCCCTCACCTGGAGCCGGGACGAGAGCGGCAAGTTCGAGGCGGCCGCCATTCCCGGCGATCTGGCCGATGAGGCCTCCGCGGCGCGGGAGAGGCTCATCGAGATGGTGGCGGAGACCGATGAGAAGCTGATGGAGAAATTCTTCGAGTCGGGAGATCTCCCGGAGGAGGAGCTGAGAAGCGGCCTCCGTGCGGCGGTCCGGGAGAGGAAGATCTTCCCGGTTTTCTGCGGTTCCGCCCTGATGAACATCGGGACGCAACCCCTCCTGGACGCCATGGCGGATCTCCTCCCCTCCCCCGCCGACCGGGGCGAGGCCCGGGGGAACGATCCCCGGGACCGATCCGAGATCAGCCGGCGCCCCGTCCCCGGGGAGCCCTACTCGGCCTTCGTCTTCCGGACCATCGCCGACCCCTTTTCGGGGAGAATCAGCCTCTTCCGCGTCTACAGCGGGACCATCAAGTCGGACACCACGGTGAACAACGTCACCCGCGGGACGGCGGAGCGGTTCGGCGCCATCTCCCTGATGCAGGGGAAGGAGCTGATCCACGTCACCGAGGTCCGGGCGGGCGACATCGCGGCGGTGCCCAAGCTCAAGGAGACCCACACCGGCGACACGCTGGCCGACAAGGCCCACCCCATCGTCTACAAGCCCGTGGTGTTCCCGGAGCCTTCCATCTCCTTCGCCATCGAGCCCAAGAGCCGCGGTGACGAGGACAAGATATCCAGCGCCCTGGCCCGCATCACCGACGAGGACCCGACCATCAAGGTGTCCCGGGATCCCCGGACCAACGAGATGCTCATCTCGGGCACCGGCGAGCTCCACGTGGAGGTCGCGGTGGCAAAGATGAAGAAGAAGTTCGGCGTGGAAGCCGTCCTGCACGCGCCCAAGGTGCCGTATCTCGAGACCATCAAGGCCAAGGCCGAGGCCCAGGGCCGGCACAAGAAGCAGACCGGCGGCCACGGCCAGTTCGGAGACTGCAAGATTCGAATCGAGCCGCTCGCCCGCGGAACCGGCTTCGAGTTCGTGGACGAAATCTTCGGCGGCTCCATCCCCCAGAACTTCCGGCCGGCGGTGGAGAAGGGGATCCAGGAGTCCCGGTTGCGGGGCTACCTGGCCGGGTTCCCCGTGGTGGATTTTCGGGTGGTGCTCTACGACGGCTCCTACCATACGGTGGATTCCTCGGAGCTGGCGTTCAAGATTGCCGGTTCCCTGGCCTTCAAGAAGGCCATGGAACACGCGAGGCCGACCCTCCTGGAGCCCATCATGAACGTATCGGTGGAGACCCCGGAGGAATTCATGGGCGACATCATGGGGGACCTGAACAGCCGGCGGGGCCGGGTGCAGGGCGTGGACGCCCAGGGCTCCACCCAGATCATCAAGGCCCAGGTCCCCATGTCGGAGATGCTCTCCTACTCCTCCTCCCTGAAGTCCATCACCGGCGGGCGGGGCTCCTACCACATGGAGGTCTCCCACTACGAGGAGGTCCCGGCACAGATCCAGATCAAGATCATCGCCGAGCACAAGCCCCACAAGGTCGAAGAAGAGGAAGCCTGAGCGGATGAAGGGGCACACGGAGATCCGCAGCCTTTCCGGCCTGGAGAACCAGGAGGCAGTGGTCCGGGGCTGGCTCTACGCCCGCCGGGAGTCCGGGAAGATCCGCTTCCTCGTGGTCCGGGACGGGACGGGATACCTGCAGTGCGTGGCGGTGGCGAAGGAGGTCTCGCCCGAGATCTTCGCCCTGTGCGGGACGCTCGGGCAGGAATCCTCCCTGGAGGTGCGGGGCACCATCCGCCGGGAGCCCCGGGCCCCCGGCGGCCACGAGATGGGGCTTAAGGACCTGAAGGTCTTCCACACCGCCCAGGAGTATCCCATCACGCCGAAGGAGCACGGGCCCGAGTTTCTCCTGGACCACCGGCACCTCTGGCTCCGGTCCTCCCGCCCCCACGCCCTCCTCAGGATCCGCCACGAGGTCTGCCAGGGGTGCCGGGATTTCTTCTACGAGCGGGGCTACGTCCTCATCGACAGCCCCATGTTCACCCCCGCCGCCTGCGAAGGGACTTCCACCCTTTTTGAGACCGATTACTTCGGCCAGAAGGCCTTCCTGACCCAGTCCGGCCAGCTCTATCTCGAGCCGGCCTGCATGGCCTTCGGGAAGGTCTACTGCTTCGGCCCCACGTTCCGGGCGGAGAAGTCCAAGACGCGCCGCCACCTCACCGAGTTCTGGATGCTGGAGCCCGAGGTGGCCTTCGCCGAGCTTCCCGAGATCCTGGAGCTGGCCGAGGATCTGATCTCCAGCCTGGTGGCACGGGTCCTGGATCGGAACCGGGAAGACCTCAAGATCCTGGAGAGGGACACCTCCCGGCTCGAGAAGGTGAAGACGCCGTTTGGCCGGATGACCTACGACGAGGCCGCGAAGGTCCTGCTGGACCCGGCCGTGCAGGCCCGGGCCCGGGAGCAGGGAGCGCCCCCGTTCGAGATGGGGAACGACTTCGGCGGGTTCGACGAGACCGTCCTCACCGAGGCGGTGGACCGCCCCGTCATGGTCACCCACTATCCCACGGCGCTGAAGGCCTTCTACATGCAGCCCGATCCCGCCGACCCGGACCGGGCCCTCTGCGTGGACGTGCTGGCCCCCGAGGGATACGGCGAGATCATCGGCGGGAGCCAGCGCATCCACGACCACGATCTCCTCCTCTCGCGCATCCGGCAGCACGGACTCCCGGAAGAGGCGTTCCGCTGGTATCTGGAGATCCGGAAGTACGGCACCGTGCCCCATTCCGGCTTCGGCATGGGGATCGAGCGGGTCGTGTCCTGGCTCGGGGGCGTCCGCCATCTCCGCGAGGCAATCCCCTATCCCCGGATGCTCCACCGTCTCTACCCCTGAACCCAGCCCGGAGAAACTTCTCCCATGCCCCCGCCGGAACCGGTCCGCGTCGGCTTCGTGAGCCTCGGGTGTCCCAAGAACCTGGTGGACACCGAGGTCATGCTGGGAAGCCTCCGCAACTCGGGCTACACCCTGTCAGGCGATGTGGCGGACTGCGACGTGATCGTGGTGAACACCTGCGGCTTCATCGATCCCGCCAGGCGGGAGTCCGTCGACACGATCCTGGAGATGGCGGAGCACAAGAAGAAGGGACGCTGCCGCCGCCTGGTGGTGGCGGGGTGCCTGGTCCAGCGCTATCACCAACAGCTCCGGGAGGAGATTCCGGAGATCGACGCCTTCGTGGGCCTAGACGCCCTGGAGAAGATCGTGCAGGCGGTGAGGCTGGACAAGGATTCCGCCGCGGCGGATCCGGCCGTCTCCATCTCCGGAATGGCCCGCGCCCTGTACGACCATCGCTCCGCCCGCGTCCTGGCCACCCGTCCCCACACCGCGTACCTGAAGATCTCCGAGGGGTGCGATCGTCCCTGCTCCTTCTGCGCCATCCCCTCCATGCGGGGCAGGATGCGTTCCCGCACCCTGGATTCTCTCCGGCTGGAGGCGGAGGACCTGGCCCGGCGAGAGGTGAAGGAACTGATCCTCATCGCCCAGGACAGCACCGACTACGGAAGGGACCTCGGGGACGGCACCGACCTGGCCGCCCTGATCCGGACCCTGGAGCCCGTCCCCGGGATCGAGTGGATCCGGATCCACTATGCCTACCCCGGACGGGTCACCCGCCGGCTCCTCGAAGCCATGGCCGGGTCGGCCAAGACCTGCCGCTACCTGGACATTCCGCTCCAGCACTCGGATGGGGCCATCCTGAAGGCCATGAGACGCGGGGGGAGCGGCGCCGCCTTCCTCCGGATGATCCGCAGGATCCGCCGCCATCTCCCCGGCTGCGCCCTGCGCACCACCTTCATCGTGGGCTTTCCCGGCGAGAGCCGCCAGGCCTTCCGGGGGTTGTGCGAGTTCGTCCGCGAGGCTCAGTTCGATCACGCCGGGGTTTTCACTTACTCCCACGAGGAAGGGACCCCGGCCTTCGCCCTGAAGGACGACGTCCCGGCCGGCCTCAAGGAGGCCCGGCGGGCGCGCCTGATGGAGATCCAGTCCCGAATCTCCCTTGCCGGGAACCGCTCCCGGCTGGGAAAGGTCCTTCCGGTCCGGGTCGACGGACTGGAGCCCGACACCCGGATGCTCCTGGTGGGCCGGACCGAGTTCCAGTCCCCGGAGGTGGACGGCCGCGTCCTGATCACCGACGGGGCCGCCGCCTGGGGGCAGCTCGTCCCGGTGCGGATGGAAGAGGCCCACCCTTACGATCTGGTCGGGCGCATCGACCGATCCTGACGGACATTTTCGCGGAGGTTTCCATGCTCCGGCCCAGTGGCACCCAGCAGCTTGCCTACCTAGTGGCGACCGTCGGAAACGTGGGCAGGATTCCCGTGGTGCCGGGCACCTTCGGGACCCTGGCGGCGCTCCCCCTCGCCTACGCCCTGGCTCTGGTGGGCAATCCCCTCCTCTTCGGACTCGCCCTGGCCCTGGTGGTGGTACTGGGGATCTGGTCGGCGGGCGTGGTGGAAGAGGGAGAAGGAATGACCGATCCCACCCTGGTGGTGGTGGACGAGGTGGCCGGATTCCTGGTCACCGTCGCCTTCCTTCCGCCGGCGCCCGTCACGTACCTCGCCGCCTTCTTCCTCTTCCGCGTGCTGGACGTCACGAAGCCCCCTCCCGCCCGCTGGGCCGAGAAGTTCCACGGCGGATTGGGTATCATGGCGGACGACCTCATCGTGGGGATCTACGGGAACCTGATTCTGCGGGCGGCACTCTACTTCACCGGCCGCGCATGAAGACTTACTCCAGCATGGACGCGATCCGGCCGAAGCTGGACCGCCCCCTGGTGACCCTGGGAAACTTCGACGGGCTCCACCGGGGGCACCAGTTCGTGATCCGGCAGGTCCTGGACCGCTCCCGGCGCTCGGGAAGGCCCGCGCTCCTCGTGACCTTCCATCCCCATCCCCTTAAGATCGTCCGGCCCGAATCGGCTCCTCCCCTCCTCCAGACCCACGAGGAGAAGATGGCCCGGATCGAGGCGCTGGGGGTGGAGCATGTCCTGGTGATCCCGTTCACGCCGGACTTCGCCGACATTCCGGCCGAGACTTTCGTCCGGGAGATTCTCCGGGACGGTCTCGGCGCCTCGGCCGTCTACGTGGGGAACAACTTCAACTTCGGCCGGGGCCGGGAAGGAAACCCGGAACTCCTCCGGAGAATGGGCCGGGAGCTGGGATTCGAGGTCCCCGAGGTCCCGGACTTCCTGGTCCTGGGCAGTCCCGTCAGCTCCAGCCGGGTCCGGCGTGCCGTGAGGTCGGGGGAAGTGGAGCTGGCCCAGGAGCTGCTGGGCCGCCCCTTCGCCGTCACGGGCATCGTCGTACACGGCGATTCCCGCGGCACCTCTCTGGGCTACCCGACAGCCAACCTGGAGACCTCGGCGGAGCTGGTGCCCGCCGACGGCGTCTACGTCACCCGGGCCCGGGTGGAGGCCGGTGAGCGGGACGCGGTGACAAACGTCGGGAGCCGGCCCACCTTTCAAGGCGCCGCCTTCGCCATCGAGACCCATTTCCTGGCACCGGCGGGCGACCTGTACGGACTTCCCATGGAGATCCGCTTTCTGGGACGTCTTCGCCCGGAGGTCCGCTTCCAGTCCACCGAACAGCTCCGCAAGCAGATTGCGGCCGACGTGGAGAGGGCGCGCAGGTTTCTCCAGGGAGTCCCGTCCGGGGGCGGGGACTGATGGAGGGACCGGACGCCCGCTTCCGCGCCTGGAGGGAATGGCTCACGGGCAAGGTGATCCCGCTCGCCTTCTGGGGACTCTTCCTGGTCAGCGTGGCGAGGCGGATCCCGGAATGGGCCGTCCTGCTGATCCGGGAGGGCTGGTCCGTCACTCCGGCCCTGGAGCTGGTGCGCCACTGCCTGACCCTGGCCTTCATCGCCATGGTGGGGAGCGCCTATCTCACCCGGATCCGGGCGGTGGGGCGGGCCCGGGGATGGTGGGAAACCGCCTTCCCGATGTTCGTCTTTCTCGCCGGGATCGGGGGGGTGGCGGTCCTGGTGCTGTTCCGGGTCCCTCCCCGGCCCGCACAGGTCCTCTCTGGGCTGCTTCTGGCCTGCCTGGGAATCTGCGTCAGCCTCTGGGCCCTGTCGCACCTGCGAAACTCCTTCTCCATCCTGGCCGAGGCCCGCCGCGTGGTGACCTCCGGTCCCTACCGCCACGTGCGGCATCCCCTTTACCTCGGGGAAGCGGCCACCATGCTGGGACTCTGCCTCACCATTGGGACCGTCTCCGCCCTCCTCTTCTGGGCGGTGATCAACGGCCTCCAGCTGGCGCGGGCCCGGGTCGAGGAGGAGAAGCTGGCGCGGGAATTGCCCGAATACCGTCTCTACCGGGAAAAGACACGGTTCATTCTTCCCGGCCTCTACTAGGATCCTCCCATGAGATGGTCCTTCCGGCTGGGGAAGATCCTGGGAATCCCCATCCGCGTCCATGCCACCTTCCTGCTCATGCTGGCCCTCTTCTTCCTGGCCGACCGGGAACCGGCCCGGGAGAGCCTCATCCCCCTTCAGGACTTGAAGAGCTTCTTCCATCAGAGTGCCCTGATCTTGGGCCCCTCGGCCGCCCGGGACGGTGTGCTATCATTCACCGGGTTTCTCTCGCTACCCCGGCGGGTGCCGGCCATCCGGAGGAAGGATCCTTGCGGGCCTTTATCACGTTCGAGGGAATTGAGGGATCCGGGAAGACCACCCAGATCCAGCTCCTCTCCGAGAAGCTGGAGCAACACGGTATCGAGCATGTCCTGACCCGGGAGCCCGGCGGCACCGAGGTGGGGAACCAGATCCGGAGCATTCTCCTCAACCCGGCCAACCGGGACCTCACGCCGCTGGCGGAGCTCCTTCTCTACCAGGCCGCACGGGCGCAGCACCTGGCCCGGGTCATCGTGCCGGCCCTGACAGAAGAGAAGCTGGTCCTCTGCGATCGGTACAAGGACGCCACCCGGGCTTACCAGGGGCGCGGCCGCAAGCTCCCCGGAGATCTTCTGGAGCGGCTCAACTCTCTGGATCTCCTGGCCCTGGAGCCCGACCTCACCCTCCTCTTCGACCTGGACCCCGCCGCCGCCCTCGCCCGCGCCCGGCACCGGGAACAGGATCGGCACCGGGCGGAGGGGCGCTTTGAGCTGGAAGACCTGGAGTTCCACCGGCGGGTCCGGGAGGGATACATGGAACTGGCCGGCCTCTTTCCCCGGCGGATCCGGATCGTGGAGGCCTCCGGACGGGCCGACGAGGTCCATTCCCGGGTCCTTTCCCTGCTCGCTTCGGTCTTCCCATCCCTGGGCCTTCGCCCTTGACACGGGACACCTTCTCCGAAATCCGGGGCCACGAGGCCCTGATCTCCGCCCTTTCCCGGGCCATCCGGGAAGATCGTGTCGCCTCGGCCCTCCTGTTTCATGGCCCCTCCGGGGTGGGCAAGCTGACCACCGCCCTCGCTCTCTTCCGCGGCCTTCTGTGCGATGGCGCCGGTAGGGGTGCCTGCGGCGGGTGTGACTCCTGCCGGAGAGTCTCGCCGTCGGCGCTGATGCATCCCGATGTGGGGCTCCTCTGGCCCCAGCCCCAGAAAGGAAAGGCGCGGGGGGAGACCGAGGAGGAAGGCGGCGAGGTGGAAAAGGCTCCGGCGGATCGGCCGGCCGGATCGGTGGATCTTCAGGCGCTCCAGGAAGAGGTGCGGCAGAACGGCCGCTGGCAGATCCTCGCGGAGCCCACGCGGCACCGTCTGGGTGAGCTCTTCCTCTCCCCCGGCGGCGGGAAGAGACGGGTCCTTCTGATCCTCTCGGCGGAGCGTCTCGGAAACGTCTCGGGAAACATCCTTCTCAAGGTGCTGGAGGAGCCCCCCGGAAGCGCCGTCATCGTCCTTCTCTGCGAGAGCCCGTCGGCGCTCCTGCCGACCATCCGCTCCCGCTGCCAGTCCTGCCGCTTCTCGCCCCTTCCCCGCGCCGTGGTGGAGGACTTCCTGCGCGGGCAGGGCGCCGCTCCCCCCGACGAGGCCCGGCTCATCGCCTCCCTCGCGGGGGGCCGGATCGGCACGGCGCTGCTTCTTGCCCGGGGCGCGGGCACCTACCGTGCCCGGCGTGACCTCCTGTCCCGGCTCCTTTCCGAGCTCCGCCGCGAAAAGTCCGCGGCCGCCTGTCTGGCCGCCGCGCGCGAGCTGATCTCGGAGGAGGCCGAGGAGGACCTCTCCATCCTGATGGACATCCTCCGGGACGCCATGCTCTCCGATGCGGGCTGCCCGCCTTCGCTGCTCACCGATGCGCGCCCGGGGCGCGTCAGGGAGCCGCAGGCGGTCACCGCCTTCCAGGCGGCTTCCCTTCTGCCCCGGGTGGAGAAGGCGCGGGAAGATCTCCGCCGCTACGTGAACCGGCAGGTCGCCGTGGAGACTCTCTTCCTGGACCTCGCCGATCCTTTCCCCCCGCCCCCCGAAGGGGAGTGACGCGATCCGCTCCGGCCCCGCCACTGCAGGATCCGCCGCCACCGCAAGCCTCCGGATCCGCCCGGGCCCCTTCCCGCCCGTTTCTCCGGGAGCGTGGAGGGCCGGCGGCGCCGTCTGATTTTCTGACGTCCCTCCCCCGCTTCCACCCGCGGGCGCTCTGAATCGTAATCCCGGGCGTCAATCTCCTGAACTCCTTGATGGGAGCAGGTTTCGTGCGAGGTGGGTGCAAAGATTTGCCTTGTCTTCCGCGACGCTCACGGCATACTTCAGTGGTCCGCAGAAAGCGGAGGAACGTCGCTCATGATGGAAACAGGGAAAGCGGCCCGCGTCAGGCACCGGAAGCATTCCACCTCCTCACAGACCCTGCCGGTCCCCGCCACCCCCTCCCGGTCGGAGGTGGCGTGGACCGACGGGGCCGGATCGTGCCGCTACGTTTCCAGCCGCTGCGCCGCCATGCAGGCGGTAGAACAGAGGGCGATTCGCGTGGCCCCTTCCACCGAGTCCGTCCTGATCCTGGGGGAGACGGGCGTGGGAAAGGACCTTCTGGCCCGCCTCATCCATGAGAACTCGTCGCGGAAGGACCGCCCCTTCGTCCATCTCAACTGCGCTTCCCTCGCGGAAGGAATCCTGGAATCAGAGCTCTTCGGCCACATGCGGGGCTCGTACACGGGCGCCGACGAAAGCCGGGCGGGCCAGTTCGAGATCGCCTCCGGAGGCACTCTCTTCCTGGACGAGATCGGGGAGATGCCTCCCAGGCTCCAGGCGAAGCTGCTCCACGTCCTACAGGAAAGAAGAATCTACCGGGTGGGCGGCCGGCAGGCCCTGGAGGTGGATGTCCGAGTCCTGGCGGCGACCAACCGGGACATCGCCCGGGACATCCGCTCCGGTGTCTTCCGCAGAGATCTTTTCTACCGGCTGGGAGTGGTCACTCTCCACGTGCCGCCCCTGCGGCAGCGGAGGGAGGACCTGGAGGATCTCACCGTGCACTTCCTCCGCCGCTACAGCGCCCTCTACAACCGGCCGGATCTCGCCGTTCCCGCTGCCGGGCTCCTGGAGACCCTGCGGGGCCTCGCCTGGCCCGGCAATATCCGCGAGCTGGAGAACGTGATCAAGCGAATCATCCTGCTGGGGGGGCTGGACCAGATTCCCTCGGAAATGCTCGCCGCGGAGGAGGGGGAGGGAGACGGCGGAGACCCGGACGCAATCCGCGAGACCGCCGGGAGTTCTCCTCCGCGCTCCCTCCGGGAAGTGGCCCGCAAGGCCGTGAAGAGCGCGGAGCGCCGGATGATTCTTCAGGCGCTGAATCACACCGCGTGGAACCGGAGAAAAGCGGCCCGGGAGCTTTGCGTGAGCTACC
>Ga0315288_10011794_pt1 | contig 10996 bp, 8 predicted proteins | sample YL17G11_20_MG_FD_203454 | JGI IMG/M metagenome (GOLD analysis project Ga0315288, IMG submission 203454) | Sediment microbial communities from Yellowstone Lake, YNP, Wyoming, USA - YL17G11_20 | ecosystem: Environmental > Aquatic > Freshwater > Lake > Sediment | place: USA: Wyoming | collected...
TCCGCATTGGGTGTGACAACGAACTCGTACTTGAGGTTCCCATCGAGGAACCCGTACACAAGATCGATTCCCGGGTAGAGGTCCGCGTATCTGAGCACTGCGCAGTCCTTCAGTCCGGTTCTCCACATGCTCGGGTCGTTCCCATACATGTAGTTCGTGACTGAGCCCGTTGGTTCCTCACCGACAGGGATGGTCTGGCTGCTACCCGGAAACTCAAGCCTGAGGAAGGTATCACCAACAGCATAATAGACCTCCGAGGCCCCGAAGTAAGCGACCACATCGACGCCTCTGCGGCACACGTAGTAGATATCGTCCTCGCTTGAGTCTGAAACAGCGAAGTGCATCGTGTTCAGTTCCACATCCGTCTCTTGTGTTTCCTTATCCAACGTGCCCAATGACTCAGCCCCTTGTCCTTCCGGGACCGCTTGGGTACCTGTCAGGAAAGGCGGCGCAAGCGCGCCTACTGAAAACAACATGAGTGTCACAACAATGAGAGCAGCGTACGACCTATCCATTCCTCTTACCCCTTGTCACGTGAGTCTCTGCGATGCCCAGAAAGAGTCCAACTGCTGCTGCCGAAACGTGATCGGCGCAGCCCTTGAGGGTGGCTGTGCCATCGGGAGCAGGTCTTTCAGTGTCCTCCTGCAATCGGGGTCATCTAGAGAGCAACGAGAAACCTATCACTCGTATCTAATATGCATTGCCCGACGACTCAAGACATGCAGAGAGTCTAGCTGGCCAACTCGATCGCGCGCTTGATGTCCTCGGCTATCATCTTCTGTTTGCTCTTCTCAATGAGGTAGCTCTTGCCTGTCATGAGATACGATGGAATGACATCGCGGCTCCCGTACCGCGACGAAGACATCGCACAAAGTTTTTTCTTTCGTGCGACTGCAAGGAAACAGTCCTGAGGCTAGTCGAGGACATCAGACATGGTTGACGAGCCGAATCACCAAGGGATTCATCACAACGATAGCGCCAGAGTATCTGAAGAGATCCTATCGGAATCCAAGGAGCATTTCAGAAGAGGTAGGTATTGCAAGAGAGTCGCTCTCCTTTTGGGTATAGTCGCAATCGCCTATTTCATCGCAGCCTTGCTCAATATTGATTTTTCCGAATATCAGATTGTACTCATTCCTACCCTGACATCTTCTTTGATTGCTATCTCTGGTGCAGCCTATTTCTATGGGGAGTATCTTCAGACTTCAAAATCGAGACATGGAATAGGCATGGTACTTATCTATAGACTACTTGAGAGAACTGGGCGAGATGTGTCTCTTACAAGGAAACATGTAGTTGCTAAGATAGAAGACGCCCATATCACCTCCAAGAAGGACAAGATGTATTTCATTCGATTCTTGAATACAAGTCCCAGTGTGGGGGGAATCAGACTCCCAGGCCCATATAGCAAGGGCTGGAAGAGATCCATAGGAATAGCACACACGGACCTTCGCCAAGGAGAACAGGAATGTAGTATCATCAGTTCCGAAGGCGAGCCGTTGTCTGGAAACGCAATCATTTACTGTATTCCTGATTTATGCTATCCGAAAGATTGGGACTCGCATTCGGATAATATAGATGATTACGATCTTGGTATCGATGAAAAGCGACTGAATCAAGTGATGGAGTATATTCTAAACGATGCTGTGAGTGAGTCGAAGCGACCCGTATACGAACGTGCAGAAGCAATAAGAGATACTGGTCTGAGAATGCAGAAGAAAACTCTGGCAAAGGTAGCATTAGTAATTCTCTCGCTTGCAGGATTGGTGCTTGCGGCAATATGGCTACGTCTGCCAATTCCCATCGACAGTAGTCTTCTGCTTGTGTCGTTCTTGGCCATCGTTTTCCTACTGAGCTCCTGTCCGTCTCGTGTTTGTCCCTACATGGATGATGACAGCGAAAACAAGGCTCAGAACAGATTCGCCGTCGCACAAGGATACATTCTGCTTGACAAAGTGTCATCTAACGTGCATGTGACAGAAGACTACGTGGTAGCGAGTGTTAGAGACATCTATGTTGTGATCAGTAAAAACAAGATGTACTTTGTGAGACTCCTCAGCCATGCAGAGAGCCCTGAATCAGAACTGTTTCTCGGAGGGTCTTTTGACAACTGGTCTATGACCAAGAATCTCATCGAGAATGTGGATGTATTCCACACGGAGTCTCAATGCACCATCATGTTGCCTGATGAGAGAATGACATCAGGGACTGCAAAGCTATTCGGCATAGACCACTTGTGTTCTGCCGAAATCTTCGCTCTTGATGGGGGATATCTGGCCATTGATGAAATCCAGCTGAATCAGATACTGGAACTAATACAGAAAGAACCCGAAAGATAGACCCAGGTTAGCCGAGCCGGGCGTTTCTCTTTGCGGCAGGAAACGCAGAAAGCAGGCGACGAGTTGGCGGAGAGCTCCTAGCTGCTCAGATCGATTGCGTGCTTGATGTCCTCGGCTATCATCTTCTGTTTGCTCTTCTCTATGAGGTAGCTCTTGCCAGTCATGAGATAGGACGGGATGACAGGCCTGTCTCCGTTGTAGAAGTACGTCCCTTTCCGAATCTTGTAGGTCGGCCCGCTTGGGATGAGCGGCTTGCCTGTTGCGCGCTTGACAATACGGTTCATTGCCTTGATAGCGACATCACCCATCAGTAGGTAGACTTTGATGTCTGGAAAGAGAGACAGTTCCTTCTCCAAGATGATTTGTGAGCAGTTCTCAATAGTCTCAAGGGAGACACCATACCCGGTCTTCGCGCACTTAATCGCTGTGGTAATGTAGACACCGAGGTCGACGATGTCCTGCATTGAGGAGACGGGGTGTCCTGCCTTGCTGAAGGCGTCCAAAGTTGTCTGCATATAGAAAGAGTCAGGGCCAGCGTAGAAGCCGTCTTTCAGATCGGCAGGCGGCGCCTCAGCAATCATGAAGATACGTATGCCCTTTGGCTGCACGGCAATAGATGGAACTGCAAAAGCGTTCCTGATGGCATCTGAGCAAGGAAAGGAGCTGCATCTGGCCATTTCAGAAGGAATCAAGGCTGAATACGCCCCGCGATTATTCATCCAGACTATTCTTCATGTCCATCTATAAACGTGCTGACGGAAAGTACCAGAAACGGTAGGCACCATGTCAAATTCCTCTCGTCATGCCTGACGGACGACAAGAGGTCCATGGCATACCTTCAATGAAATCCTGTGCGAGGCTTCCTAGACTCGCCTTCGGAACCGGACCATACCGCGATAAGCAAGACAGATGTCATTCCATATACAGACCTATGACAGGGTCGCTAGTCTTTTATCACAGGGATTGGCCATCCCTATAATTAATGATGTCGTGTTCACGAGGCAAGCTCAGGGGGCCTCACGAGTGAAGAAGACACAAGTGAGGGATGTACTGCCATTGGACACGACCAAGCAGATACTCCTAGTCAACCCTGCCTTTCCCATTCCTCCCAAAAGCAGAAACCACAAGGACTACCTCCCCGTAGGCTTGTTGAAGATTGCCAGTTGGCTCCAGGATAACGATTACAAAGTCAAGCTAGTGTATGGGAACAGAAGCAAGACGCAGCTCAAGTTTGTGCCCGACGAGGTTTGGATAACTTCACTCTTCACATATTGGTCTGATGATGTTGTAAGTTCTGCAGAACACTATCACGACGCTTTTCCAGATGCAAGAATCGTGGTAGGCGGCGTATATGCGACCCTCATGCACGAGGATTGTGAGAGGAGGACAAAGTGCCACGCAATACAAGACGGAGTACACTCACTTGCTGAAGGATACTACCCCGATTACTCTCTTCTCAAGAACGGCATAGATTTCCAGATCGTTCATGCGTCTAGGGGTTGCATCCGAAAATGCAAGTTCTGTTACACTCACGTCATTGAGCGGGAATATGAGCCTAAGTGCAGCATACTGCCTGAAATCACCCAGACAAACGGCCTCAAGATCACGCTGAATGCATCGAATTCAGGCCGACATGCGATAAAACGAAAGGGCCTTGTCTTCTACGACAACAACCTCCTTGCCAATGAGAATATCGATGATTTGTTACACGAGCTCGCAGATCTCAGACGCAGAAAACTGATACTCTGGTGCGAGTCACAAAGCGGCTTTGATGGCCGCATACTCATGGAGCGTCCAGAACTGGCCCGACTTCTGAGGGAAGCTGGATTCAGGGTACCCCGTATTGCCTGGGATTGGGCTCTTTCGCAGAAAGAAAGCATCGGAAGACAGATCCACATTCTTGAGGACGCGGGTTACCAAGCGAAGGAGATATTCATTTTCATGATCTACAACTGGGGTATCCCGTTCTTAGAAATGGAAGAAAAGAGAAAGCAGTGCCTCAAGTGGCATGTCCAAATCTCTGATTGCAGATACCGTCCTATCGACCAGCTATTTGACCACTACAGCTCGCACATTGAAGGGCAGACTTCGAAAGACTACCACATTCACACGAGCCATGGCTGGGACGATGCTCTTGTGAAGATGTTTAGGAAGAACGTCAGGGAGCAAAACATCTGCGTCAGACACGGGTTCGACGTCTATGTCAAGGAGTTCGAAACGGAGAGAGCTCCAAAATCAATCATCGTGAAGGTGAGCAAGGCGAAGACGCTCACTAAGAGAATATCAATATTGAAGCAGAAGGGCTATCACTACTGGAACCCTAGGCGTACCCGAGTCCCTCGCGGATACGATATGAAAACCGCCAAACCTCTTCTGGAGAAGGTTGCTGACTTGCTGCAGAAAAACGAAGATCGCTAGGTGTTCATCGCGCTAGAGCAAAGAGCCGCTCTATGGTGATCCGATCCACGCAAAACAGCGATTACGGATCTTCTATTGAAGTATGAGCTACTTGTATCGCACATGTATCCAACAGAAAACGCTCCGCCCCGGGCTGCACGCGTCGTCGCACAAGTCCGATAGACTTCCTTCTTTTAGTTCAGTCTAAGCATACAGCAGCTAAAAAGATAAGGGCGATAATTCGTGATCTTACACAAAGGACTCTAGCGATTTTGGGGCTTTTGGCATCCTGTCTGGGAGGCTCGGAAGACTGGGACTCACTTCTATTGCTACAAAGCGCTCATACAACTCCGATGTAGATGATATCCTAAGCGACTTCTATGTCCCAGTTCTTAGCGAGAGTGTGGAGTATAACAGAGTTTCCGGGTACTTCACCTCATCGAGCCTTGCTGTTGCCGCCAAAGGCATTGCGGGCCTGATAAAGAACGGAGGTCATCTGCACCTAGTCACAAGCGCCATGCTTCAGAAGAGGGACATTGATGCGATTATTGAAGGGACAACGAATCTAACGGATGCACTTGAGCTGAGTCTATCCTCATCCCTTCAAGAACTGGAAGACAGAATCTCGAACAACCACCTACGAGCAATGGGATGGATGATACGCGAGGGCCTGCTAGAGATCAGGATCGCAGTGATGATGAGCGAAAATGGGCTTCCTCTCGAGGTGGATGAGGTTGAAAGGAAGGGGATGGTCCATCAGAAAGTCGGTCTGTTCACTGATTCGGAGGGCAACCAGATTGCATTTGATGGCTCTATCAACGAAACTGCAAGCGGCTGGAATCTGAACCTTGAACAGTTCAAGGTATTCCGGGAGTGGGTACCCGGAGAGAGAGAGTTCTACGCTGATGATGAAGAGCTTTTCGACTCATTGTGGCAAAACAGAGCTGAGAGAGCGAAGATATTCCCAGTGCCGGAAGCCATCCGGATGAAGCTTGTGAAGACTGCGCCCGTCAGCATAGATGAGCTGGATCTAAAGACTGTTACCAAGGCGCCGCCCACAACAATAGGAGGCGGCTCGAAGGTACCTCTGTGGGACCAGCAGATAAGAGCCATCGACGAATGGTTCAAGCATGACTGCAGGGGAATACTGTCCATGGCAACTGGGACCGGCAAGACTATCGCCGCATTAGGCTGCATGACAAGGCTTGTTGATAGAAACAAGAGGCTCTTGACTGTGGTCTCATGCCCACAGCTTCACCTAGTAACGCAGTGGAAAAACGTCATCAAATCAGTAGGCGTTAGAGGAACCAATGTCGTATGTGACAGCAGCAACCCCCACTGGAAAAGAGAAGTAGCAGATCAGCTGGTGAACTTGGACATCGGCGTGATAGATAGTCTCGTACTCATTACGACGCACACAACACTCGCTTCGCAGAGTTTCAGGGACGAAGTCAGCAGGGGAAAGACCACAGCACTACTGATTGTCGATGAAGTCCATGGTGCAGGTACCGAGATTCGGAACGAAGGGTTGACAGAAGGGTATGTATATCGACTAGGGCTGAGTGCTACGCCGGAAAGACCAATGGACCCCGAGGGAACGGCCAGAATCCTTGACTATTTCGGACCAGTAGTGTTTGATTTTACGATTGGTGACGCAATTCATACAATCAATCCTAGCACTGGTAAAACCTTCCTCGTGCCATATGAGTACTACCCGATAGAGGTCCAAATGACGGATGATGAGCTTCGAGAATATCAGGAGCTATCAAGCAAGATAGCCAAGGCCTACTATTCGGCAGAATCTGATGAGAAGAAACGGGAATACTTCGAAAACCTCTGTTATGAACGTGCGAGAATCGTGAACAGTGCGCAAAACAAGCTCATGGAACTGAACAGGCTGATTGACGAACTCCAGCAGAGTTCCGCAATTAGCCATACAGTTGTCTATTGCGAACAACCATTATGTAGGCAAGTTCAGAAGATCCTCATAGACAAGAACCTGAGAGTACGGCGATTCACCCAGCAGGAGGGCGTCGTCAAGGAAGACAGGTTCGATGGCATGAGCGAAAGAGAATACATACTCAAGGGTTTTGCAGAAGGCAATCCTCAGGTTCTCACAGCCATAAGGTGTCTGGATGAAGGCGTAGATGTTCCGGAGATGAGGGCATCTATCATAATGGCGAGCTCTACGAATCCTCGGCAAACAATTCAAAGACGCGGCAGGCTCCTGAGGAATGCGCCGGGAAAAACAAAGGCCACGATATATGATATGGTAGTGTTTCCCGCAGGAATCGATAGGCTGGGCGGAGTGTTGAATGAGCTCGATCTCAAGATTCTCCACCGCGAAATAAGCAGATGCAGGCAATTCGCTGACGACGCAATGAACAGAAACCACTACTATAGGGAGTTCGCTGAGATTGAGAAACAACTGAAGGAGTACGAAGACAATGAGTCTTGAAAAGGCAATCAATGCAAGAATAGTCAAGAAGATGCAGAAGCTTGAGAAAAAGAACAAGAAGGTCTACGAACTCCTCAAGGAGAGCATCTGGAAGGAGTACTTAGAGAGAAACAAACAGAGATGGTCCTACACAGACTGGTACCAAAAGCTGATCGAAAAGTATGCAACCCCAGAGGATGGGAAGTAGGGTGAGGATAGAATACTTGGACCTTCTGAACTACCGGCAGTATGTAAAGCAAAGAATCGATTTCAGCCGCTGGACCGAAGACAAGCATATTATAGTAATACAGGGTGCTATGGGCGCCGGAAAGACAAACCTACTCAATGCTATAACGTGGTGCCTCTTTGGAAGCGAGAAGCATCTAACCAGTAAGAGCAAGGGACTTGAGATCTGCAGCGCTTCTACAATGGGAAAAATGAAGACAGGAGATTGCTGTGAGGTAGTTGTCGAACTGGCGCTCCTCGGCAATGATGGCAAGCACATCTATATCAATAGACGCAAGCGCTATGAGAAGGACTACCAAGGAAACGTGAATCCCGCCCCCTATGATATCCAGGGGCAGCGCTTAGAGACGCTCCTAAGGGTCGATAGAGAAACGGAAGACCAGGTGGTGCATGAATCCCCAGCGTCCCAGTTTATTCAGAGATTGATACCGGAAGAACTGTCGATGTATTGCCTCTTCGACGGAGACAAGCTAAACCAGTACTTCGAAGAGAACTCAAGCGATATTCCTCAAGCGGTACAACGGATATCTCAACTGGACCTGCTGGAGCAGAGCATCACGCATCTTGAAAGCGCCGAGACCGAAATGGTGCGAGAGCACAAAGACCCGTCCGAAGAAGTGAAGGAGTATCAAAAGGAACACGACAGGCTTTCGAAGAGAATCGAAGAATGTGAAAGCAAAGTTGGGGAGCTTCGGACCGAGCAGAAGGGCTACGAGGACCGAATAACAGAAATCGACAGTTGGATGCTTGAGAGTACAGCAGGAGCAATTAAGCAAAAAGCGACAGAAAGGGGAAAGGTAGAAGCAAAGATTCCTGAACTCAAAGAGGAGTTGAGGGCTAGGAAAAACGATAAACTCACATCCAATCTCGAGCTGAGTTCCACCGCTCTGTTTTATCCAGCGTTCAAAACAGCAATCGACCTTGTCAAGCAGGCTAAAATGACAGGCAAGCTTCCGCCAGCCTACAAGAAGGATTTCCTTGAGAGAATACTCGCGGAATCTGTCTGCATCTGTGGAAGCAGCTTGGAACCCGGAACCAAGCCAAGGGCGCAAATCAAGAGATTGCTGGACGAATGTGACGATGTTTCAAACTTGACTGACGACCTCTCTGACCTCAGCGGCAGGTTAAGATCTGAAATGGACAGGTTTCCTTCCGGTTTCGATAGCCTCGTAAGGGTACGGAAGAGCCTCAGCAAACTTGAACACGATCTTCAAGAAGCGTCGGAACGCCAAGCACAACTTGAGAGGGAATTGAGGGATTTCAACATTGAGGAGATTGATGCAAGAGAGGGAGAGAGGAAGAACCTTCGTGCTAAATCGAGTAGCATTGAAAACACCATCGGACGATATGATGGAGAGAAACAAACGTGTGAACGCCAGCTTTCGGATGTCAAGAATAAGATAACTCGTGCGATGCAGCGCGACGCACGCTACAAGAAAGATCTTGAAAAGAGGCAACTATGTGAGTCGGCAATAGATTCCGCAATCAGAATCAGAGATGAGGTCATATCGGAGATCAGGAAGGAGGTTCAAGAACTCACATCATCAGGCTTCAAGAACATGCACTGGAAGAAAGGAGCCTTCTCTGAAGTGACTATCGATGAAGATTACTCTGTATCGGTCAAGGATTCTGGTGGTCGCGAAGCTCTGGGCACACTTTCGAGAGGAGAAACCCAGATTCTTGCATACGCTTTCATGAATGCATTGAACGTGGTTTCTGCTTTTGATTTCCCTCTGGTAATAGATACTCCTTTGGGCCGCATTTCAAGCGAGCCCCGTATTGCCCTCGGCAACAGCCTCAAGGAGTCCCTAAAAGGCAGGCAAATGATCTTTCTAATGACAGATGTTGAGTATACGCCGGATTTCAAGAAAGCAATAGAAGAGTCGGTGGCGGAGGAGTATGAGATTCAACATCAGACTCTTCCGGGCGGGGAAGGGTCTGAAGCTAAGGTTGTGAGAATGAGATGAGCGGCCGCGGCGATAGGCTATTCATGGAGAGTGGACAGCGAGAAATCTACAACGACCTTGAGACGTACTCTCCGCTAAAAGGCTTCGAGCATATCGATGTCTTCATTTTGGCCATGGGCATTGGTTTCAAAGCGGGCATCAGAACTCCATTGAAAACAAAGGATGGAGTCATTAGATATGAATCTGTCAAAGAAAACTGGCGATTCATCAAGGCCATTGCTATCGCGGAAACGAAGGATCTTGCCATTGTCGGCAATCTTCGCGCCTGTGCAAGCATAGCAGAGGAATACGCAAACACAGGATTGCGTCTGATTCAGGAGATGGTCCACAGCACCAACGCAGACGAACTGGAGAATACCATTGAGCGAATCACAATCGACAGGCATAGAGAAATCACGGAGGCGAAAAAGGATACATCTGCAGAAAGGGCAGAAGACGATGACGAAACTCGGGAGTCTACAGAGTAAGTTGCCAAGCTGTCAGAATGTAGAGGGTAGGTATAATGTCCGGTTTGTCAGTAGTCAGGAGTCCGTGGAAGGTTATTCTTAGAGAGCTCGTTACCAACTCCACGAAGCTGAGCTTTGCATCTCCTTTCATCAAGTCTGATGCAGTAGATGCCATTCTAGAGGGCAACCTCGAAATCAGAGGAATAACTGCCTTCAACCTCTGTAGATTTGTCAACGGAGCCTCGGACTTGGCAGCAGTCGAAAAGCTGCTAGACAGGGGTGCAACATTATACTCGTTGTGGAATCTTCACGCGAAGGTCTACGCGTTCGACTATTGCGCCATTGTGACATCGGCTAACCTGACAACTGGAGGACTAATCGCGAATACAGAGTATGGCGTAATGATACGTGACGAGGACCAAGTGAACAGGATCAAGACGGACCTCGATGGATGGGTACGAGAATCGAGCAGGATAGATAGGGAATGGACAGAATCCGCAAAGAAGCTGTGTGACAAGATACCCATCGATCAGAGGAAATTCAGGCGGGACATCGTCGATGAGATCCCCCTTGAAGATGATGCTATCGTGGAAGCGCTTTCGGGTTGGACAAGAGAGGTATTCACTGTATTGTGTGACTTTACCCAAATCGAGTTCACGCTTCCGGATATCTATGCTTATGAAAAGCGTTTCTCTGTTGTTTATCCAAACAACCGCAACGTCAAGGCCAAGATCCGGCAGACCCTCCAGTACCTACGTGATATGGGCCTCGTTCAGTTTGTTAGACCGGGCGTGTACAGAAGGATGGTAACTCAAGCACGGTAGCGTTTTTCAAACGATTCCGCATGGGTGCCCTGAGCTTGGAACAAGGATTTGCCTTTGCTGGGCTGCAGTTCAGCTAGTGGGATTCGTTCGCGTTCCCGTGCATTGAGTTCTTCTTCAAGCACAAGGCATTTACACAAGGATCGACACTCAATGGGCCTATAGAACTCGAATGGTGGGGATTTTGCCGGAGTTCCTAGACAGTCTGATTGAAGATGTGCGCCGCAAATCGGTTCAGTGGCAGGAAGTGACCACTGGCAGCATTGACAGCAGACTCGCCCAGATGCTCGACCCAATCGCGCTCGAGAACTGGCATCAACTTCCTCTGGAAGAAACGAGTCCT
>Ga0315288_10011795_pt1 | contig 10995 bp, 7 predicted proteins | sample YL17G11_20_MG_FD_203454 | JGI IMG/M metagenome (GOLD analysis project Ga0315288, IMG submission 203454) | Sediment microbial communities from Yellowstone Lake, YNP, Wyoming, USA - YL17G11_20 | ecosystem: Environmental > Aquatic > Freshwater > Lake > Sediment | place: USA: Wyoming | collected...
TTTCATATCTGAATAGAAAGCCGGTATAACTTATCCGGTTTTTCCATCCGCCCTGGTTTTGCCGGGCTAATTCCTGACAGGACCGATTGCTTTTCAGTACATATATGCGACGCTCACGTTGACGCTTTCAAACATCTGATCGTTATCGGCATTGTTCAATCCTGTCCATGTAGACCTGTATATAACCTTAAGAAGAAGATTGTCCTTGATATCCCACCGGACGCCGGCGCCTAAGTTGTAAGAAAAATCGCTCTCGTGTACTTCCCCTGCATCGCTTGTAGTATTAATACTGAAATTCATAAGGCCGATACCGCTGGTCACTAAAGGGGTAAAACGTCTTTTCCATATGTTGTAATCAACATTAATATCCCACAGAACATAGTCCATATCGGCAGTCTCGACCATAACATTGGCTACCTTCACATCCGTATCTGCAGAACCAAACAGCAGATCCGTGTTTATATTCCAATGGTCACTAAGGTTGTATCCCAAACCTAAACCATAAAGAATCGTGCTGTCCATATCAAACTTCACCGGCAGCGCACCCAGAGGCAGCGCATCCGGATATGAATATTCGACTGTTTCACTTCCCATCATTTGAAGCGTGCCAAAAAGTTCGGATTTTCCTTTACGGCTCCATTCTTGTGCGCTGCAGAGGTTCGCTGTCATGGTAAAAACCAACAGGCTTATGATTGTAATAGTCGAGAGTTTTGTCGTTTGAACGTTCATCGGTCTTCCTTTCAAATTTAAGTTGCTGTAAAAGTCATAATCGTCTAAGCGTTTTGGCATATTAACCAGAATTTCCCATCTTACCCAAGTTTACCGGGCTATATCGGTCCTGCTATACTACTCTAATTTCCAATAAAATACCAAGTCTTCGCTGAGATTTCAAGCTTCCTGCAGATATTAACATCAATTCTGTTAGGTTCCGGAACGTACACAAACGTGGGCGGCTTGGTTTCTTTCCAATACATTACTGACACTGCTCGTTCACAAATTTGGCGCTGTTCGCTATGGAATTTGGCTTTGAATTGGCTTTGTTTTTTCGTAGCCCGAAAGCGTAAAATTCTTCATAATATCCTTTCATATAAATACTTACGCCCATTCTGCCCTTTGAAAATTGGCTTTGTTTTTTCAAATTGCATTTTCTCATCTTTGACGCAGTCATCTGAACGCGGAACACTGATCGAGTACAATTGGCTTTGTTTTTTCAAATTCGCTTTTAGCCACAAAGGCACAGAGGCACAAAGAAGCAGAGATACGAGTGTCATTGCGAGGCCCGAAGGGCCGTGGCAATCTCTTGTGCCATAAGCAAAAAGCCCTCATTCCGTTTGAGTTTGGCTTTGAATTGGCTTTGAATTGGCTTTGTTTTTTCGCCGCCTCGGCCCATCCAAATCCCCATAAACCCTTGTTAATATTGACTTAACACCAATTTGCCTGTTTTAAAATTGGCTTTGTTTTTTCAAATTAAGCTCAATTTTTCGTCGTTTTCTACTCTTTTTCACCTGTTTTTTTCATTATTTTGGCTTTTTTTCTTCGATATTTCTCAATTCTACATTCTAAATTCCACTTGCGACATACTACATACGAAATACGATATACGAATTACGAATTACGAATTAGTTATATATTATACGAACCGTTATACAAAAAGTCGAGAATATTCTGAATAATTCTCAGTGAGATGAAACTCGTATTGCGCAGTGAGTATTGCGTGCTATGGATAATCAACATAAAGTAGACAGGATAACAGGATGCACTTGATAATTTATTGGGAATCCTTTTGTTAATCCTGTTATCCTGTCTATTATCTGTTTTTTTGCCGCGGAAATCAGCTTTTTCGTAGCGAAATACGAGAAAATATCACTTTTTTACTCTTTTTTCCAAATATATTTATAAATTTGAAAGTTTGTTATCAATATTTACCCCGTGAGATACGCTGTAACTAATAGCTGAGGCGTTTTGAAGTTATCTCATGGGCTGAATCCCGTGAGAACCGACGTAAGAAGTATAAGGGCAGATATTTTTGTTCTGGACTGGATTAACGGGTATAATATTCAACAGCAACCTTGAAGAAGCAATAAAAGACGGATGTAGAGATGTGAATTGTTCGTGAAACAGATAGATTTGATCAAATATACCCCCTATAGGGCAGGCGGGGAGATTTAATTTTCCCAAAATTGAGGAATAAACATGGATACTGATAAGCGAGCAGAATTATTGATGGAACACTACAAAGACACTTTTCAACTGATTTTGTATCACTGGAAAGTGCGCAATCGGCTATTTATTTACGTCCTGATCATTCTGGCACTGCTCGGCCTTGATTCGTACAGCCCGGGATCACTTTCGGAACTAGTAAATGCGTATATAGCCAAGAAAATCGAGAAGTCTCCGCCCCTTCAACTCGATATTATTGGGACGGCTGCCTGGTTTATTCTCCTGTCTTTGGTCATTCAATACTACCAGCGGTCGATTTTTGTGGATCGCGAGTACCGGTACATCCAGCGTTTGGAAGAGCAATTATGTCATGAGATGGGCGGTGACTATGTGACACGTGAGGGTAAAGCCTACTTCAGTCGAACAGGCAGGACGGACGAAGGCGGAAAGCAGCCAATGTTTATACATGCTGTTGGACCGGTTTATGTGATTGTCTTCCCTGCTTTGCTTATAGTCTTTACTGTCTGGAAGGTCTGCTTTGAGTGGGGTTGTCCTAAGAGTTTCATTCAGGCTCTCAATACCGGTATTGGGATCGTTATTATTGTTTTCAATATATTGTACGTTCTTTGGGTGATACGCCGTGAATAGGTGTTTAAGGGCTTGTGATTATGAATGGAGAGATAACGAAAGCGAAGGTCTTTATCAGCTATAGCCATAAAGACAAAGAATGGGTACGTGGCTGGCTCCTGCACAACCTTGAGGATGCTGGCATACAAGTCCACATTGACTTTCGGGATTTTGAGATTGGAAAGCCTTCTTTATTATGCATGGAAGAAGCAATTGAAACGTGTGATAAGACGATTCTGGTTTATACTAAAAATTGGGTGAATAGTGAATTTACTCAATTTGAAGCAGTTATGCTACAGACAGAATCCCCCTTGAATCTAAATAAAAAAATAATTCCCATATTGCTTGAGAATTGCGATATACCTAAAAGGCTAAAGATTCTAAATTATGCTAATTTCACAGACAAAGCTGAATGGGACTCACAACTTGCGAGAGTGATTAAACAGATCAAGAGAGACATTCATTTAGAACCTGAAAAGAAAACTTACCCCTCTCTGGAAGCTCACCATATCGACATAACCCGACTGCCGCAAACAGGATTTGAACTCTTCGGCAGGCATAAAGAATTAACTCTTCTCAATGAAGCATGGGAATCCGGCGCTGCCAATATTGTCAGTTTTGTAGCGTACGGCGGTGTTGGGAAATCCACACTCGTCAATAAATGGGTGGAGAAAATGCGCTGGGATAACTACCGCGGAGCAAAGCGCGTTTATGGCTGGTCGTTCTATAGCCAGGGTACTCGTGATCGCGTTACTTCGGCGGACAAGTTCATTTCGGAGGCATTGACGTGGTTCGGTGACCCGGACCCGAAGAAAGGTTCGCCGTGGGACAAGGGACAGCGTTTGGCGGACTTGGTACGCAGAGAGAAAACACTGCTCATTCTCGATGGTCTGGAGCCGCTTCAATCTGCACATGATTTCGAGAAAGGCAAGATAAAGGAGCCGGCGCTTTCAATGTTCGTAACCCAACTGGCACGCAACAACAATGGTCTCTGCGTGATTACAACAAGAGAAAAAGTGCCCGAATTGGACCGTTTTGAAAAAAGTACATTGCAGCCGAATCTCGAACAAATCTCCAAGCAGGCCGGGCGGGCCTTACTCCGCATGGGAGGCGTTCAGGGAAGCGATGCCGAATTGGAGACCGCCAGTGAGCAATTCGGGAACCATGCTTTGGCGATTAACTTGTTGGCTTCCTATATACATGGCATTGAGGGGCATCACATTGAAAACGCTGCAAAGATCGACGACCTGGATATCCCGGAAGAAAAAGGCAGGCACCCTCGACGGGTAATAGTAGCTTATGAAGAGCGCTTAGGCGAAGGTCCACAAATCCAGATATTGAAAATCCTTGGGCTTTTCGACCGTCCCGCCGAACTTGCCGCTGTCGAGGCCGTTTATGCACATCCGCCGATAAAGGGCTTAACGGATCAACTGCAAGGTGTGACTAAGGCCCAACGGAACGAGCTATTGGAAGAACTAAGAGAACTGAAGCTGTTAGCTCGCAAGAGCAAACACAATCCAAATGTATTAGATTGCCATCCGTTAATCCGCGAACATTTTGGTGAGAAACTTCAGCAGCAGAATCCTGATGCCTGGAAGCAGGCGCATGCACGATTGTATGAATATTATAAAAATCTGCCTGAAAAGGAATTACCGGACACTCTTGAAGAGATGGAACCGCTGTTTGCAGCAGTGATGCACGGCTGCCTGGCAGGGAAACATCAGGATGCAATGGATGATGTTTTTTATAATCGAATCCGAAGACAAAATGCTGGTTATGATGTTCATAAACTTGGAGCATTAGGAGCAGACCTTTCCTGTTTATCTAATTTTTTTGAAACTCTATGGGATAAACCTGCTTCAAGTCTTACAGAAGCCGATAAAGCTGTAACCTTAAACTGGGCAGGCTTTGACCTCCGTGCAGTCGGAAGGCTTTCTGAAGCTGCTCAGCCAATGAAAGCCGCAATTGAAAATGTAATTCAGCTTAAAGATTGGAAAAATGCTGCAAGTGGGGCTAGTACAATCAACGAACTGTATCTCACGCTTGGCGACATACTATCAGCACAAAAATATGGATCGCAGAGTGTGACCTTTGCTGATCGCAGCGGGGATGGATTCTGGGAAATGTGCACTCGTATAACTCATGCTAATGCTTTACACCAGGCAGAAAAAAACAAAGCTGCGGAAAAACTGTTTATTGAAGCTGAGAATATGCAGAAAAAGAGACAGCCTGAATATCCATTGCTCTATTCTGCGCAGGGTTTTCTATTCTGTGATTTGCTGCTTTCTATGGGGAAATATCAGGAGGTGCTGGAGCGTATCAGAAAATGTTTTGAATGGCGATCGCCCTTAGATTCTCTATTGGGTATTTCACTGGAAAATTTATCTTTCGGCAAAGCCTTAATGCTTCAAGCCGTTGAGAATACTTCGTCAGGTTTTGCTGAAGCAGAGGATTATTTAAAACAGGCTGTTGATGGTTTGCGGGAAGCTGGGACGCAACATAATTTACCTCATGGATTACTTGCCCGTGCAATACTTTTCAGGAACAAAGAAGATTTCCTCAAATCCTGGACCGACCTTGATGAAGCCCGGGAAATAGCAGAATACGGGCAGATGAGATTACATCTCACAGATTATCACTTAGAGGCGTGCCGGAATATAAAAGCGCAGCTTTCAGCTAAAGATTATCAAATAATTGATAATGGCCAGACCCTGAGCCTGACAAAAGAGGCGATGCAAGCGAAGTTTCAGGAGCATTTCAAGGAAGCCGAGCGGCTGGTTGAGAAGACCGGCTATCATCGCAGAGATGGGGAGGTTAAGGAATTGAGGAATTAAGGAATTATGAATAGCTATCTGTAAAATCTTACAATAGTAAACGGCTATCTGGGGACATCATACATATTTCTCTACGTCAATTTCAAACATTTACTCGGTAGCTCGCGCTTGCTCGGCAGAATAGCCGGTTCTTTTCAACACGGAGTATTAATAAGCAATCATTTCTCTGTGTCATCCCTCGACTGAACTCGTGACGGCGTCTGTGGCAAATCTAAAACCGTGTTAATCAGCGTTAATCCGTGTCGAATTAAATAGGTAATATTTGGTGCAAAATTCCTTAAACTTCTCTATAATGTTCTTTTAATTCATTAGAAACCATACATAGATTTCTATAATTAGGAGATGCACAAATGAGAAGTCAGAGACCACCGATTGGATTTACGATTTACGATTGCCGATTGCCGATTTCAACCAAAAACCGAAAACCGAAAATTGGCAATCAGCTTAAGAACCTACTGCACGGCAAATACATGGTCATTGCACTGCTGCTCCTTCTCGGCTGTGCAACTACTCGGGACCAGGACCGTGCACCCAGGCTGCAGAAAAACGCATCGAGTATCGCACCGACTGAATTGCGATGCGAGTACCTTCAGGAGCCTTTGGGCATTGACGTCAAGCGGCCGAGGATGAGCTGGAAGCTCATGGCAACCAATGCGGACAAGCGTGGTCAGGCACAGACAGCTTACAGGATACTGGTGGCCGGCTCGGAGAAATTGCTTGCCGGCGACAAAGGCGACCTGTGGGATTCGGGCCAGGTTAAGTCCGACCAGTCTCAGCTCGTCGACTACGGCGGATCGCCGCTGTCATCCGGCATGCGCTGTTATTGGAAAGTGCAGGTTCGTGACGAAGGCGGAGCCCTTTCAGCCTGGAGCAAACCGGTTCGATGGTCAATGGGATTGTTGGATCCGTCGGAATGGTCGGCTAAATGGATCGGCTCCGATCAGAAGTTCGTCGAAGTCAAAAAACTGCCGCCGGAAGGCGACTACTTGTCCGATCCCTGGCTTCGCAAAGTGATATCATTAAACGAAAAACCACGCCGGGCTGCGATTCATATCGCATCCGTCGGCTACCATGAGCTTTACGTGAATGGTAAGAAGGTAACGGATGAGGTCCTGAGTCCGAATGTGTCCGACCATACAAAGCGGGCGCGTTACGTGACTTATGAAATTACCGACCATCTGCAAACCGGCCGCAACGTGATTGGCCTGTGGCTGGGAACTTCGTGGTCGATCTACCCGCTGTACAAGAGCGACGACAAGCCACAGACGCCAATCGTCATTGCCCAGGCCAACATCGAAATGCCGGATGGGCAAATCCAGCGTCTAATCACGGATGAGACGTGGAAAACCCACCCCAGCCCCAACGTCCTGCTGGGCACGTGGATGTTCACGAACTTTGGCGGCGAATATTACGATGCCGGCAGGGAACTGCCCGATTGGTGCAGCCCCGATCTGGACGATAGCGGCTGGAAGCAGGCCGCGGTATATCAACCCAAACTAATACTGTCGGCCGAAATGGTCGAGCCGAACCGCCGAATCCGCGAAATCAAACCCGTCGCCGTAGAGCAGGTTGAGGGCGAAGGCTATCGCGTGGATATGGGTGTAAATTTCGCCGGCTTCATCGAGCTTGATGTCAAGGGCCAACAGGGTGACATTATCGAACTGCAATACTCAGAAGACGAAAAGAAGATGATTACACACAAGCTCCACAGCGCCTACCGAATCGGGCCGAGCGGACGGGGCACCTTCCGCAACCGTTTCAATTACGGATCGGGGCGATGGATTCTAATTAAGGGATTGGGATACAAGCCCGCCCTGGCGGACATTCGCGGTTATCTCGTGCGAACCGACTATAAGCGGGCCGGAGAATTTGAGTCATCCAACAAATTACTGAACAACATTTACGACACCGTGCTGTGGACCTACGAGAACCTCAGCCTCGGCGGATACGTGGTCGACTGTCCCCAGCGAGAGCGGATGGGCTACGGCGGCGATGCCCACGCCACGACACAGACGGCGATGAACAACTACAATCTCGGGGCGTTCTACACGAAATGGTCTCAGGACTGGCGTGATACCCAGGGCAAAGAGACGGCATGGGGACTCGGTGACAAAGCCACGAATCAGGACGCTCCGAGCGCAGCCGGCAATCTACCTTATACAGCCCCGACATACTGGGGCGGCGGCGGACCGGCCTGGAGCGGCTACTGCGTCACCCTGCCGTGGTATATGTATCGACACTATGGCGACGTCCGTATCCTGGAGGAAAATCTCGATACGATCCAGCAGTGGCTGACCTTTCTCGAAAAAAAGTCAAAGGATAATATGCTGGTTCGCTGGGGCGGTGAATGGGACTTTTTGGGCGACTGGCTCTGGCCGGGCGCCAAAGGTGTCAACGGTGACACGCGGGAAACCCTTTTCTTCAATAACTGCTACTGGATATACAATTTAAAGACCGCTACGGAAATTGCAGATGTTCTCGGCAAAAAGGATCTCGCCGCGATGTACCGGCGCCGGGCCAGCATAGTCCGCAGTGCCGTGCATAAGGAGTTCTTCGATCCGGCGGAAAACGGTTATGTGAACAACTTCCAGGCCTACCTTGCCGCCGCACTGCTGGTAGGGCTGCCTCCAAGAGAGCTTCGACCGGCTGTGTGGGAACGCTTCGAGAACGAGATTCTCATCAATCGCAAGGGACACTTCTGGGGAGGTATCACCGGCGGTTATTTCATTGTCAAAAACCTGCTGGAGTTCGACCGCCCGGACCTGATGTTCGAGATGGCCAGCAAAGAAGACTTCCCGAGCTGGGGCGATATGCTCCGCCGCGGAGCCACGACAATGTGGGAGGCCTGGGACGGCAGCAATTCCCTGCTGCACAGCTCTTACCTGCACATCGGAGCCTGGTTCATCGAGGGCCTGGGCGGCATCGTACCCGATCCGGCCGGCCCGGGATACAAGCGTTTCATCATCAGGCCGGGCGTGCTCAGGAACCAGTCTCTCGATTGGGTCAATGCGAAGTTCGAATCTCCTTATGGAATGATTCGAAGCGAGTGGAAGATTCAAAATGGAACGCTCACGCTAAACGTGGCCGTGCCGCCCAATACGACAGCCACGGTCTATCTGCCGACTCAGGACCCGCAATCCATCAAAGAAGGAAATGCCCCCTTGTCAAGAGCCCAGGGAGCCAGGCGTTTGCGTGATGAAACAGGCCGCTGCGTACTTGAAGTTCAACCGGGCCAATACACATTTGAGGCAAAGTTGTAACGTGAAAGCATTTTTATCTCCCGAGGGATCAAAAATGCCATAAATAATAAATGATAATATGCATTCACAGGAGAAACCATGGTTAACAGGAATGTTTGTACAAAAGTGCTTTTTCTGGCGATCTTTGTTGCTATGTTAGGGTTGGGAGTTTGTCTGGGAGCGGTTGACGTCATTGCCGAGCCATATCTGCTCGATACGGGGCTCCTCTCGCGTTCTATCTCGTTCGAAAATCCCACCGGCGCTCCGGGCCAGGGCGGCAAAGCAGCCAGCAATCTCGGTACCGGACGAAAAGGCTCGCCGGCGATTACGCTCAACGCCGGCCAGGAAGTTCAGCTCTGTGACATCGAGGGCCCGGGCACTATCCGGCATATCTGGATGACCACCAGCAATAATCCGCTCAACCTGCGGAGCCTCGTGCTGCGAGCATGGTGGGACGGCCAGGAACATCCGAGCATCGAATGCCCGATCGGCGATCTCATGGGCTTTGCGCACGGCAAGGTCATGCCGTATCACTCCGCTGTGCACTCGCTGGGCAGGAATGCCGGCATGAACATCTGGCTGCCTATGCCGTTCAACAAACGTGCGAAAATCACGCTCACAAACGAAGGCGAACAGAACGTGCCCTTGTTTTATCAGATTGACTACACAATTAAAGATAAGCACCCGGATGATGTCGGCCGGCTGCACGTGCTGTTCCGCAGGGAGAATCCCACGACAACCAAAAGCGACTTTGTCATGCTGCCGCAGCGAAAGAACAAAGGCCGTTTTATAGGCGCCGTAATCGGCATCCGCAACCTGACGCCCGGACAATGGTGGGGGGAAGGCGAGATAAAAGTCTATATGGACGGCGATACGGAATATCCTACTATCTGCGGTACGGGCAGCGAGGATTATGTCGGCCTGTCCTACGGCATGCAGCAGACGCCGTATCCCTACAACGGCTGCAATCTGGACGAGAACAATTTTGTCTCGATGTATCGCTGGCATCTTCCCGACCCGATTTCGTGGCGAAAAGAGTGCCGCATAACTATCCAGCAGATCGCCTGGAAGAACGGCCTTGCAGAGACGCAGGATGACTGGTCGAGCGCGACGTTCTGGTACGAGCCGGTGCCAAGTGCCGCGCTGCCGGAAATGCCGGATGTCACGCTGCGGACGGTGAATATCTGGTCCGACCAGAAGGACATTGTCAAACTCTTCAACGGCAAGGACCTGACCGGCTGGGAAACAAGTGGCGACGCCAAATGGGTCGTACAGGACGGAATGCTCGTCGGAACGCAGGGCGAGAACAACGCCCCGGGCGATTTGTTCACCAAGGAAAGTTACAAAGACTTCGTGGCAACCCTCACCTACCGGACGGAATGGCCCTGCAACAGCGGCCTGTGGTTCCGTTTCCAGTCGCCGGAGAAAGCGTACCAGGCGGATGTCCTCGAATACAAGAATCCCGTGGCCTGGTCCGGCACCCTTTATTGTCCCGGCAAGATGTTCCTTGCGATTAACGAGGACAAGACGCTCGTGAATCGTGACGACTGGAATACGATAATCGTGCGAGCCAAGGGCGACCACGTCCAGTTATGGCTTAACGGCCGAAAAACAGCCGACGTACACGACGATTCCACCGATTCCGGCAAGCTTGGATTCCAGGTTCACCCCGGCGCGGAATTCGGACCGATGAAAATTATAGTACGCGAATTATCGCTCAGACCGCTTTGAGCAGGCGATCAGGCCCTGCTGGACAGGACGAGGTCTCGGTAGGATCAGGCTTAAGATTCCGCCGGGATTTCGTTCTGGATGTACTCTCTCTGCTTGTACCAGCGGGCAATTGGAATAAACAGCACGGACGTCACCAGCATGGAAATCATAAAGAACCAGTAATAGCTGGCTCCGGGTAATTTGCTCGTGCCGTCGGGATTGCTTATTACCTCGTTAACGATTGCCGAGAAGATATTGCCCAAAGCAATCGAGAGAAGGTTGATTGACTGTACCAGGGACTTCATTTTATTCGGCGCCTGGGTATAGGCGAACTCCAGGGCCGTAACGGAGACCATGACCTCGGCGCCGGTCAGGAAGATATAGGCGAAGAACTGCCACCCGATGGAGGGCTGGCCGCCGTTCGA
>Ga0315288_10011796_pt1 | contig 10995 bp, 9 predicted proteins | sample YL17G11_20_MG_FD_203454 | JGI IMG/M metagenome (GOLD analysis project Ga0315288, IMG submission 203454) | Sediment microbial communities from Yellowstone Lake, YNP, Wyoming, USA - YL17G11_20 | ecosystem: Environmental > Aquatic > Freshwater > Lake > Sediment | place: USA: Wyoming | collected...
CCGTCGTTCCCACCGGTTTGCCGAGTATTACTTTCTCGATATTTCCGCGCTTTGTAACGTCAAAAACCACTATGGGGATGTTGTTGTCCATGCAAAGAGACGCAGCGGTAGCGTCCATAACTTTAAGCCTCTTGTTCAGGACGTCCATATAGGTCAGTTCTTTGAACTTTTTCGCGTTCGGGTATCGCACCGGGTCCTTGTCGTAGACCCCGTCGACTTTTGTGGCCTTTAGGATGACATTCACATCAAGTTCGGCCGCCCTTAGCGCTGCCGCTGTATCGGTCGTAAAATAAGGGTTTCCGGTACCCGCTGCGAGGATGACGACGCGGCCTTTCTGCATATGGCGCATCGCGCGCCTCCTGATGAACGGCTCGGCAATGGATTTCATCTCGATGGCGGTCTGAACGCGGCTGTCCACTCCTTTTTTTTCGAGAGCGTCCTGAAGCGCGAGCGCGTTTATAACGGTGGCAAGCATCCCCATGTAATCCCCTGTGGCCCTGTCCATTCCCCTTGCGCTTCCCGCTATTCCCCTGAAGATATTTCCCCCGCCGGCGACAATAGCCACGTCAATTTTATGTTTTTTTATCGTCTTGATTTCTTCCGCAATGACATCAAGTACTTGCGGATCTATCCCGTATTTTTGTACGCCGCCGAAAACCTCACCGGAGAGCTTAAGAAGGATCCTCTGGTATTTGACTTTCATTGCTGTGGATTATACTCCTGGCCTCTTACGAACTCAATAATCTTTTGTGCGGACCTTTTTATACTGCCTGGCTGGCCCAAAAGCGAAACGACTTCCCGGTAACCGGCTTTGGCTTTGCCGGGATCAGCAAGCATCCTTCTTGCTTCATTATAAATATTGTCCGCTGTCGCCTGCTGCATGACATACTCCGGGACGATCATCCTGCCGGCGAGTATATTAGGCATGCTGTAGAAAGCGAGCTTTATCTTCAAAAAATACTTGCCGATGTAATATGTAACGAGAGAAAGCTTATAGAACATAATGACCGGCGTTCCAAGACAGACCGATTCGAGAACTATTGTTCCCGACTTTGCTATGACAAGGTCCGAATAAGCAAGTACATCATAATTGTGCCCTTCAATGATCTTGATCTTCAATGATGCCTTTGAGGTCAGTTTCTCGATCATGTTCCTGAATTTTGATGAGGAAATTGGAAGTACGAACTGGGCATCTTTTATCCGCCCAGCTACATCCAGCAATATCGGAAGCAAATTATTTATTTCATGAGCCCTACTCCCGGGGCACAAGGCGACTACCTTCTGTCCGGATATCAGCGAGAAACTTTTGAAGAATGCGTCCCTTGTCATGCCCGGCTTGGCCGCGTCAAGAAGGGGATGCCCGTAATACACCGAATTTCCGCCGGCGGCCTTATAGGTATCGTGCTCTTTTCTGAATATGGAGATCAAAAGGTCGATCGTTCTCGCCACTTTCTCAACGCCCTTTTTCGTACCCCAGAGCCATTCCTGCGGCGCTATGAAATATATTGTCTTTATCCCGATGCTTTTCGCATATGAAGCTAACGGCATGTTGAAACCCTGCGCGTCAATAAGTATCAGCGCATCGGGCTTTTCATCTTTAAGCATTTTCTTGAGCGATCTCAGGGTTTTAAGGTGCGATGGGATGTGCTTGAGGGCCTCGATTATGCCGACGGAGCTTTTTTCGGTTATATCTATCTTTATGTCCACTCCGGCAGAGCGCATGTTTTCTCCGCCCATGCCGAACAGGTAGCAATCTTTCATTTCTCTGGCCAGGAAACCCGCCAGATGGTCCGCGGAGACCTCTGCCGCAGACATCATTATTCTTGGCCGCATATTAGATGCCGATCTCTGGAATATCCGGGAACAGAAGTTCTTTTTCGATCTCCGTTTCCTCGATTATCGCTTCCGCTCCTTCCCTCTTCTTGCTTATGCCCCTTGCGCTTTCCGCCTCGAGGAAATTGACCAGCTGGTCGACTTCGTCCGACACTTTGACTTTTTTCCTTATCTCATCGACCGCGGCTTTGGTATTCGTCCTTGCGCCATAAAGAATTTTGAAGCATTTCTTGATATCCATTATCGTCTCTTCCGATATTCCGCGCCTCTGCATACCGATGAGGTTCAATCCTCTGACAGATCCGGGGTTGCCGTCAAAAAGCATGAACGGGGGAATATCCTGGACGACCTTCGAGGATGATCCGATCATCGCCAGGCGGCCCATCCTTGTTCCCTGATGGATGCCCACAAGCCCGCCGATTACGACCTGGTCCTCAACGACCGTGTGTCCGCCAAGCCCCACGTACCCGCCTATTACCGCCTGGTTCCCCACTTTGCAGTTATGCGGAATGTGGGCATAGACCATTATGAAGTTCTCGTTCCCTATCACGGTCTGTTTTCCTTCGCCTGAGGGAAGGTGGATCGTTGCAAATTCCCTTATTATGTTCTTGTTCCCTATTACTATCTCATTCCTTTCTCCCTTGTATTTGAAATCCTGAGGTGGAAGACCTATTGAAACGTTGTGATGAATAATGTTATCGCTGCCTATCGTGGTCCATTTCCTGATTATTGTATGAGAGCCGATCTTTGTGTTGTCGCCGATCTTAACGTCAGGCCCGATCAAGACATAAGGCCCTACATCAACATTTTTCCCGAACTGTACGGAAGGATGGACACTCGCTGTGGAGTGTATCTTGGGTTCATCGCTTAACCTTTCATTCACCGAGAAGAGTATCTCGCCTTCTGCCACAACCTCCCCGTCAACCTTTGCTGAACATTTAAGTTTTCCTATTGATCCCTTCATCTTCAAGGCTTCAACTTCTATCTTAAGCTGGTCCCCGGGGACAACAGGTTTCCTGAAGCGTACACCGTCTATCCCGGCGAAATAAACAAGTTTGCCTTCATTTTCAGGCATCTTTAATGCTATGACAGCCCCGACCTGCGCCATTGCTTCAAGGATCAATACGCCCGGCATTATCGGCTGCCCGGGGAAATGGCCCTGAAAGTAAGGTTCATTGACCGTGACATTCTTTATGCCGATCGCGTGTTTCGCTTCTTCAAGCTCTATTATTTTATCAACCAACAGGAATGGATACCTGTGCGGAAGCGTCCGCAGTATGTCCTCGATGCTCATTTGCCCCTTTTTGCCGCCTAATATATTAATAATGTTAACCGACCTCCTCTAATTTCTTCGCCAACTTAATGTTCAGGCCGTGGCCTGATCTTACTCCGATTATGTGAGCTTTTATTTCTGCTCCAAGCAGCGACAGATCGCCGATCAAGTCCAGTATCTTATGCCTTACCAGTTCGTCCTTGAACCTTAACTGCGTGATATAGCCATCTTTAGCAATAGCGATCGCGTTCTTTTCATTCGCGCCCAGGGCCAGCCCTTGTTTTTTTAGGGCTTCGATTTCATCGATGAAGCCGTAAGTCCTCGCCGGAGCGATATCCTTAACATATTTCCTGCTGTTAAGCTCGAATTTGTAAAATTGTGTTCCGATAAAACCGGACGGATAGTTTATCATAAAACTGACCTTAAATCTATCGGAAGGGACGGCTATAAGGCATTTCCCGTCTTCGGCTACGAAGAGAGGTTCGCTCAATTCAATGCATTTAGCTTCCGATGACTGGTTTGCAATGCCCGCCTTTGCAATAAGTTCACAGTATTGCTTTGAACTGCCGTCAAGAGCCGGCGGCTCCGGGCCGTCGATCTCTATTTCTATGTTGGTTATTGACAGCGCAAACAATGCGGAAAGTACATGTTCGACAGTGTTAATGCCGCCAAGGTTCGTGCCCCTAACGGTGCCTGATACGTTCTTCAGGTCCGCTTTGGTCCTTGGATGTCCCGGCATGTCTGTCCTGATGAACGATATGCCGGAATTTACCCCGGCAGGCTTGAACCTGATATTAACGTTCCTGCCGGTATGCAGTCCGATGCCGGTGATGGCGATTTCTTTCTTAATTGTATGTTGCAACATAAATATTAATTAATAATTAACAATGACACAATTTACAACAAGGTAAAAATATTTTGATATGTCGCGAAGCGACACATTGTTGTTAATTGTTAATTGAGAAATTGTTAATTGCTTATAAAGGATTCAGCCAGGAAAAACCTATCAAGAAAGTTTTTGGGTCCTTGTCTTTTGCCTTGTCCTCCGGCTTCCTGTTATCGTCTCCAAGGACGTTCAATCCGCTAAGGTTCATTGCAAATGTTTCAGAAATGTACCACCTGAACCCGAGGTTCAATTCATACAGGGATTCGCCGGCCATCATGTCCGTAAGGAAATACAGCCTTTCCGAAAAGAACTGCGTATCAAACCCAAGCGCGCCAAGCGGCCTGAACCTGTTATTGGTCAGCCCCGGGAAATCACCCAGGAACCCGAAATGCAAACGGGTGCTGTTCGGAAAATATTTTGTCGCCACCATATAGACATCGCAACGGGTGAATGATGCAAGGTTCTCCACCCCTATGGCCAGAAGGGTCGGATAAGGGGAATTGTCCGCGGTAAGGCCATACTTCATGTTAATAAAAACGCCTTCCTGCATGGAGCCCATCCTGTCATCCATCCCGACGCACCCGAGTTCCATCCCCTGGAACGTCCCGATGGCGAATTTATAATACATGGAGAATTTGTCATTAGCCGTGTTGCTGCCCGTATCAATGCCGAAATTAATGTTCTTGTACGGTATCACGTCAGCGGAAGGGATCCTGACAACGCCTGTACTGCCGACAACATTTGGTGTGGGCTGGGGCACAAAAGCAAAGGCCTGGGCATGAAGAAAGAAAACCAGAAGACACGAAGCGGATATCTTTTTTATATGCGTCATCGAACGGATTATATCACACTTTTATAAATCAATTCAATTTTGCGGGCGAATACTTCTTTTGAATAATCGGATCTTGCAATGGATCTTGAAGCGCCGGACATTGAAAGCCAAAGATCCCTATCTTTTAGCAGTTTTAAGACCTTCGATGAAAAATCTTCTATCGATGGCGGCGTTAAAAATCCCGTAACGCCTTCCTTTACGACATCAGAAACTCCTTCCGCATCAACCGCCGCCTGTGGGATGCCGGAAGCCATAGCTTCGGCAAGTACAAGGCCTTGAGTTTCCGAAAGGGAAGAAAATACGAATATGTCGCTTGCGGCATAATAATCAAGGACTTTGGGATAGCTTATTTCGCCGGCGAAAATCACGTTCTTAGGGGCGAGCTTCCTCAGTTCCTTTTCCATGGGCCCCCTTGCCGCAAGAAGAAGGTAAACATTATCATACTGCGATCGCACCATTTCAAAAGCCTTGAGCAAAAATTCGATGTTCTTTTCCTTCGCAAGGCGCCCCACGAATATGAGCAGTTTCGCTCCGTCAGGAATTCCGTATTTTCCCCTTATTCCAGTAGGGGAAGCGGCAGCAATCAGGGACAGGTCTATCCCTGTCGGGACGATCTCGATCTTAGATGTTATGCCTATCGAAGAAAGCTGCTGTTTGACCTTTTCGGTCGGGACTATCACCCGATCGCACCTGTTGCAGAATCCTTTGATGTACCTGGAAGAGATCAGGTCCAAAAGTTTATCGGGGATCAAGGGAACGTAATGCATGTACTTTCCGAGCATTGTATGCATCGTGAAAACGAACGGAACTTTAAGTTTCCTTGCGTAGTTCATTGAAAGAAGACCCAGCTGATATGGAGAATGGGAATGGATAACATCGATATTTGATCCCTTTAAAAGTTCATAGTATTTTCCCGGGACCGGGATCGTCAATCTATACCCTGGATACGGAGCCGGCAGGGAGGGAAACCGGTAAACATTTGGCATTTGTTCTGCGCCCGGATAGCTCGGCGAAAATACCATTACCTTATGGCCGATATCTTCAAGGCCTTTTTTTAGTGTTTCAATGGAGTTCGTGACGCCGCTCAGGTACGGCTTGTAGGACTCGGAAAAAAAGGCGATGTTCATTGCTTCTTGAGGATCTTCTCGATCTCGGATACTTTTTCTATTAATTTCGGGAGCCTTCTTAGCGCCGCCCTCTCCTCAAGTTCCTTTTTATGGTCCTGCGCCGGGAAGCCCGACACGACAGAATTCGGCGGGGTGTATTTTGTTACCCCACTCCTTCCCATGACCACGGTGTTATCGCCTATCTTGACGTGGTCAACAACGCCGGATGTCCCGCCGATGGAAACATGGTTGCCGATCTCGCAGCTGCCTGCGACGGCCACGATCGCCGTGATAGCGCAGTCCTCCCCTATCTTGCAGTTATGGGCTATGTGGACAAGGTTATCGAGCTTTGTCCCTCTTCCGATGATCGTAGATCCCATGGTGGACCTGGACACGCAGGAGTTCGCGCATATTTCAACATCGTCCCCGATTACCACATTGCCGATCTGCGGGATCTTTACATATTTCCCTTCAACCGGGGCATATCCGAAGCCGTCAACCCCGATGACAACACCGGCATGCAAAATGCACCTGTTCCCGATAATTGTATCGTAATAGAGGACGACATTCGGATGAAGTTTTGACTCTTTGCCGATCCTGCAGTTATTCCCTATATAACATCCGGGGTAAATGATTGTCTTGTCGCCGATCGATACATTGTCGCCAATGACAACACCGGACATTATCGTGCAATTTGAGCCTATTTTTGCGCTTTTAGAAATGACCGCGGACTTGTGTATCCCCGGCTTAAGCTCCTTCTTATTCTCAAATGCCCTGAGGGCCTTTGCCATGGCAAGCCTCATGTCGCGGACCCTTATGTGGTCTTTTGACGGGAATTTCTTCAGGCGCAGGGGGACTATAGCGGCAGACGCGCGAGAATTGTCAAATTCGGCAGCACATCTGTCGTCAGCAGCGAAAGTGATATCCCCGTCTTTCGCGTCTTCCAGATTTGCCGCATTTCTGATGACAAGCTTCGCGTTGCCGCTCAGCTCACCGGAGACAAGCGAGGCAAGTTCCTTCAGAGTTATTTTCATTGAGAAAAGGGAACTATTTTTTCTCGTTAAGCTTGTTTATGACCATTTCCGACAGGTCGACGCCACCAGTTATGATGACTTGCTTATCGAAAACTATGTCAATCCCGACCTTCTTCGCAACTTCCTTTGTCGCGGAAAGTATGTCGGCTTGAAGTTTTGTGGTCAGCTTTTCATTCAAGGTGATCAAGGACTGCCTTTTCGGCATTAACTTGTCTTCGAGGTCCTTTCTCAGCTTTTCAAGCTCTTCCTTCTTCATGTTCTTCTTTTCGGCATCGGATAGCTGTTTTTGTGATGCTTCAAAATCTTTTTTGAAAGCCTCTTCTTCCTTCGCTACCTGATCCTGGGCAGTGGCTGTTGCTTTGTATTCCTTGAAGACCTTCTGGACTTCAATGTAGCCAATGCTCGTGGCCGCTTGCGCCATTGTGCTGCCGAAAACGAACATCACGAACGATACCATTACCAGCAAACTAACTGTTCTCTTCATTTTTCACCCTCCTTTTCTACAAAAGGGAATTATACCACCAGGGGTCAATTCCTGCAACTACTTTTTCGCTCCTGCCTTAAGGTGTATGAGGAGCACTGAAACATCCGCCGGGTTGACCCCTGCTATGCGCGAGGCCTGTCCGATGGAAGACGGCCTTACCTTATCAAGTTTGTGCTGGGCTTCCCTTGAGAGCCCCTTCAGCGCCAGATAGTCCGTGGCCGACGGTATCGCCATGTCTTCCATGCTTTTGAACTTTTCGACCTGGTCCGCCTGCCGCTTGATGTACCCCTCGTATTTAAGGTATATTTCCACCTGCTTTGATACGCTGTCAGGAACGCTCCTGCCCTCTCCCAGCGCAGATGCGAGGTCAGCATAGCTTACCTGAGGGAATTTCATTATGTCCGCCAGGGTATATACATTGTTCAGGTTAACCCCGAGTTTTTCAAGCTTCCTGTTGTTCTCATTTGTGGGGTTTATTTTCCTGGACCTATAGTCGCCGATCTTCTCTTCTATCATTTCTTTCTTTTTCTTGAATGCCAGATATCTTGCGTCGGATATAAGACCCGCAATTCGTCCTTTTTCCGTCAAGCGGATGTCCGCATTGTCCTGCCTCAGGAGCAGGCGGTATTCCGAGCGCGACGTCATCATCCTGTACGGCTCCTCTATCTCCTTTGTTATAAGGTCGTCTATCAATGTCCCGATGTAGCTGTCGTCCCTTCTTAATATTAATGGTTCGCGCTTTTTCGTTTTCATTGCCGCGTTGATCCCCGCCACTATTCCCTGGGCCGCCGCTTCCTCGTAGCCCGATGTCCCGTTTATCTGCCCGGCCAGGAAGAGGCCGGATATTTCTTTTGTTTCAAGCGTCCTTTTAAGCTGGGACGGGTAGACAAAGTCATATTCGATCGCGTACCCGGGCCTTATGATCTCGACCTTTTCAAGCCCTGCCATTGTCCTCAGCATCCCTCTCTGCACGTCCTCGGGAAGAGATGTGTTCATCCCCTGAGTGTACATTTCGAGCGTTGTCCGCCCTTCCGGTTCGATAAAGACCTGATGGCGCTCCTTGTCCCTGAACCTTACAACTTTATCCTCGATGGACGGGCAGTACCTTGGGCCGACGCCATTGATCTTTCCCTGGTAAAGCGGCGACCTGTCAAGGTTCGACAGTATCAGCTCGTGCGTATGCTTATTAGTATATGTAAGGTGGCAGGGCACCTGCGGGAGCAACGCCTGAAGGTTTCCGGGGACATCCATGCCAAGGCCCGCGTATTCCCAGATAAAAGAAAAGAATTTCGGCGGCTCGTCCCCCGGCTGTATGCTCATCCTGGAAAAATCTATGGTTCTTCTGTCAAGCCGGGGAGTGGTGCCGGTCTTCAGCCTGCCGAGTTTTAAGCCGATCTTACTAAGGCTGTCCGACAGGCCTTTTGCCGGGAATTCCCCCGCCCTTCCGGCTTCCATCGTCTTAAGGCCGACATGTATGACCCCGTTCAGGAATGTTCCTGTGCAGATGACCACGCTTTTTGCCCGATAAATAACGTCAAGCCTTGTCTTCACGCCCTCGATCTGATCTTTCGAATTGACCAGTATCTCTTCGACAAGGTCCTGCTTAAGGTCAAGGTTTTCCTGCCCTTCAACGGTCTGTTTCATGGTTATGTTGTAAAGTTTTTTGTCCGACTGGGCCCTTAAGGACCGGACAGCCGGTCCTTTCGCGGAATTCAGCATCTTCATCTGGAGGTAGGTCTTGTCCGTGCAGACGCCCATCTCGCCGCCGAGCGCGTCTATTTCAGAAACCAGCTGGCTTTTTGCGGGGCCTCCCACGGCCGGGTTGCAGGACATAAGCGCTATAGTATCGCAGTTCATCGTTAAAAGAAGGGTTGAGCAGCCGGTCCTTGCCGCAGCAAGCGCCGCTTCGCAGCCGGCGTGCCCGGCGCCCACAACAATGACATCATATTCCTTCGGATATCTCATGTGTTTTTCCACAAGGGGGAAATATTAGCATAAGAGTGAAATTAAAGCAAAATTAAGCCGATAACTAGTTGAGGGATAAACATATGGGAACAGAAGCTGTAGAACAAATAAAGGACGTCGTCTCACCGAAGAACGTTAGCGGGGCAAAGGTGAAGAACGCGAAAAAGGTCGTTTTGGGATCGAAAATGTGCGTAATTTTCAAGGACATGGAATGCCGCATCCCCGTCTGCGACCTTAAAGCCTGCGAGCAATGCAACGACGGATATGTTTACTGCACAAGGGTCAATTTCATTAAAAGCATGCTCCAGAAGATCCTCTTGTTCTTCCTGGGATTCATTATCATTTCTGAATTATAAGCCTGATATCCTCCGGCCCCGGAAAATAATGCCCGAATCTTGACAAAGCGGTCTCAAATGTTATAGTAATCCGTAATGTCCAGGATAAATATTATTGCCAGGCCGCTCATCAACGCACTATTCATCCTTGCAATAGTGTCCACTATATCTTTTCAAGCTTTCCCGTTCGTTTATGTCAATTATACGGACCCTCTGGACGCGGGCGTCTGCCCCAGGGCGCTTGGCATGGGAAAGGCGTATACCGCCGCGGCCGATGATGTTAATTCCATCTTCATGAATCCTGCCGGCCTTTCATTCGCGAGGAACTGGGGAGTATCTGCCGGATTCACGTCTATAAGGTATGATACGGCCAATGCGGCATTCGGCACATATTTTTCGACAAGCGATGAGGCGTTCGGGCTCGGCCTTATGAGCTCGACTTCACGCAATGTAATGACTGCCGTTCCTTCAAGGGTGCCTGCGACAAGAAGGCTCATTACACAGGAAGTGGAGTTGGGCGCCGAGACGTTCGTAAGTTCTGTTGCGCTGCTTTCTTACGGTGTAAGGTTCGGTAAATATATTGATTTCCCTCTTATAAGCGACACCTCCTTCGGGATCAGCTTGAAGGGTTTCTCCCAGCAGCTGGAATCCACTGCCGAGGTCGTCACAGGGAACGGATTTGACATCGATGTCGGCTTTATATACAAGGCAAGCAGCTGGTTCAAGTTGGGCCTGTTCGGGCAGAACTGCCTAGAAAAAGAGTCCGGCGGGAAGATCGCATGGCCCGACGGGTATGAAGAGCCTATCCCCGCAAGTTTCAAGGCGGGCATCAACATGATGTTCCTAGGAAAAGAGGGATTCATAGAATCGGACCAGATCCTTTTCCTGAATTATGATGCCGAGGAGAGCCATTACAGCAAAAATCCTCCGACTTTGAGCCACGGCGGATTTGAATGGTGGCCGGTTGAATATGCGGCAATAAGGGGCGGGGTTGACCAGTCGCTCATCATATCGCCGAAAGGCGAACTTGTCGCCGAAGACAATTATACAGGCGGTGTTGGACTGAAATACGGCGATCTTGGTTTTGATTACGCTTATCACAGGTACGGCGAGGTAGTTGAAAATTTCATGCATTATGCTTCAATATCTTACTCTTTCTCCGGGGCTCCCGAAGAACAAAAAGCGGAAAAACCGGCGGCGACGGAAGAGGTAAAAGAGGCCGTAAAAATAGAACATCCGCCGGCATC
>Ga0315288_10011798_pt1 | contig 10994 bp, 11 predicted proteins | sample YL17G11_20_MG_FD_203454 | JGI IMG/M metagenome (GOLD analysis project Ga0315288, IMG submission 203454) | Sediment microbial communities from Yellowstone Lake, YNP, Wyoming, USA - YL17G11_20 | ecosystem: Environmental > Aquatic > Freshwater > Lake > Sediment | place: USA: Wyoming | collected...
CTTCTCCCCGGCATCCGTTGCGTTGATGCGACCATGCGATTCCACCAGATGACCGACTTCGTGTTCCGGTAACACTTGTCGATGAGGAGCCAGTCGTTCGATTCCATCGGGTGATCGTTCACCTCGGCGATGTATCGAACCCATAAATCTCGCTTGACGGCGTAACAGAACCAATCGACTTGGCCCGCGCGTGGGCGCGTAGCCCATGTGGGATAGACCCCCCAGCCCTTGATCTCGCCCCTGAAGAATACGATGTCCGGGTTTTCCCGCTCGACCAATGCCTTGAAGTCCTTGACGAAGTCCATATCGACGATCATGTTGTCGTCGTCCAGAACCATGACATAACGGGCATCTATCGACCAGGGTTTCGTCAACCCGTGTTCGGGAGAGAACCCGGAGTTCTTGTAACTATAACCGGGTTCGGCCTCGCGCATCGAACCCTGGATTAGGAAGTGTTGGTAATCATCGCATGTCTGGTTCTTGACCGAATCAAGGCATACCTTCTGCATGTTGGGACGTTGCGGGTGGCAACGCGTCAGGAAACAAATCGTCTTGCCGACCGTCAAGTCCACCGGCAACCCCGGCGCATAGTCCCCGTCCTTCCAGATGATCGGGAATCCGCCGGCCGGGGGACTCGGTTTATTCCTGTGCGGAGAACCTCGGCGCGGGGCCGGCCTGGACGTGACGTGCGGGACAACCCGAACATGAGTGCCAACCGGGAATACCCTGGAACGCGATGTCATGTGCATGCTCCTAAAATGCGCCGACACGTTCCGCCGCCGTCGTGCTTCACGAACTTCGGCGTCCCGTTCGACATGTCCTTGAACTGCTTGATGATCTTCCACGCTAGGCCCGCCTGATAGATCGCCAGCATCGTCGGCGTGCAGGGTGCGCCCCCGTGGACGTAGGGCGGGAACTTGCGGTAATTCTTGATGTCAATGAGTTGGAAGTACGGGTGGAGATACGGCATCCAGTTACCATCTTGAGGCGTCGGCTCAGGCGGATAGGAATAGATCGTCCCGAACCCGCTGAACGCCGTCGGGATGACATACCCCACGCCAAACGTGTCCTCCTCCATCATCAACAGCATATCGCCGACGCACGGCTCCAGGAGTTCCACATCGGTATCGAACATGATGGCGTATCGCGTCTGGCAGTAATCAATGCCGACATTCATCCCCGGCCCGTGGAAGACGTTGTGGCCGAATGCCATGACCGTCGTCAACGGTGACGCGAGGCTCTTGACATAGGCGGCAGTCGAGTTTCCGGGGTCCGACCCGTCCACGAGGATGATCGGCATGTCGGGATAGAATCTGCGGATGGCGTGATATGACTTCTCCACGAGCAGGCGCGTGTTGTAGGTGACGGCGATGGCCGTGACCATCCCGCCCCCGCCCGTAGGCGTGAACCCCGTCGGCTTTTCGGCACGCCCGCCGCCGATAATAACGGGGTTCGATAGCACGGGCTGGGTCCTGGCAACCCCCGACTTCCCCTTGATTGCCATCGCCCGACCAGACTGCGCGAGAGTCCGCCTGCTATTCCGAGAGGTTCTGCATAACGTCATAATGTCCAACGCTTATCCCATCGCATCCAGGTAGACCTGGTAATCCTGCGGCATCCATTGCCTCAAGACGCGTCGACCGGACGTGTCCCGGTTCGGGTACATCCCCGGGTTATGGCCCATTCCTATCCCCGCGCGTCCGGGCAGGCCCTTGATGCCGACGTAGAGCGGTCGATCCGCATCGGAGAAGAGCGTCAATTCACTCTTCTGCAACTGGCCGACCCGGCTCCTAGTGGTCAATGCTCTGCCCCCGAACTTGAAACTGTGATTGAGCGATTGCTTGGCCATCCGCCACATCCTGATGTCCAGGAAGTCAACGAACATGCTGGCCTCGACGGCACCCCTGAACGTCGGGATGAACGCGCTCGTGAACGCCGTCTGCGCGAGCGAGGCGTGGCCCTTGTTGTGCATCATGTAATACCCGCCCGTCGGCAAGTGGTAATACCTATTCTGCGTTATCCCGGCGATCTTGCTCCCGTCCAGATGCTTTGCCATTTCCTCGATGTAGTTCGGAGCGTAGTACTCGTCGTCCTCGATAATGAGTATCTTGTCGCCCTTGATGAGCGGGATGGCCTGAAGGAGATTGATGGCGAGCGTGTGCTTGGGGTCGCCCGCGCACGGCTCGCGCCTGACGTACTCCATCGGCACGCTCGGCACGATAGGCGTCTTGCCGTCGTCAACGACTATCCATTGATCGGGTTTCACCGTCTGGTTTGTCATCCAACGCTCGCAGAGCGACATCGCCAAGGGGCGGTCGCCCGTAGGCGTGATGGCCGTGATCATTCGTTCCCTCCGACCGTCCTGCGCGCGATGTCCTCTTCAATCTCCGCCGACTCGTAGATTTCCAAACAGACCGTGTCCTCGAGGGCATGGAACTTGTGGTAGACCCCGGCAGGGATCGTCGTCATGTTCCCGGAAGCGAGTACGGTCGTATCCATTTTGGTCACGCCATCCGGCCAGACGAGGACTTCCATACGCCCGCTCAAGACGATGAACGTGTTCGTCTTCCGCTCGTGCCGATGCTCCGAGCAGTAGCCCCCGGCCTTGATCTCAAGCAGGTGCGCTTGCAGATACCGGGTCGCGTAGAGCAGGGCGGTCGTTCCCCACGCCTTGCCGTGTCTTTCCATCTCTCAGCACCTCGTCGACGTTTCCGAATGGGAACAGCCTCAACGTGCTTCTCGGGTTGAGGTTGATGATCCCGCTTTTATCCGCGATGCCCTTGCCGATACGCTCGAACTCCCGAGCGAACGACAGGGCCGTCTTTTCGTGTGCTATGCCGCCGTACCCGCTATGGAAGTGCGCCTGTCCGTTCTCGTGCCGCATATCATAGCCGAGCAGGTAGATGGGCCGCGCCTGGAGGCAAAGGGCCAGATTGAGTGCGCCAACGCCGGAGTTGTTGCCGTGGTGCAGTCCGCCCGCAATGGACTTCGACAATCCGTGCCGCCCGACGCTGCGCACCGAATAGCAGTCCTCGAGTTTCCTGCCCATAATGTTGAGAAACACCTTGTGTCCCTTGAAGTCCTGCCACAACTTGTATCGTGCCGGGTCGTCATGGCAGAGGCGATAGAACCGCCAGTCCATGAAGAAAAGTATGTCCGCGAATGGGACGAACTCGAATGCCCGGTTGATGACGATGACGTGTCCGCGCCCGCGCAGGCGCTCGAAGTCGAACCCGATGAGCGACGGCCCGCCGCCCACGATGAAGCACGGCTCGTCGCGCCATGCCCCATCCGCCAGAACCTCGCTGAACGGGTTGTGGGGATTGACCGTTCTCCGCATGTCCGCCCGGTTCTCTTCCATGTGCGCATCGCGCGTGGCGTATATCTGCTGAACCGAGCGGCTCCGTGTCGTCAGTAACATATCCGTCATCTCCTGAAGGGCAGGGCAGGGGCGGAGGAGAATTGGTCCGTCCACCCCTGCCCGCATCAGTTTCTACTTTCTATAGTTAGCGATCCTGGTTGATGATCCCGACGAGGCCCGTATCGGTGACGGCATCTCCGTGCGTGTCAACGACAGCGCCGCACGTCGCCAGCGGTTCGTGGCTTGGGGTCGGGCAAGACCCGCTCTGCTCGTGGAACTCGATGCACGCGATCTGCTCGAGGTCGCCGATGCAACCCCCGTGCCTCATCCAGCCCGCAACCGTGTCGGTATAGGACAGGATGTCGAAGTCGTTGAACAGGGTCAGGTCCATCCGGTAGCCGGCCTTGATCGTCCGCTTGGGCAGGATCACCGCAACCCGGTTCGTGTGGGTGAGCATCATGGAGGTGATCATGCGGAAGTTGTAGTCGATGACCGCCGGGGAGCCGGGATAAGCCTGGTTCGTGACGCCGAGAGCCTGGCGCACCCTGCCGCGAAGGGCGAGGGGGACAAGAACGATGAACTCGGTCGTCTGAGGATTGAGTCCATAGCCGCGGTTGCGCAGATTGGTCAGAATAGTATATGCGGCGTAGTTGATGCTGTCCGCGATCTCGCGCGCATCGTGAGAACAATCGGAGCAGTCCGATTCGACGACCTTGCAACAGCCGTTGGCATCCATCGCCGCTTCGAGCAGCGCGTAGTAGATGCCGGCCCGAGACGAATAGGCCGCGTCACGGAACGCAATAGCGTTGTCTTCGATCGTCCACCAGTCGCCGTCCTCAAAGAGCTGACGGTGCCAGCCAAGGGCCGCGGCATAGGTGCAGAAATAGCACCGGTACTTGTCGCCCGCGAACTGATAGACCTTGGCCTTCTCGCCCGGCTTGACCTCGTTGAAGGTCAACCCACTCGTGACCCCTGCCACATCGAAGCCGCTCGCCTTGGAGCCGCTATAATCGGTGATGGCGAAGATCTGTTCGTAGGCGTTGTCGTAGTCGGGCGTGAGGTGGAACTTCTCGGCGATGGTGATCGCCTTCTCGTTGGCCCACCCGTCAGACATAAGGGTGAACTCCTGAACCTTCTGGTGAGCCGTCAGGAATTCCTGGACCTTGGAGAGCTCAGAGGGAACGAACCGGTTGGGCAGGGCGCAATACATCTTGAGGGCGCCGGCCAACTGGCGGTTCTGTTCCTTGTCGTTGTAGTTGAAGTTGTCCCAGTCGAGATTAAAGATTCTGCTTTTCATGGTGTTTTCGTCCGTCAGGGCAGGACGACCTCCACTTCGGCATGGTTGCCGTTGAGGTCGATCTCGACGAAGTCGTCGGTGATGGCCGCAGGTTCCGTGGCGATGCCGATCCAGAAGTCAGCCGAGCTATAAGTCGGCGTGACCTTCCTGGTCGTCTGGTCCCAGTAGACGCGCTCGCCAACGTGGAAATGGGTTCCGGCGATCTTGGGGGCCAGGATCTTCTCGGCGTGGTAGCAGAGGACGCCCTCTTCGCCGTTGAGAGTCGTCTCGAGCAGCGCCCCGACCGTGTCCTCGATCAGGTAGAGGTAGGATGTGCCGGCGGCGTTGGCATCTTTGATGCCGTCCTTATCGCCGCTCGACGTGAACTTGAATGTCCGCCAGTCGGCCATCGGCGTGGCGGTTCTCAATGCATTGGGCATTGTTGACTCCTTGTTGAATAATTACTTTTTCATTTCCGCACACGCGGCTCTTCCGCCGCCCGTCAGTCGAGCTTGATGAACGGGTTCTTGGCCGGATCGAGATAGGGATTGAGCGTGGGCGATGCGGGCTTCGCGCCGGGTTCCGTGCCGGTCGCGTTGCCACTTGCGCCTTCCGCCTTCTTCTCCTCGACCCCGAACACGTCCTTGGCGAGTCGCCCGTATTCGTCGATCTCGGCGTCCAGGTAGAAGTTGAACTCCTTCCCGACTTCCTCGACCTTCTGGGGCGTGAACCTCGCGAGACGCGCCTGGACGAACTTGGCCTGCTGGTCGGTGAGTTTCCGCTCTGACTTCTGCTTCTCGAACAATCCGCCAACCTGGCCCTTCGCGGCTTCGATCCGCAACTGGGCCGACTCTGCCTCGCTCGCCTTTGCCCGCTTCTCCAACTCTTCTCGGGTCTTGTCGAAACCCTCTTCGGTGCGCTTGCGATGGGCGTATTCCCCCGCAACTGCCCGCCGTGTCTCAGTCTCGACGAATCCCTTGACTGCCGGGTCGCTGGTGATGACGTCCACTCCGAACAGATCGGATGGCTTGACGTTTTCCGCCTTGAGGAACGACTTGACGTCCTCAATCGTGATGTCCATTAAATCGTCTCCTATGTTCTTATTTTTCGCGAATGCCTGGAGTTGACCGAGGAGGGTGGCCCCCTCGAACCCCGGCGTCTCGATTGCTGAATTGCCCAGAGCGATGCCCGTCACCTTGCTGACGTCGGCGACGTATAGCCCGCTCTTTGAGTCCTGGTCCAAATCAACGTCCGCCTCGATGGAGGCAACGTCGAGCGGGAGATGGCGAAAATCCGGGTAGATATAGCAGGCGACGACAGACGACAGGCGCGTGCCGATCTGCATCGCCTTCTTGCCGACGACCTCGCCGATGGCCGTGCGCCCCGCGGCTTCGTTCGTCCCAACCGTATGCCCGTGGAAGAGCTGAAGCCCTGCGGCGATCTTCTCGTGTAGTTTCTCGATGGCGCTGCGATACCACCGCTTGACGATGTTGCCCACGCCGAGCATGACCCCGCGGGCCTCGCCCTCGTGGCCCACGACGAATGCCTTGAACACGGGGCGCGGATCGGTGAGCTTGATCTCGCGCAGACGTGCGGGCGGGATCATCTGGCTGATCTCGTTCGCCGCCATCATCCGCAGTCGGGCTTGGATACGCATGGGACTCTCCTGTTACTTGGCCTTCTTGGGCCTGCCGCCCTTCTTCTTGACGACCTCGGCGACCTGTGCGGGGACGGGCGCGGGAGCAGCCTTCACCCTGACCACATCCGGTATGGCGGCGACCTCCGCCCGTTTCTTCATAGCCGCGATGTCGCCCAAATGCGATGTCGTGATCGGCCCGCCCGGTTTACGTTTCGGGTTCATCTCTTTGTAGCGGTTCCTGTCAAAGTCGAACACCTTGGGCTTGACCTGATCCGCTAGGATGTGACGCAACTTGACTGGTGCGTCATCAACCTTCGGCTTCATCGTACTTGCAAAAATCATGTCAACTCCTAAAATCAGATATGCCTGAATGGCGACCCGCCATGCCGACGAGGCGCGCCTCCGGCCCGTGCCGCACGCGCCCGCATGACCAGGCCAACCGTATGGCCGCAACCTGTGCATTTCGCGCACGTCGCCCAGCCCTTGCGCTTGAACGGGCAGGGACACTTCTTGACGAACATGGCCGACCCGCACTTGGGACAGGCCGTTTCGTGGATGGTCAGGCCAAGGTCATCCGTCGGCGCTGCCGTGCTGATCACTCTGCCGCCCCCTTCGCATTGGCCTTGATATCGACTTCCGTCTTGAACCGCTCCATATCGAGCTTCGCTTGTTCGAGTTCCTTCTCCTCTGCCGCCTCGCGCAACTCGGTCTCCTTCTCCACGTCGACGCCGGGTATCTGACCCGCAACGAACTCCTTGCTGATGATGCCGCCAAGTGCGGCCGGGATAAGCACGTTCTGGAGGTTCGTCCAATGATCCTGTGAGATGAGCGGTATCTCGACGCCTATCTTCGCGGGGTCGAGCTTGGTCGACTTCTGTGCGCCGCCCGTCTTGAGGTTGTAGAACATCATCGCCTTCTCGAGCAGCTCCTCGAATGCGCCGATCCATATCTCGCGCTCGCGCGTGGTCGCCGCCATGACGAGTTCCCGCGTGTTGTCGCCCGTGGCGCGATTCTTCAGCAAGTCGAGCAGGCCCAAGTAGTGAATCGGGATGCCCGTCGTGCCGCTTATCATCTTGACGTTGAGTTCGATCTCCGCGATGATGTTCGCCACTCCCTCGACCGTTGGCGATACAAGCGCGAACTCCGCGGTTGACGCAAGCGCCTTCCCGATCTTCCAGTTGATGTCCTTGATCTGGGCGAGCAGCGCCGACGCCTGTTGTGGTGTCTCGCACTTGAAGTATGGCGTGGGCGAGGAGAAGAGGTGATTGATCTCCCGCAGGTCGCGCAACGCCCTGTCTAGCCGGTCGATCTGCGTCAGGCACTTCATCACCTTGGGCTGTGCATCGTTAGCATCGTTGAGCCGTCCGCCGAACTTCTTATAGACGAACTCCGGCTCAAGCACCTCGCCAGCCGGCAGGAACGTCGATACATTGTTGACCATCACGGTCGTGGGCGGCCAGAACAGGCGCTTGTACCAGAGATAGTCGTTGGGGTCGACATCGATCTTGTACTTCTTCGAGAGCCAAGAGATGAACCGCACCGACACCATGCCGGGGTAGTCCTTGTACGGCTCCTCTTCGTCCTCGTCCCAGAACAGGCGCAGGGCGATCTTGCCCTCGATTTCCGACTCCTTGACGATCTCGTGCGCCATCTCCGCGTCGAGTGCGTTGTAGGCGAGGAAGTCCTCGGCCCAATCGAGTTCCGCCTGCGCCTCTTCCTTCGTCTCCGTGCGATGGACGATCTTCAGCCCTTCGCCCAGGATGAACGCGGCGCGCAGGTCGACCACGGCTCCCGTCTGGAGGCATCCCCATTCGGACGTTCCGCTGTACTTCTCGGACACGGCGAGGACACCCGTCGCGTAGTCACGGTAGTCGTTTCCGACGTAGGCGTTCTCGACGGAGTCGAGCGTGAGGATGTCCTTGCGGAGCAGTTCCTGGACCTTGTTGAGGTGGACAACCTTGTCCTCGAGCCGCCCCACCTCGGACTTCGCCTCGAACTCACGCAGGGAGGCGCCGCTCGCCTCGGCAATCGCCTGCTGGACGCGCATCTCCCGAGCCTGCGCTTGTGCCTTGGTATTGAATATGCCCATCATTGCCCCCTAATCGGGATACACGCTCTTGAATGTCATGCCGAGGTATGTCGCCGCCGCCTTGATATGTGTGAATATCGCGTACCGGATCGCGTCGAGCGAGTGGTCGTTGAACTTGACCGGCTCGGGTATCGGGTCATCGTTCTTGTCGACTTTCCACTTGTAGGTCGATAGTTCCTTGATGACGTTGGACGACCCCTCGAGGACGAATATCTTCTGCGACCGCAGGAAGTCGATGCCCGCACGCACGCTGTCCGCGCCCTTGGGCGCCGGGAGGACGTTGAACCCCATGCTGTTTATCTCATCTATGCTTTTAGGCTCTGCGCTGTCAGCATAGACATAATCGAGCGGGCGGATGTCGAGGTTCCGCATCTTCATCCCGAGGTCTTGATTCGTGAGCTTGTTCTCGTAGATCAGTTCCTCGACGTAGAGTTCGTCCGCCTTGCGGTGGATGCGCACGAGCGCCGAGGGATTGACCGAGTAGCCGAAGTCAAGGCCGTAGATGATCTCGTCGCAGTTGGGCGGGACGCGTGCCACGACAGACCACTTGTATATTTGGCCCTTGGGCGCGGCCCAGATGCCGAAGCGATAGATGAGTTTCGCCGTCTCGTCCGGGATGGCGTCGAGAGCGGCCAGGTACTCGAGGCGCATCGCGTCGATGGGGTTGTCCTCGATGGTCGAGCCGTGCGTGTATGCGCGCGCGTCTTTGTCCTTGGGATCGTCGGGGAAGAACCGCTTCTTGAGCCAGGGAGCGAGCGACTCGTCCGGGTTGAACGTGAGCATGATCTGCTTGTAGTGTTCGCATTGCTCGCGCAGGGCCAGGTCGACCTCGAGGAAATCGCGCTCGGTGAACTCCGTCGCCTCCTCGATCCATACACCCGTCAGCCCCTTGATGCTCTTGATCTTCTCCGGCTCGTCGAGGCCATCGAACAGGATCTCGTTCGGCAACCCCGCGGAGGACGGGAAGGACAGTATCTGATGCGTCTTGTCGTGCTGGTACTCGATGCCCTGTTCCACGAGAAGCGTCCGCATGACGCGCAGGGTCGATTCATGCGCGGTCTTCCTGACCTTGCGCAGGACGAGGAACCGATGCCCGCCCTCGTTCAGGCAACGGATGAGCAGTTTCCGTGCGGCGAACTCGGACTTGCCCGAGCCGCGCCCGCCAGCCATGACGAGGTAGCGGTCTTGGACATCTAGGAGCGGGTAGAACGAGGCGGAGATGTGGAGGTCGATCTCGCGCACGTTGTCGGTCACTTCTTCTCGCCCCCGTTGCCGTTCCCATTGTCCTTGTCACCCGGCTTGGTGTGGACGACGTGGATGGTCAACTTGTCGCCGGTCTTGATCGCGCCGGAGTGTTCGACTGCCTGATTGTCACGCCAGCGGAGCATGTTCTTGGTCATGAATATCCAGATGGCCGGGGGGAGCGTCTTGGCAAGCTTATAGAGCGTGGCGTCTCGGGTAGTCTGCCATGCTTTTAGGGCTTCGGAAAACTCGGGGTGAACCTTGGCCCACTCATAGACCGTGTCGGTACAGACGCCGAGTGAGTCGGCTATCTGTTCGATGCCGCACCCAGACAGGAACGACTCCGGCTTCGTGCGCAGCATATCGGCAGCGACTTGAACCTTGCCGATAATGTCGGCGTTGTATTTCGACGGCCTGCCGCCTGCGTGTTTAGCCAATGAGGTTCTCCCTCGTCGCCCTGACCGATGCCTCGTCAACGTGGGCGTAGTCGCAGTACCGCTTGATGATGACGTCGCAATACTTGGGGTCTATCTCCATGCCGTAGCAGGTGCGGTTCAGCTTCTCGGCGGCGATGAGCGTTGTGCCAGAGCCGAGAAAGGGGTCGAGGACAGAGCCGTTGTCATCGCAAACGGATTCGATATATGCCTCCGGCAAGGCCACGGGAAACATGGCGGGATGACCGATGTCTTGGCCCCTATGTGGCGCTGAGGTAAATACTGTCCCCATGCGTCTCATGGAGCCGACGACTTTGTGTTCTCGGCGGCGGAGCGTCCCGTCCGGTTGCCGGTCTGTGACTCCGACACATTGTCCGGCGCATTTATTGGGAATTGTCTCGTTCAGCTCAACGGGCCCGTTGGAGAAAACCAAAACCCACTCATGCTCAATAGGGAATATCGCAGACTGCTGGGCGATGGACTGCGCCGTCTCTCGATTCCAAACATTCCATGAGAGCAGACCAAGCCCTGCCGCCTCCGCAGCCTTGATGTAATCGTCCCAATACCTGACGACTCGCCCCTCGCGCCGGATGATGCCAAGGTTAACGGCGAATAGTTCTGTATGCGGCGATAAGTTCGGTATAAATGCCGCAAGATGGGAGACGCTGAGGTCTGAGCCGCCATATTCACGAGCATCCGCATAGGGCGGAGACGTAAAGCAAAGGTCCGCCTTCTCCCCCCGCATGAGCCGCGCCACGTCCTCGGCCTTCGTGCTGTCACCGCACAGGAGCCGATGCCGCCCGAGCGTGAACAGGTCGCCCGGCTTCGTCACCGCTGGCGTATCGTCCACCTCGGGAACCTCATCCGCGCCATCGTCTATGTCCGGCCCGTATCGCTCGACCACTTGCTTGAGGTCTATCGGCTCGCCGATGTCCACCTTGAACTCGCCGAGG
>Ga0315288_10011800_pt1 | contig 10994 bp, 7 predicted proteins | sample YL17G11_20_MG_FD_203454 | JGI IMG/M metagenome (GOLD analysis project Ga0315288, IMG submission 203454) | Sediment microbial communities from Yellowstone Lake, YNP, Wyoming, USA - YL17G11_20 | ecosystem: Environmental > Aquatic > Freshwater > Lake > Sediment | place: USA: Wyoming | collected...
CAGACAGGCTCGAATCCGGATTGTCGGAATAGGACCGCGTGATCCATTTCCCGTCAGGTGTCATCGGGTCCCGCGGAATCCGGCGAAGGATCTTGGTCTCCACCAGCTCCTCCAGCGTCAACGGATAACCAATCCGATCCACCGAAACTCGCCTCCTGAAATCGGCCCGAGCGTCCCGCGCATTGGCGCGGGCCTTGTCGTATTCGGCCTTGAACTGGTCAATGCCCTCCCGCACCTTGCGCAGGGTGCGACGCAACTCCAACTCCCCGGTCCGTTTGGCGGTGACCTCGGCAAGCGGCATCGCCACCCCGGCCAACACTCCCAGAACGGCGATGGACACCAAGAGTTCGATCAGGGTCAGGCCCGGTGCTGACCGCCGCCGTCCACCACACACGCCCCTAGCGAGGTATCGCATCATTGCGGAGCACCCAGGGGCGCGCCGCCGGGCGGTACCGCTGGCCGTGGGACAGGCGGCGCCGGCGTCGTCGGTACCCCCGGAAGTCCCGGGACGGGTGGCCCGAAGCTTTCGGCGGTGCCAGACAAGAAGCTTTCCATCTCGGGCTCCGGCCGCTCCAGGACCTTCACAATGCGAGGCGTGAGGGAGATCAAAACATCGGTCCGGGTCTGCTCCCGAGGCCCGCTGACGAACAGCCGGCCCAGACCAGGTATGTTGCTCAGGAGGGGTATGCGGTTGTTGGTCACGGAGTCCGTTGTCTGCAGGAGGCCGCCCAAGAGCCGGGTCTCTCCGTTCTTGACCTTGATGAAGGTGTCCAGGTTCCGCGTGTTCACGGGGGGAAGGAGGTCGCCCCCGCTCAGCCCGGTGATGGTCGCACCGACACTGCTGATCTCGAAATTCAGTTCGACCGTGACCTCGCCATCGAGATGAACGGTCGGCGTCATGGTTAGCTTGAGGCCGATGTCCCGGTACTCCACATTCGTCTGTGTGGTCGTCACGGCCCCGGTGGGTAGCGTGGCAGTCGTCGTCCCCATGGCGGGTGTCCCAGCGACGGCGGGCACACTGGTCAGGGAGGAGATCTGGAAGGGGCGCCGCTGTCCGATCAGCAGCCGCGCCTTCTGGCGATCCAGGATGCGGACGGTGGGGCTGGCCAGGATCTTGGTGCTGCTATCGTTCTTGGCCAAGTTCAGAACCAGCGAGGGGTTGGTGATGTTCACCTGGGTCAGATTCCGCAGGGGATCTGCCAGGTTCGTAATGGGCATGCTTGCCGGGAAGGCGAGGCTCACCGCCAGGGTCCGGGGAGAGATGTCGATCCCCAGGTTCTGGAGGCGGTCGCGATCGACCTCTAGGACCTCCAGATCGATCTCCACCTCGCCAACGCCCCGGTCGTTGGCCGCCAAGAGCTTCCGGGCCAATTCGATCTTCTCCGGGGTCTCCCGCACGACCAGGGCATTGAGCTTCTCGTTCACGAAGACTTGCCGCGTGTTGAGGATCGTGCGCAAGAGGTTCACGGCTACTTTGGCGTCGGCGTTGCTGAGATAGAAGGTCTGGACCATGAGGTTGTCGTACTGCTGGCGCTTGCCGGGATTGTCGGGCACCACGATGACCGTGTTGAGGGCGACCCGCTTCGCGAATAGCCGGTTGGAGAGCAGGATGAGATTGAAGGCTTCCCGCAGGGGGAGGTCCTTGAAGTAGGTCGTGACCCGTTTGGCCGGCAACGACTCGTCGATGGAAATATTGACGCCGGCCGTCCGGGCGAAGACCTCCAGCACCTCCTTGATATCCGTGTCGCGGAACCGGAGCGTGACCGGCTTGGTGGAGAACATCTGCACCGCGATCTGGTCTTCATCGCCCTCGGCCTTGGGCAGGGGCTCCTCGGCCTTCAGTTTCAGCGCGATCTCCCGTTGCAGCTCCCTGGCCCGGGGATGTTCGGGATCCAGTCGAAGGGCTGCGGCCACCTCGGTCTGGGCCGCGCGCCACTCGCCCTTCTCCGTCCGCTCCCGCGCGCGGGAAAGCCGCTCATCCACTTGGCGCAGGACGGTGATCCGGACCAGCCCGGCCTGGGCCGCCGTGTTCTCGGCGTTGTATCTCAGGGCGCGGCGGTGGGCTGCGGCGGCCTCATCCACACGGTTGTTCTTCAACAGCTCTTGGGCCTGCCGAACCGCCTGCAGGGACGCCTCCTGCATGGCCCGGGCGAGCGCCAGGCGAATCTCCACGTTCTGGGGATCACGGCCGGCCGCGTCCAGGTAAAACTGGACGGCTTCCTCCCAGCGCCCGGCCGTGCTCATCTCTTCCCCGCGCTGGAGGGAAACCTCCGCTGCGCAACCCAGCAGGAGTCCGCTCAGCACGAACGGCAGGCACATCCGGCCCACCCGCCCGGTCCGCCCAGTGTTCATCAACATGACAACCTTCCTCCGTTCTCGCGATCACTTCCTGGGGCTGGCGCCCGCGTCCTGCAAGAGGGGGAGGCGAACCTGCTTGTCTCCAGAAACAGAGGAAAGGAGGACCGCCTCTTCCGTCACTGTCTGGATGCGAAAGCGCCCCAAGAGCGTGGCGCCGACCTCGACGGTGTGCACTTCGGTGCCCTGAACAATGAATGCCATGGTCTTCTCTTCGGCCTGGAGGAAGCCCACGTAGCGGAGACGCTTGGCCTCTTCCTGGAAGGGGTCCGGTGGTGGTGGCGCCGGAGCCACCGAAGGCGGTGGCGTCACCGCAGCCTGCGGCGGCGGTGACGGCGGGGGCGGCGTGCCGAAGATGCTGCGTGCCTCCGGTGGGTATGGCGGCCGCGGTGCATTCAGGAGTTCCCTCTTCAGGCGCGGGAGCCCGCCTCCCTGGGCCGGTCCGGAGGCGCGCGGCGTTCGCGGCGTCGTCGAGGCCGATCGGACCTCGGTTCTTGTGGGGGCCTTCGCCGGCGTCCGGAAGGCAAAGACTAACCCCCACAGGCCGAGAAGAATGCCCAGGATGATCAGGTTCCGGTTCTGCGGCTCCATCGGTCTCGGTTCCCCGTCCCCGTCGCTAGCGCTGTCGGCTTTCGCCCATCCCTATCGGAGATACAGCGCCAACTGCAACTGTACTTGCAGTTGCGAAGTGCCCTTCGGGTCCTTGAGCGATACCCGCTCGATCGTGAGGTGTCGGCGCATGCCTTCCAGCTCGTAGAGATAGCGGCGGATCTTCCCGTAGGTTCCCTCGACCAGCATGAGCAGGGTCACCCTGGTGAGGCCGGCCTCTTTCAGCTCCGACGGTCGATACTCGACCGTTGGCACCTCGAGTGCCAGTGACCGTGCCAGCTTGGTGAGTTGACCGATTTGCCCCACCAGCTCGCCGCGTGCCGGATACCCCCGGGCGAACTCCTCCACCTCGCCGAGCGAAGCCAGGATGGCGTCGCCTGACTCTCCTTCGCGCTGCAGGGTCCGGATGCGCCGCTGTAAGTCGAGGAGGTGGTCTTCCTGTTGCAGGCGCTCCGTTCGAGTTGGCAGCACCAACAGGACGAGGACCACCCCGTTCGCCAGCAAAAGAGACAGCGCCGCCCGCCACAGCCAGCGGGCTCCCGGATTCGTGAAAAACCTCATTGCCCACGCCCCTGGTAAAGCAGGCTCGCTTCGAAATCCAGGCCCTCTGGGCCGTTGCTCTGAGCCTTCCGTTCCGCCTGGCGCAGGAGGTAGACGTCTCGAAACGCCGTTCGCTGCTCGAGGCCCCGCAGCAACAGTGTGAGGTCGTCGAAGGATCGTGCCACGCCGCGGAGTTTTACCGCGCCAGTGGCAAGGTCAGGATGAATCTCGCTCAGAAAGACAGCAGGCGGAACCGATCGCTCGAGTTCCAGCAGGAGGGCAGTCCAGGAAAAGCTCGAGGCATCGAGGATCCGATTGAATGTGGCGACCCTGGATTCGTAGCGCTTGATGACATCGCCGGGGATGCCGGTCAGGATGGGCCGCACCTGCTCCTGGTGGCGCTGGAGTTCGCCCTCCATGCGGGTCAGTTGCGATGCCACGGCTGCCTGCTCGCGGCGGACGGCTGCCCACAAGGCGATCTGGCCGATAAGCAGCAGCGCCAAGAGCGCGACCAGGATGGTCGCGACGATGATCTGACGCCGAGCCCGCTGGTAATTTCCCGCCGCAAGATTGAATCCTGGAATCAGCATGATCGGATCGCGGCGCCGATGGCCGGCCCCCATAGGTTGAGGTCTTCTGGGTGCCCGTCAATGCGAAGCGCAGCGCAGAGGTCTAGGCTCCTCACCGGCAGCTCCAGCCATTCCTCCAGGGCTGAGACAACCCCACCTGCGAGTACACCCAGACCGCTCACGGTCAACCCATCCACCGGGCCGACGCCCTCGGTCTCGTAACAGAAGGTGATCGAATTACCCACCTCGTGGAACAGACGGGAACGCTCCCGGTTCGCCCAGGCCTGTTTTCCAGCAGGGAGGATACGCCAGAACCGCGGACGGCCCGCCTCGACGAGGAGCAGCGTGGTCTGTGTTTCACCGACGGCAAGAAGGCCGCTCGTCCGATCCCCAAGGACCGACGAGGCGGCCTGGGCCAGGGTGATGCTCCGAGCATCCAGCGCGGCAGGCTGCAGGCCCGCATCGGTCAGGAGTTGCTCGTACTCTGCGAGGATGCGGTCCCGGGCCATCAAGCAGACCACGCGCAACCTCCCGTCTCTGCCGGGAATGGGCGGCAGAAAATCGATGCGCGCCTCCTCGGCGGGGAAGGGGAGAAGATCGCGGGCCTGCCAGCGCAGGAACTGCCGAGCCTCTGAGGGCTTCCGAGGCAACTCGTCCGTGGAAAGCGTCCGCAGCGTGAACACCGCATCGGGGAGTGCAACCCGCACCCAGCCGCGATAGCCGGCGCTCTCGCACAGCGCGCGCAGGATCCCGGACACCGCGGGTGGATCCACCACGTTTGTGTCTTTCAGGGATGGACGGATAAGACCCGGGGGCGCTTTCAGCTCAGCGCGCCGGTGAAGCTGGAATCGTCCCCGGTGCAGCCGGGCGCGACAGAGCTGCAGCATCTCGGTCCCGATATCCAATCCCCAGGCCATTCCTCGAACCTTTCCCCTCTCCCTTTCGTCGCCCTCTCCCTCTCACGGGGAGAGAGGAGGGTGCGGGGGGGTCACTCGGCGAAGGTCACGCGGTTGATCTCGGCAGCCGATGTGATCCCCGCTCGGGCCTTGTCCAGGGCCGCCTCACGCAGCAGGAGCGTGCCACCCTTCCGGGCGGCCCCCAGAATCTCGCCGGAGGGGCGTCGGTCCATGATGAGCGTCCGGATCGTGTCGGTCACCTCCACCAGTTCCGCCACCGCCGTCCGCCCTCGGAAGCCGGTGCCTTGGCATTCCTCGCACCCTACCGCCTCGAAGAACGCCTGCGTGGCATCCTGCTCGGGATGCAACCCCAACTCCGCTAGCGCCTCGCGTGGATACCGGACGGCACGTCGACAGGCGCGGCACAGAAGCCGCACCAGGCGCTGGGTCAGGATGCAGTTCAGGGAGGAGAGGAAATGGTACGGCTCCAGCCCCATGTTGAGGAAGCGGCCGATCACGTCCATCACGTTGTTGGCGTGAACCGTGGTGAACACCAGGTGGCCGGTGAGGGCGGACTGCACCGCGATCTGGGCCGTCTCGGGGTCCCGGATCTCACCGACCAGGATCTTGTCGGGATCATGGCGCAGGATGCTCCGCAGGCCGCGCGCGAAGGTGAGACCTTTCTTTTCGTTTACCGGGATCTGCACCACGTCGTGGAGTTGATATTCGATGGGGTCCTCGATGGTGACGATCTTGTCGTGGCCCGTGTGAATCTCCGAGATGGCGGCGTACAGGGTGGTGGTCTTTCCTGATCCGGTTGGACCCGTCACCAGAACCATCCCGTGGGGCCGGTGGATGTGCCGTCGGAGACGGCGCAGATCAGCCTCGCTGATGCCCAGGAGGTCCAGGCGGAGTTCTGCCAGCTCCTGCGTGATGGCCTCCTTGTCCAAGATGCGAATCACGACGGCCTCGCCGAAGTTGCTGGGAAGGATCGACACCCGGAAGTCAATCGAGCGGCCGCGGGTCCGCAGCTTGAAGCGTCCGTCCTGGGGAACACGGTGTTCAGCGATATCCAACTCGGCCATGATCTTGATGCGGGATACGATGGTGTCCAGATGACGCCGGTCCAGTGGCTCTATGGCCGGGCGGAGCATCCCATCCACCCGGTACTTCACCTGCACGTGCTTCTCGTCGGCCTCGATATGGACATCACTGGCCCGCCGCTCCAGGGCGGTAAGGATGATGGTGTCCACCAGGCGGATCGTCGGACTGGTGTCCGCCGGCAACGCTTCCACCGAGAGGACCCGATCCTCCGCGTCGCCCTCAACCGGCTTGAAATCCTCGCTCACGGCCCGCAAGATCTGCTGCGAGGCGTTCACCCGTCCCAGGCGGTCCAGGATGGCCGCGCGGGTCGCGACGAGGAGGTCGATCGGACCACCGTGCCACTGGGCCAGGTCGTCCCGCAGGATGACGTTGCCCGGATCCGCGACCGCCACGATCATTCGCTCACCTTCGCAACGCAGGGGAAGAAAGAGATCCCGTCGCATCCGATCCAGGGGAAAGGTGTCCAGAACCCCGGGCTCGAGCGGAGTGTTCGCAAGGTCCGCAACGGGGAGATCGTGCAACCCGGACAGCGCCCGTACCAATGCCTCTTCGGTCAGCAGGCCGGCGCTCACGAGGTCCCAGCCCAGCCCGCCCCGCATCCCGTTCTGCTGCGGGAGGACACGAGCCAGGTCGGCCTGGCTGACGTACCCCTCGCCAATCAGGATCTCCTCGAGCGTACGGTAGCGTCTCATGTCAGGGGCCGCCTCACGTTGGAAAGCCATCAGCGGTCAGCGGTCAGCGGTCAGCGGTCAGCCTTCAGCACTCTGAAGCTCCTCATCTTTTGCCTTCACCGTATCCCATGCTGACTGCTGATGGCTGATTGCTGAACGCTCGCCGGGTCCTATCGCACCGCCGCTACCAGGTGGAAAATAGGAAGATACATGATGACGACGATCGTTGCCACTACAAGACCCATGCCGATCATGATGATGGGCTCGATGAGGGCGGCCAGGGCTGTGAGGCGCGCATCCACCTCGGCGTCGTACAGGTCGGCCACGTGTCCCAGCATCTCCTGCAACGACCCGCTCCGTTCCCCAACGGATACCATTTCCAGCACCAGCGGAGGCACGACGCGCGATCTCTCCAGTGCATCGGCCAGGTTGCTCCCCGCGGCCACCAGGGGGATGGCGGGATCCAACGCCATGGCAAGATGAGCGTTCCCCACGGTCCCCAATGTGACCCGGAGGGAGGGGATGATGGGGATGCCCCCGCCCAGGGACATGGCCAGCGTGCGGGCGAAGCGGGAAAAGAGGTAGCCGCCCACAAGGTCTCCCGTCCAGGGAAGCCGAAGAAGCCACCGGTCGGTCACCCGCCGGCCGGCTGGCGAAGCGCGCCATCGCCAGGCGGCGACCAGGAGGATGACCCCCACGCCAAGCACAAGGGGCAAGGCGTCCCGCAGGTGCTGGGTGAGGGCAACTAGGATCCGGGTCGCGAATGGGAGGTCCGCCTCCATGTCACCGTAGATCCGGATGAACGTGGGTACCACGAACGTCAAAAGGAAAAGGACGACGGCGCCCGACGCGAAGAAGAGAACCACGGGATAGGTGAGGGCCGCGCGAAACCGCTGGCGCAGGGCCAGGATGCGTTTCTGGTACTCCACGTATCGCCCCAGGGCATCAACGAGGTTCCCGCTCTGCTCGCCGGCCCGTACAGCCCCGGTGTACAGCGGCGAGAAGACGCGGGGATGTTGTGCCAGGGCCGTCGAGAGGGCGGCGCCACCCTTCACGGCCTCGCGCACCTCGTGAAGCAAGGAACGCAGCCTCGGATGTTGGGAGCGCTCGCCAAGAAGGTCCAGGTTGGTGAGAATGGGAAGTCCGGCTTTGATGAGCGCCAGGAGCTCCTGGTTGAATACCAGCAGGGCCCGAGGACCGACCCGGTTGAGTCCGAAGGCCCGGGCGCGCTGCGGGAGCCGGGCCCACCTTTCGCCCTCGATGGCAAAGACGAAGTACCCCCTCGCCTCGAAGCTGCGTCGAGCGGCCTCGGGGCTGTCGTCCACGACCTCCTGGGTCTGGACAGATCCTGCGGGTGTCGCAACTCTGCAAGAGAATCGTGGCATTGGTTGTCCGCCGGTTAAAGTCTTACATTCTAACCACCTGTCAGTGAGCCGCGCAAGGGAATTGTCGGCTGGGGGTGGCCGATCCCCTCCGTGGCCGGTCGGGTGAGCATCCGGAAGGAAATCCCCTTTCCTCCCCCGGGCAGGATTCTCCGAGCACCGGCCGGGGCGGGCAGGACGGCTTGCACGGGAATTCCCCCTTGACCTGCTTGCGCTAAGGGAATAAAACCTCACAATCACTTCAAAAGTCTCCACTTTTCTGATGGCCATCCCGTCGGGGGTTTCTCGGCGCGGAGTGATCGCGGAGCAGCGTGGCATGTGGCGTGATTCACACAATCCGGGGAGCGTGTGGCCTCACCGCCTCGCCTTGGTCACGGCTGGCGCCACCTTTCTGCTGATCCTGGTGGGTGGGGTGGTGACGACCACGGGTTCGGGCTTGGCTGTTCCTGACTGGCCGACGACCTTTGGGTACGACATGTTTTCATTCTCCACGACCCGCCGGTAGCAGGCGTATGCACCTATTCCAAGGCCCTGACTCTCCGCCCGGCGTCGCTTGAAAACAGGTCCGGGGTAGTGGAAGCTATGAGTCAATGCCCAGGGGAGGCGAGGTGGGGTGCCGGAATCCCCGGGCAGAGTTACCGACCGAGGTGACGGTGGAGGCGCCGGAGGAAAGGCTGGTAAGTGCGACTGATGTGCCTCAGCGCCCCAGGGGTAGAGGATAGCAAATCCCCTCGAACTCGTGATCTCCTTCTGTTCTTTTGACTTCCGGGCCCGCACGATACCCGGCCCGAAGTCCCTGCGTTCTCCTTCAGCCTCGAGTCCCATTTTTCCCTTGACATGCACCATATGTTGGGAGTAATAAGAGCACCCTACCCAAAACAATGGACCAATCGGATGTTTGGTTGCGTAGTGAAAGGCAGTCTGGGTTAGCCAGATTCCAGGGTGTTTCGACCGTCATGCAAACCAATAGGGTAGGCTGCAGATCTCGGCCACCATCCCACCACCCAGGTTCGCCGGCTGGGATATTCCAGGGTTGGCGCGTCACCCCCGTACACCCTTAAGACCCATCGGGGCCGCCTCCGCTCTTCCGGAGGCGCCTCGGGTGCTTTTTTCCGGAGGATGGTTCAATGCCACAGCTCACCCGCCCAGTGAAGCAAGGCCAATGGTCGGAATCTGCCCTTCGGGTGCTGCGAGAGCGGTATTTGGATCGAACCGGAAGGGAGGCCCTCGAGGGTGCACCCTTTGCCGGGGAGGTTGTCGAGACCCCGGAGGACATGTGCTGGAGGGTGGCCAGCGCTATCGCCTCCGCCGAAGCGACCTGGGGCAAGACTGAAGAGCAGATCTACGACATGGCCGGCCAGTTCTTCGAGTTGATGGTGGATCGCTACTTCCTACCGAATTCGCCGACCCTGATGAACGCCGGCAAGAACAACGGGCTCCAGTTCTCGGCATGCTTCGTCCTTCCAGTCGGGGATTCCATGGATGAGATCTTCGAAGCGGTCAAGCGAGCGGCCATTATTCATAAGAGTGGTGGTGGAACCGGCTTCGCCTTTTCGCGGCTTCGCCCCAAGGATAGCGCGGTCAAGTCCACCGGGGGCAGGGCCAGTGGACCCGTCAGTTTCTTGCGCGTCTTCAATGGTGCGACCGAGGCGGTAAAGCAAGGCGGCACCCGGCGGGGCGCCAACATGGGTGTCCTCAAGGTGGATCACCCGGATGTCCTGGAATTCATCCAGTGCAAGCTGGATGGGGGCATTGCCAATTTCAATATTTCGGTGACCGCCACCGATGCATTCATGGAAGCCTTGGAGGCTGACGAGGAATATGATTTGATCGATCCTCACGCCCGGAAGCCCACCGGCCGGCTTCGCGCACGCGATGTGTTTGACAGGATCGTGGATGCGGCCTGGCGGACTGGGGACCCCGGTCTCATCTTCATTGATCGGGTGAACAGGGGTCCCGCCAACCCCGTCCCGGAACTCGAGACCATCGAGGCGACCAACCCCTGCGGTGAGCAGCCGCTGGCCCCCAACGACGCGTGCAATCTTGGATCCATCAATTTGGACAAGTTCGCCAGGCCAGAGAGCCCGGACGCTCCTGTTGCCTGGGAGCAGCTCGAGCGGGTGGTCCGCCTCTCGGTCCGGTTCCTGGACGATGTCATCCAGGTCAACCCGTACCCGCTGCCCGAGATCGTGGAAGAGGTGCACAACAACCGGCGCATCGGCATGGGGGTAATGGGATGGGCCGATCTGCTCATTCAACTTGGTATTCCATACGACAGCCAGGCCGCACTGAACCTGGCCGACAAAGTCATGGAGTTCATTACTTCCATCGGTCGGGACGAATCGGCTCGCCTCGCCGAGGAGCGGGGTCCGTTCCCGAACTGGTCCCACAGCATTTATGGTGATGGGCGGCCGCTACGGAATTCCACGGTGACCACCATCGCGCCCACGGGAACGATCAGCATTATCTCAGGGTGTTCCTCGGGGATCGAGCCGCTGTTCGCCGCGGCCTTCAGTCATATTGTCGGGGATCGGCATCTCACCTTTGTGAATCCTCACCTCGAGCAGATTGCGAGGAGCCGCGGATTCTACACCCCAGAGTTGATGGACAAGGTGGCCAAGCAAGGAACGCTGCGCGGCTTGGCCGAGGTGCCAGAGGATGTCCAGCGCGTATTCGTCACCGCCCACGAGATTGCGCCTGAATGGCACGTCCGGATGCAGGCGGCCTTTCAGCAGCACACGGATAATGGAGTGTCCAAGACGATCAACCTGCCAAACTCTGCCACGGTTGAGGATGTGGCTCGAGCCTACCGGCTGGCGTATGAGCTTGGGTGTCTGGGGATCACGGTGTTCCGGGATGGATGCAAGT
>Ga0315288_10011801_pt1 | contig 10993 bp, 17 predicted proteins | sample YL17G11_20_MG_FD_203454 | JGI IMG/M metagenome (GOLD analysis project Ga0315288, IMG submission 203454) | Sediment microbial communities from Yellowstone Lake, YNP, Wyoming, USA - YL17G11_20 | ecosystem: Environmental > Aquatic > Freshwater > Lake > Sediment | place: USA: Wyoming | collected...
GAGTGGCAGTTGCAGGAATTTGAAAAGCGCACCGGTATCCGTTGCAGATTTATTTCGAGTTTGGAGCAGGTGGCGTTGGACGCCGACGGAACCACCGTCCTCTTTCGCATCTTGCAGGAGACTCTGACCAACGTCGCGCGCCACGCATGCGCCACCCAGGTTGAGGTTTCCCTGGATCAAGAACAGGACACCGTCAGCCTGCGGGTTCAAGATAACGGGCGCGGAATTGCGGAAAGCGAAGTGGACGGCTCCAAGTCTTATGGCCTGCTGGGGATGCGGGAGCGGGTCCGGTTACGCTCCGGCGATTTCACCATTCAGGGGACACCCGGCCAGGGGACTACCGTGGTGATCAGGCTGCCGCTCAATAAGGGGCACGTAGCCACACAGGAGGCCCCATGATAAGAGTTCTCATCGCCGACGATCATGCGGTTGTGCGCCAAGGGTTGAAACAGATTCTGCGGGACACGCGCGAGATGATCGTCGCCGGCGAGGCGGTCAACGGACAAGAGGTCTTGGAGAAGGTGCGGGCCGCAGCGTGGGATGTGGTCATACTCGACATCTCGATGCCTGGCCACAGTGGGCTGGATATTCTCAAAGAACTCAAGTGCGAGCGGCCCACACTCCCGGTGCTGGTGTTGAGCATGTATTCCGAGGACCAATTTGCGATGCGCGTCCTAAAAGCCGGCGCCTCCGGCTACCTGACGAAAGACAGCGCGCCAGATGAATTGGTCAAGGCCATCCGCAAAGTCGTGAGTGGCGGGAAATATGTCAGCCCCTTTTTGGCCGAGAAACTGGCCTTTGAGATAGGGATGGACTCTAGCAAGTTACCCCACGAGACTCTGTCCGACCGGGAATTCCAGGTGCTGCGCATGATAGCGACCGGCAAGGCCGTCAAAGAAATCGCCGCGGAACTCTCACTCAGTGTCAAGACGATCAGCACCTACCGGGCGCGCCTCCTGCAGAAGATGAATCTAACCACCAACGCAGAGTTGATTCATTACGCCATTCAGAACCGCTTGATTGACTAGCGCCGGATGTAGGACAATCACTGACAGGCGAACAAGCCTGCCGCCTACAAAAGAATCAGGCTGCCGCCGATAGCCCTCGGCGTGTTAAGCGTCTATAATCTTAATTGATGTTCAATCTCAAGGTTTTCATTACCGACGATTCGGCCACCGTGCGCGAACGCCTGATGACCATGGCGTTGGACCTGCCGGAAATAGCTGTGGTAGGGCAGGCCCAGGATGCGCCGGAGGCTTTGGACGCTATTCACCGCACACGGCCCGACGTCGTGATTCTGGACATTCGCATGCCAGGGGGTAGTGGCATAGATGTGTTGCGCCAGTTGAAAAAGATGCAACCGGCCCCCAAAGTCATCATGCTCACCAACTATGCTTACCCGCAGTACCGGAAAAAATGCGAGGCAGCCGGCGCGGACTTCTTTTTTGACAAGTCCACCGAATTCGACCAGATCCCGCAAGCGCTGGAGCAGGTGCGCCAGGGTTTGCGGGCCGCGCCTGGCGCAGGAATCCGTAATTCGGCAGGCTGATTGTAACCACGGACAACCCGTGGTTTCCAAACATTCACAAAAAGGAGAGGGTAAAATGATAAACCTGATTGTAGTGATCATCGTGGGGGCGCTCATCGGCTGGGTGGCCAGCATGATCATGCGCACGCGCGGGGGCCTGCTGGTCAATATCGTCGTGGGTATTGTGGGCGCTTTGTTGGCAGGCTTTCTGTTTAGCCGCGCCACGCTCACCTCGGGCAGCTTTACCATAGTGTCTCTGCTGTGGTCGCTGCTGGGCGCCGTCATCCTGCTGGCGATCTTCAAGCTCATCTTCCGGGCAGGAGGGCGCTGACTGCAGCGCAGGGGACTGATTCGCCGCTGCGCCTGACACAGGTTGGAGGGCTCTCCACAACTGGCAATCAGCCACGGGGCCAGGAGAGTCATCGAACAGAAGGATTCTTGAATATACCGCTCAGGAGGGAACAAATGAAACTCAGTGCTCCAAAGCAGGTCACCTGGATCATTGCCTTGATCCTCGGGGTAGTGGGGATCCTGGCAAACCTGACGTCCATTCCGGTCATCACCTCCACGATTGGCTATTGGCTACTGGTAGTGGGGTGGGCATTGCTGCTGATCGCGACCATCACACACGGCTTGTAGTTCGGCAGCCGCGGTCATGTGCAGATAGACCCGGGGCGCAGGCGGCGGTCGTATGGTCGGCCCCGCACAGATCGTCGTCTGCGCCCATCATCTGCCCAAGTCAAGCCGCAACCATCAGCAGTGGCAGGCGGCTCAACAGGTTGCTCAATCTGACGGGCTACCGCTCGGTTTTGGGTCAATGCTATGCGCCGCCAGATGGAAGGCCGGCGCACGATCACGGGCAACCCGTGTATCTCAACCACTCAAAAAGGAAAGAATATGGAAAACCAGATCACGTGCCCTCACTGTGGAAAAACGATATCGGATGATCCGCTAATCGCCGCAGCAGTAACAGGAGAAGGTCTTACTTCACAATCCATCACGTGCGAGTGTGGCGACAGAATATCTTTCTGGGCAATTACAGCCCAGCTAAGAAAACAAAAAACGCTTGGCTGGAGAATCCGAAATTGGTTCCGGACTTTCTCCCAGCGTCGGGGCTAGAGGGATGTGCTGTTAACGGTGAACCCATGCACATCCTGAACGATCAACAAGGGTCCCTGCTCAAAGACGAGCGCGCTATCCTGAACAATTTGCGGGTCGCCCTAATGCAGTTCGGTGCAACCCCGCAAGATAACGAGACCCTCGCCCAATCCATTCAGCAGCTTGACGAGCTCTTTTTGCTGGTCGTCGTGGGTGAGTTCAATGCTGGGAAAAGCGCCCTGATTAATGCTCTGTTGGGCCAGAGGCTGCTCAAAGAGGGCGTCACGCCCACCACCACGCAGATCAACGTCTTACGGTACGGGGCAAGTTCCGAGCACAAGGTGGTTAATGAGAACCAGCACATCCTCATCCTGCCAGCCAACCTGCTGGCTGAGATCAGCATCGTGGACACTCCCGGCACCAATGCCATCATCCGCGCCCACGAGGCAATTACCTCCCAGTTCGTCCCCCGCTCTGACCTGGTACTGTTCATCACGTCGGCTGACCGGCCTTTCACTGAAAGCGAGCGCGCTTTCCTGGAACTCATCCGCAATTGGGGAAAAAAGGTCGTCATCGTGATCAACAAGATTGATATCTTACAGAACGAGGCCGAACTGGAAGAGGTGAAAAACTTTGTGATCGAAAACGCCCGCTTGTTGTTGGGCATTACCCCTGAAGTCTTTCCGGTCAGCGCCCGTCTGGCCCTACGTGCCAGGCAGGGGGAGCCAATTTTATGGAAGGACAGTCGTTTTGAACCCCTCGAGCAGTACATCCACGACACCCTCGACGAGAGCGGACGCCTGCGCCTCAAGTTCCTCAACCCCTTGGGGGTGGGGACACACCTGGTGAAGCGTTACCTGGAGGTGGCCACCTCCCGGCTGGATTTGCTCAAGGCCGATTTCGCCATGCTCTCCGACGTGGATGCACAACTGGGGCTATACAAGGAGGATATGCAGCGCGACTTTGCCTTTCGCATGTCAGATACCGAGAATGTCCTGTTCGAGATGGAGCAGCGCGGCGATGCCTACTTCGACGAGACCTTTCGCCTGGCGCGCATCTTCGACTTGATGAGCAAGGAGCGCATCCAGAAAGAATTTGGACTGCGCGTGGTGGGAGATGCACCCCAACGGATCGAACACAAGGTAGGCGAATTGATTGATTGGCTGGTAGACGCCGACCTGCGCCAGTGGCTGGCGGTGACCGAACACCTGGCCGAGCGGCGGCGCACCCACCAGGATCGTATCGTTGGCGACGTGGGCGCGGACGGTTTTCACTACGACCGCGAGCGGTTGATGGAGAGCGTGGGCCGTGAGGCGCAGCGCGTGGTCGAATCTTACGACAAGACCCGCGAGGCCGAGGCAATTGCCGCAGGAGCGCAACTGGCTGTCGCCGCTTCGGCGGCCATCGAGGTTGGGGCCATCGGCCTGGGGACGCTGATCACCATCCTGGCGACCACCATGACCGCCGACGTGACTGGCGTTCTGTTGGCCAGCCTGGTCGCCATCCTGGGGTTGTTTGTTATCCCGGCGCGCCGGCGGCAGGCAAAAGCCGAGATGAGCGTCAAAATCGCCGCCTTGCGAGAGCAGCTCATTCATTCCCTGCAGTCTCAATTTGAACGGGAGATCGAGCGCAGCTTGCAACACATCAACGAGGCGATTGCTCCCTATACTCGTTTCGTGCGCGCTGAACGCGGCAGACTACTGGACACCCAGACCGGGCTGGAAAAGATCAAAGATGAGCTCGACGGCCTGAAGGTCAAAGTTGAAGAGATTTGAATTCCGCCGTCAGGTGACCTCAATAGACAGGCGGAGGACATGCGAGACCGGCAATTTACAAGCCGTCTCAGCCAATACTATGATGAGATCATCTCGCGTATCCCCCCACTCTACCGGAGGGCAGGCGCCGGTGTAGCCGAAGACCTGACAGGTTTCTCCAAACCTGTCAGGTCTGCAGCGACTGTGGGCGTGCAACCACTCGACGTATAGAACGTAGTACCAGCAGAGAACAGTCACGACTACACGAAGGAGGGACACACGTGAGTGAGCAGCACGTTCGAACCGAGGAATTCCACGTCAGCGGCGATACCCTGGTCGCCAAAATCAAAGAACTGGTGCAAGAGGGCAACGTCCGTCGCGTCGTCCTCAAGAACGAGGAGGGCAAGGTCCTGGTCGAGTTCCCCCTCACCCTGGGCGTGGTCGGCGCCGTGCTGGCGCCGCAATTGGCCGCCATCGGCGCGATCGCGGCCCTCGTCACCCATTGCACCGTCGTCGTCGAGAAGGTCGAGCAGCCAGCAGAGGAATAACACAAACAGGTAACCACTCTGGCAGCTTCTGCCGACATCTCCGCCGCAGCTTGGCGAATTTGGCATTGACCTCCGTGCAGAGTTGCAGTAGACTATCAAGGGAGGGGAATCGCCCTGATGCCCGGGACTGTGACACGGAGTCGCTGGTTCCACACCCGTGCTCCGACATGCTTGACTTGCGGACACATTACAACTATAGTTGGGTGGCGGGAGTTCTGAAGAAGGAGGACTCACATGATGATGACAAGCAATAGAAGACCCAGATGGTTCTTCTATCCAGCATGGGTCGCGTTAAGTGCCATCAGTATTCCCATCGCCGGGGCTATCGCTTGGGCACTTGTTTCCCAGGTTGAGCAAGTCGTAGGTGGCATGATACAAGTGGGAGGACACACCCGGATCACGGAAGACTACCTATCATCATACATTCTCTTACTTGTGCTTGGTCTACTAGCTGGTTTTCTGCAGTATCTCTTGCTCCGCCGCCACTTACCGCGAATGGGGTGGTGGATTGCGGCAACCACGCTAGGTTTGCTGTTGGGTCTCGTTGGTGGCCGCCTCCTCTTCAGCACCTTGCACAGCACTCTTGACTCAATGTGGTTTGGGATTCTGATGACCGTGGTGACTGGTGGGTCTATGGGGCTAGTCCAGTGGTTGGTGCTGCGCCGGCGTGTACGTCACGCCGCCTGGTGGATTCTGGCCAACGTACTCGGCTGGGGTGTAGTCGGCTGGGGAGCAGCGACCCTTTCAAACCAAATGGTAGTCCCTGCTGTGGGCATACTGCTAGTACCTGGTATCGCCACGAGCATTGCCTTGTGGTTGCTGCTAGACCAGTTGCCGCGACGCGAGGGCAGTAGGAGGAATTCGCCGCCCAACAGGTCGCTGGAGCCGACCCACTAATCGAGAGCCCCAATGTTGCCGGTCTTGGTTTTGCATCATCCGGATGAACAAGAGATGGGAAGCCGAAAAGGTCGTCTTTGATCAAGAGGACTATCGAAACCTGAATAGCGCCTACTGGATGAACTACCCACATCAGGTGCTATCTGTTGAGCTGACCGAGGCTCAGACCTCCGCACTGGTTGAGCGGTGCAGGAGCAACGAGGTGACGGTGAACTCGGCGCTATCTGCCGCTTTTGTGCGTGCACAAACCATCGTCCAGGGGGAGAAACCCTTTCATTCGAGCATCTTTGTTGCTAGCAGCCTGAGAGACCGTCTGCCGATGGCCTGTGAGCATCGAGTGTTGGGATAGGGGGACTAGAATGAAGTATGGGCGAATTGCTCTTGCACTGGTGAGTCTACTTGTCGTGGTGATTGGTTTCCCCACGATGGAGCCACGGGCAAATTCTTCCGCACCATGTGGCGTGTCGCTCCGATCCCAGACTACCATTGAGCGTCCGCAGGGTTGTCCCATGCAGGTTCCAGTGACAGTAGTTGATCAGCGTCTTGCTATTGGGGAATACCTGAGTGTTGGAAACCCGTGCACCACAGATCCCTGCTTGCCCTGTATGGTGTGGGCCGTGCGGACAGGCGGCATATACTACCATCTGACGATTCATGGTGCCTGGTTGTGCGGAGGAGAGCCCCACTCCTGGGATGGATACACGCCGGCACATGGAGACAGGGTTGCAGTTTTCGGTGAGGTATCCGAGGGGGAAGACATATTTGGCAGGCAAGACCTGCTGACTCAGCCAGGTTTGCCGGCGGCCAGCAGCCGCACGAATTCCGCTGGCTCGACGACGCGGATGCCCTCGTACTCCTTCAGGCCCAACAGGTGAGCATCGCGGCTCACGATGATGTCCGCGTTCCCCTCGACGGCACAGGACACGACCCGATCGTCGTCCGGGTCGGGTGTGACGCCGCGCAACTCCAGCGCCCCAGGAGTGTGGATCGCCTCCTCCGCCAGCGCCTCCAGCAGTGCCCCGGCCGCCTCCGGGCGGATGCGCTGGCGCAGGTTCGCCTTCTTCAACGTGCTGCGTACCTCTGCGATGAGTGGAGGAGAGGTCAGCAGGTCAAAATCCCCCCGCTCCCAGCCATCCAGAATCACCGACATGGTATGCCCTCGCGTGAGCAGAAAGGCGACCAGGACGTTGGTATCCAGGACGACGCGCACGCTACATCGCCTCGTCGAGCAACTGGAATGCCTGCTCCTCGCTCAAGTCATTTTCCGCAGCCGAGGCGCGTATGGCCTGAAAACGGCGCTGTCGTCGTTGGGCTTCCCACTGTCGGCGCAGTTGGAGCAATTCATCATACTCCTCCATGCCGATGATGGCTGCCACCGGCTGCCCGCGTCGCTCCACGACAACGTGTTCCCGTCCATAGTGCACCCGGGCCAGGATCTCACCGATCCGGTTACGAACTTCGCTAGCGCGGACGTATGCGATAGTCATCTTGCTCCCCCATGTCGGATTGGGCGAATTGGTATAATTCGGCCAATTGATGAAATTCGATCAATTGGTATTATACGCCCATTTCCGCCCGGTGTCAAATGGTCCTACTGTAACTCGCTGTCCGTGGCGTGGCAGACGTGGACTACCCCGACGTTGGTCTCTGCCAGCAGGCAGCCCTGGCCGGCGCTGTCGAAGACCTGTAAGGGCAAGACGCCAGGCAATAGCCCAGACCCAGGGAACGCCTTCCACTCTGCGAAATGGCTTGCCTATAATTGGGACAGAAGTATACTGACGACGGGAGAAGGGGCGATAAAGCGTGGTGCGTGGTACGTCTTGCGTGTTGCGCGCTGCGTGACGGAACAGGGAACACGAGACACGGCAGAGGAGAGTATGACCAGGGCACAGTATGATAGCATCGCGGCGTGGTACGACGCTTGCGTGCGCTCCGAATTGATGCCCGATCACTTCGTCCTTTCTCATCTGCTCGAGATCCTTGGCGATGTCCGAGGTCTGTACATCTGTGACCTCGCTTGTGGTCAAGGGGGGCTCGCGCGGGAATTGGCCAGGCGTGGAGCCCACGTTGTGGGCATAGATCTATCCCCCAGGCTCCTGGCTATCGCCCAGAGTAACGAGAGAGCAGAGCCTTTGGGGATTGGCTACGTTTTGGATGACGCGCAAGGGCTGCACGCGATTGCCGGCGAATCCTTCGATGGCGTGGTCTGCCACATGGCACTGATGGATATTCCAGATCTGGAAGCAACTCTTCAAGCAGCCTGGCGCATCCTGCGCCCGCGGGGATGGTTTGCGTTTACCATCACCCACCCATGTTTTCAAGCACCGCATTCCACGTGGGTAACTCGGGCCGATGGCAGCACGAGCAGAGAAATTCACGGCTACTTTGAGCAAGTCTATTGGCACTCCAAAAACGTCGCAGGTCTGCGCGGAAAGGTGGGCGCATACCACCGCACCCTGTCCACGGTTATCAACACGACGATCCGAGCAGGGTTCACCATAGAACACGTGGCTGAGCCGCGAGCGACAGGCCGTGTGGTGGATCGCATCCCAGGCTATGCGGTGGTGCCGGGCTTTTTGATGGTGCAGTGTAGAAAGCGATAGACTCTCCGTCGGATAACGTGCAACCATCCGGCGCGTAGAACGTAATACCAGCAGAGAACACTCGCGATTACACGAATGAGGAACACACGTGAGCGAGCAGCACGTTCGAACCGAGGAATTCCACGTCAGCGGCGGCACATTGGTCGCCAAGGTCAAAGAACTGGTGCAAGAGGGCAACGTCCGTCGCGTCGTCCTCAAAAACGAGGAGGGCAAGATCCTGGTCGAGTTCCCCCTCACCCTAGGCGTGGTTGGCGCCGTCCTGGCGCCGCAATTGGCCGCCATCGGCGCGATCGCGGCCCTCGTCACCCGTTGCACCGTCGTCGTCGAAAAGGTCGAGCAGCAGGCAGAGGAATAGCGCCAAGTGCCGTTTCGTTGCTCCTCCACTACTTGATCAACACTTTCATCTCAGGGCCAATCAGCCAGAGAACGGACGTCCACGCCGGTACCCTCAAACCGTTGCACCAATGCTTCATCGGCGGTGACGAGGGGCAGGGCCAGTCGTCGGGCCAGGGCTACATAAGCAGAATCGTAGGCTGTGCTGCCATATCGGACGGCCACAGCCAGAGCATCCTCGGCCAGTGCTGCCATCGAGACCGTTTGCAGAGGCAGCGACACCAGGTCTCTCACGTCCTGGGCGGCCGCCTCGGCCGCGTAGCTGAATCGCCGCACGTATTTCCACAGGATGTTGGCGCACTCGATGAAAAACAGTTCGGGTACGTAGAGCCGGGTGGGAGGGTCGTCAGATAGGTGCGCAAAGAGGGTGTCGGCCCGCTCCGCCAGCGGTTCCGCGAGGAAGAGCTTGATCCCCACGCTGGCGTCTACCACGCAATCGAACCCCGATGCCTCACCACTCATCATCGCGCCCGATCCTCGCGCAGCAGGGTCGTGCTGTCAGGCGCGCCAGCGGCAGCAGGGTTGAAGCAACGGCGGGCGCGGATAGCGTTCAGTGACGCCGCTGGACGGCGTTCCACCTCCTCAACGGCCCACTCCAGCAGCGTGATAACCTCCGCGCTGAGCGAACGGCGCTGGACCTCGGCCCGCTGTTTCAACTGCCGGTACAGGGGAGCGGGAACGTTCCGCACGTGTAAAATAGACATCGTATACCTCCTGAGCCTATTATACCACTCTTGGTTGCACAATGCAACCGATGCCGCCGCTCGGGCAGGAGTTCACTGATCACCTCCAATCCTCAATGCCTGCGCCTGGGGCTGTTGCTCGTCGAGAAAGAAGGCAGCCAGGAGCACGTTGACGTCAACAATCACAGCCGTTCCTCCAACTCGGCGCGCGAAGCCTGGAACAGCTCGTCGGCTGTGACGCCGCTGTCACGCAGCGCTTGGGACAGGCGCAGCATCTGCAAGTATGCCTGCACCTGGCTCAACCGTTGGTACTCGCCGGGCGAGACGATGACGCCCACGGGCTCACCCCGCCGCGTGATCGTGATGGGGCCATCCTTGACCTTCGCCAGCCAACGCGAGAGGCGGTTGCGGGCTTCAGCAACAGAAATGTCCATCTGCTCTCTCCTGACATGGGGTTCTGATATAGGCAATCGTAGTACACAGGATGGACAATGTCAAGTCGCTACGAAGCGTGCTGCGTGGAACTTGTCCCCTGTTGCCTGTTGCGTGTTGCGTGCGTGCGAGATGACTTGCCTATGATTGCGACAGCAGTATACTTACGGCGGAAGAAGGGGCGATGGAGCGTGGTGCGTGAAACGGCTTCCGTGTTGCGTGGTGCTATTGCGCGACGGAACACGAAACACGCACCACGTAATGTGTAAGGCGAAGGTGCGATGCGCGATGCGTAATCTGAGGGAACACCAGTGGCTGTCCGCCGCCGAAGCACGCCGCGCGGCCGACCGCGCGGTGTTCGGTGACCTGGTCGGCTGTGCACTCAGTAGCGGCGACCCGCTGTGGCTCCCCACGCCCGAGCCGCACTGGCGTGTACCCTTCCGGAGTTTCGACGGAACGGTCTTGATTGCGGTGGACGTAGACGCGCGCACGGGGGCCGTAGCGTTGACAGATGAGGAGCGCGCGGCACTCGTGGAGAAGATCGAGGGCTCACCCTCCCGCAGGTTTGGCCCGCTTTGGGACGTCGAGAAGGCATAGGAAGACGGGCTGAGGTTTGCCAGCATATCAGATGACAACCTGCGAGAGGGTAGCAGTTGCCGGTCAGGGTAACCCTGCAAGGTCATCGCTTCAGACAACCACCAGTTATCAGCATGGCCGGCCCAAGATCGGCACACAGGCCCAGGAGCGACCTGCGCTTGAGTGGTCGTTGGCTGAGCATGTCGCGCTTGATCTTCGGGGCTATCTGCCCGATTCTCTGCGACCCTGCGGCTCTGCGACTCTGCGTTGAGAGATTGCGCAGTAGTTGGACCCCGTTCTCTCCGCGCCTCCGTGGTGGAAAACGTAGCAGCCCGGGGCATTCGTTGGTTGACCTGTGAGTGTAGAAGTGATATACTGGCTGCAAGATAGCCACAATCATCAGGAGGTTGAGATGCGTTGGGCAGAGATCCGTGAGCAATATCCCAATCAGTGGCTCATCGTAGATGCGCTAGAAGCCCAC
>Ga0315288_10011802_pt1 | contig 10993 bp, 10 predicted proteins | sample YL17G11_20_MG_FD_203454 | JGI IMG/M metagenome (GOLD analysis project Ga0315288, IMG submission 203454) | Sediment microbial communities from Yellowstone Lake, YNP, Wyoming, USA - YL17G11_20 | ecosystem: Environmental > Aquatic > Freshwater > Lake > Sediment | place: USA: Wyoming | collected...
CCGTGCCCTGGATCTCGGAGGCGAAATTGTTGATCTCACGCATGTTGAAGCTGTGGAAAACCTGCCGCAACTGCGAGCGGACCCCTGCCGTGTGATGGTGCAGTTTCTCCAGCTCCAGATTCCGGTACCCCCATGCCTCCAGCTCCTTGTACGACTCCCCTGATGCTTTGATCTGCTGTTCCGTGTCCACCAGAATGCTCTTGATGCGCGCTACCGCCTTCATGGTAGCCGACTGATGACACGGGCTGCATCGCCCGTTCTCGCTCCGCCCACGCGTGTCGATGATGTCGGGGGTCGCATGGGTGATCTTGTGCGATCTCTGCCCGTGGCAGAATAGGCACGTCGGGTCGCCAAACTCGCCGTGGGGGCTCCCCAGGTGCTGTTCCTTGATCTTCGCGTGGCACTTCCCGCAGAAGTACGATACGCTTCGCCCTCGCGCAGCGCTCACAAACTCCTTCGCCTCGTGCATCAGCAGAAACTCGGGGTTGCCGTCCAGATGCGACGCGACTTTCCACGCATCGTCCGACTTGAACTGCTCCCGCCGTAACGCCGGGTTGCCCCCGTGGCAACCGTCACACCCCACCCCCGCTGCATAGTGCACGCTGAACTTCCATTCCAGATCCACGATCTGGCTCAGCCGGCCCGGCAGATCGCGGTGACACCGCACGCAAGCGTTGTCGGAAAACGGATCGGGCTGGCTCGCGCCAGGCGTCGGTTTCGCAGCCCCCCCGGCTGCCGCGCCGCAAACCATCAGTGCCATCATCGCAACCAACACGCCTCTCATGGCCGGCCCTCCTCACCGTCTCCCCGCCGCCCCTCTTCGCCGTCCAGCACGCGGCGAATCGCTCGCCGCTCCTGAGCAATCAACGCATAAAACACCACCAGCCCCGTCCCCATCAGAATGAACATCAGCGGATGCTCGCGAACGTGCTCCCTGATCGGCACCAGCCGCTCCTCCCCGTCCACCATCTCTTCTTTCCATCCCCCCCAGATCGTGAGCACCAGGAACGCCGCCAGAATCGCCGTCACGCAGATCCGGTAAGCCCACCCCGGCCGCTCGTGCGCACGCCTCCGGTACCAGAACGGCAGCAGCACCACCACCGTCACCAGCACGCCCTGCGTCAACACCCCCAGCTTCCCGCCGCTGATCCCAAGCAGCTCTTTCGGCATCAACCTCAGGTACTGATACGTCGCCAGAAAGTACCACTCCGGCTTGATCCCCACCGGCGTCGCCCCGTGCGGATTGGCCGGCTCCTCCCGGTGCGCCATCCCGCCGATCCCCACCGCCTCCAGCAGCGACGGCAGAATCGCCAGGAACATGATCACCGCCAGCGTGCATAGCACCACCACCACCATCTTCACGATCTCGTTGGGCCAGAACGGCTCCAACTGATCCGGCTCATACTGCTCTTTGTAGTTCACCGACATAGCCTGTTTCCCTCTGTCATAGTGGCCGCGATATCCCCGTCCGCCGGATCATCATGAAGTGCATCCCCATGAAACCGCTCACGATCGCCGGCAGGACCCACACGTGCAGCGCGAAGAAAAACCCCAGCGTCTCCCCGCTGATGCTCTTCCCGCGCCGTACCAATTCGACCATCTGGCTGCCGACCACCGGCACCGCCCGGGGTATCTCGGTCCCCACCTTCGCCCCCCAGTAGCTCAACTGCGTCCACGGCAACAGATACCCCGTAAACGCCATCATCGTCGTCAACAGCGCCAGCACCACCCCGCTGATCCAGTGCAGCTCCCGCGGCTTGCGATAAATCCTGTAATACGCGATCCGAAGCATGTGCATGAACACCAACGCGATCATCAGGTTTGCCCCTACCGTGTGGATCCGCTGCACCAGCCACCCCATCGGCACATTCGACTTCACGAACGTCACGCTGTCCCATGCCGTGTTCGGGTCCGGCTTGTAGTACATCAGCAGCAGCATCCCCGTGAACACCTGCACCAGGAACACCAGCAGCGACAGCCCGCCGAAACACGCCGCCCACCCCAGCGTCTTCGGCACCTGTTTCTTCGTCACATTCTTCTCGATCAGCGGCGTAATGTGATACCGCTCGTCGAACCAGTCGTAGATGCCCTGCACCAGTCGCATAGCTGTACCTCTAGCCCACCACGAGCTTCCCTTCCTTGATGTCGAACGGCACCTTCTCCAGGCCCGTGCTCACCGGCCCGCGAACAACCTCCCCCTTGCCGTTGAACACCGCGCCGTGACACGGACAGTGAAACATCCCGTCCCCCGTCTCCCAGATCACGTTGCACCCCAGGTGCGGGCACGAAGCGCTGAACACCGCCGGACCCTCCTGACCCGCCAGCACGATCAACTGCTGCCCCTGAAACTCCACGTATTGCGCCTGCCCCGGCAACAGATCGCTCAACGCCACCTCCAGCGGCTTGTTGGCCCCCAGTTGCTGCGGCATCGCCAGAAACGACGCGATCGGATACGCCACCATCCCCGCGGAAACCACCGACATCCCCCCGATGCATACCTTCAGAAACTCCCGGCGACCCTCGTGAGGCGGTCGTTCATTGCTCATAATCGTTCACTCCTGCTGGCTTCGCTCCAGCAATAGCTGGGCGGCCTTCTTGAAACTCGCCGCCGCATCCTCCGCCTTCCCCTTCTGCTCATGAATCAGTCCCAGCAGATAGTGCGCCCGCGCCAGCGATGGGTTCCGCTCCAGAACGTCGCGAACCGTCCGCTCCGCCTCAGCCACTTCGGCCCCCCCTCGCAGCGTCTGCACATACCCCAGACCCAACGTCGCCTGCAACGACCTGGGATCCTCCCCCAGCACCGTTTGAAACTCCTTCTCCGCTTCCGACAGCCGCCTATGTTTCAGCAGGAGCATCCCCAGCTCCTGGTGGGCCGACACCCGCCGCCCATCTAGCTTCAACGCCTCCTCGTACTTCTCCATCGCCATCTCATCCAGTCCTCGACCGGCCAACTGTCGCGCCAGCAACGCCATCCGATCCCCTCGAACCGATTCCTCACTCGGCGCCGTCGTCGGCTGACCGGCCAGCAACTGCTCGAATCGCTCCACGCTGAGCTTCCCCCCGGCCACCAGCAACGCGTCCGTGATCACATCCCCAAACCGCCCGCTCAGCCCCGCGATCGCGTGAACCACACGCCCCTCCTTGTCAACCACCACCACGCTCGGCATCACCGCCACCTCGTACGCCCCGAACGCCCGCCGATCCCCGTCGTGGAGAATCTTCGACGGCAGATTCTCGGCCGCATACGCCCTCACATCCTCCGCCGTCACTCGCACCGTGGTTATCAGCACCGGCACAATGCTCTGCTCCTTCAGCCGCTCATCTCGAAGAACCACGCCCAGCTCCACGCACGCCTGCCATGTCTTGTCCTGATACACCTCCCCGAAAACCAGCACCAGAATATGCCCCCGCAGCTTCGCCGTGCTCACTTCATCGCCACCCACGTCCCTCAACACGATCGGAGGTGATTCCGACCCGCGCCTCAGGTGGGTGATCGCCAACGCATCCCCCGCCAGCACGCAGACCCCAACCATCGCCGCAGCAACCGGCGCAAATCGCCCCGACACGCAGCAACGCCTACTCCGCTCCACGCCCATTGTCCGTTGGCTGCGTTGTTGGCAAGAGGCCGCCTTGGGGGGTGCCCCCGTGTTCATAGCTCTGCTCCTTGTGACAGCCCGGCGAGCACGTCCCGCCTGTCGGCGTCTGCTTGTGGTTGATCTCCAGCATCCACCCCTTCGTCCCGAACGGCACCGCGTCACGCATGTGGAACGCCCGCTTCGACGCATGCACCTCGTGGCACGCCCGGCACGTCCGCCCCTTCTCCTGGTTCACGTGCAGCCAGTGCAGGTTCAGATCCCCCTTGCGAAAACCCGTCAGACCAGTCCCTTCCTTCTTCAGCACCAGCTCAGGTATGTGGCACTTGAAACACAACGCGTACTGCTCCAGCTTGAACGGCGCGTGAAACTGCGGCGGGTAATCCGCCGTCAATAGCCTGAACCGCTCCCCGGCGTGCGGCTGGTGGCATGCCGTGCAGTCCCCCTCCCGGATCGGACCGTGATGCTGCGGATTCTCCTTCAGGAGCGACGCCATGTCCGTCAGCGCCTGCCCCGCCGCCGTCTTCAGCGCCTTGTCGTGACAGCTCAGGCACACCTGCGGCTGCGAGGCCTTTTGCAGCTTCGGCAACTGCGAAAAGTGCGCCGCGTGGCATGACGTGCATCCATCGCTCTGCGTTGCCGCCCCATGCACGATCGTGCTGCCCGCCAGCACCCGCCCCAGGTCCTTGTGGCACGACAGGCACAGCCTCGGCTCCCCTTCGCGAAGTTGCCGCCGGTAATCCGACGCGTGCGGATCATGGCAGCCCGTGCACTGATCCTTCGCCGGCGCATGCACATGCCGCGCCCGATCCCCGCTCGCAATCACCTCGACATGACATCCCACGCACAACTTCTCCGGCTGCTCCGTCAGCAGCTTCGGCTGCCACGACGAATGAGGTTCATGGCACAGAATGCACCCGCCGCTCGCCACCGGGCCGTGCATGTGTTTCTTCTGGTCGAAGCCGCCCTGCTTGTGGCAGCCCAGGCACAGCCCACGAGTCGGGTCCGATACCAGCATGACGCGGTAGCCTGACCCGTGCGGGTCGTGGCACCCCGTGCATCGGCCCTGCTGAACCGGAGCATGCACCACCGTACGCTGGCTAAGCGTGTGGCAGTCCGCGCAAAGAGTTGTCTCCTTCGAAGCCAGCTTGAACCGGTGCTCCCGCGCCTCATCATATTGGTGGCACGACAGGCATTTCTTCTGCGCCGTCGGCCCGTGCATCACCTTCCGGTTAACGATCGAGCCGTGACATCCTTCGTTCACGCACTGCTCAGTCGCACTTGTCGGCTTCGGTGCTGTTTGCCCCGTGGCCGGGGCAGCACTGACGGCCAGCCAAGCGGACAGAATCGCCCACCCCACCCCAAGCCACCCCAATCGACGAACAACTCGAGATGACCTGCTTTTTGACAAACTCGACTCCACGCAAAGGACGTGACGTTCCGCTCCTGTCGCATGGGCCATGCCAATCCAGCCAACCAGAAGAACCAACCGCCCCCCATCCCACTGCTCAGCACAACCCCACGCCCGCTCGCCATTTCCACGTTAAGTCTGCTGTGACAGTCTATTACATCAAAGACGCCCTCCCGTCACCCCACCTCAGTTCATATCCTGAATCACACTGAGCACCGCCTTGAGCCGCCGACGCACCTCTCGTCCCCGGACCCATCCCGATCCCCCATTCCCAAGAGCTGTAGATTCCCCAGCCCGCCTATTCCTGGCAGCGGGAGGGGGGGCTTCTACATCGTCATCCGTTCCCAATCCGACTCGCCAGACCGTCGAGCGGCAGTTTTTTCCGCCCCTGGGCTGGCATTCCGCCCTTCTCTTGTGTAAGATACAGAGACTCGATCTCAATTAGATCGGGCCGAGGAACCCAAGATGCCGACCCAAACTAGTGAGATTCAGCAACTGGCCGACCGGGAATACAAGTGGGGCTGGGTCACTGACATCGAAGCCGATTCCGCCCCCCCAGGCCTCAACGAAGACATCATTCGCTTCATCTCCGCTAAAAAACACGAGCCCGCCTGGCTGCTCGATTGGCGACTCAAAGCCTACCGCCACTGGCTCACCTTGGAAGAGCCCCATCACTGGGCCAACCTCCATTACCCCGAGATCGACTACCAAAGCATCATCTACTACTCCGCGCCCAAGGCCAAGAATGACCCCAAGACCCTCGATGAAGTCGCCCCCGAGCTCCTCAGAACCTACGAAAAACTTGGCGTCCCCCTCGAAGAACGCGCCGTCCTCGCCGGCGTCGCTGTCGATGCCGTCTTCGACTCCGTCTCCGTCGCCACCACCTTCCGCGAAAAACTCGCCGAGCTTGGCATCATCTTCTGCTCCTTCAGCGAAGCCGTCCAAAAACACCCCGACCTCGTCCGCAAGTACCTCGGCTCCGTCGTCCCCTACTCCGACAACTTCTTCGCCACCCTCAACTCCGCCGTCTTCACCGACGGCTCCTTCTGCTATGTCCCCAAAGGCGTCCGCTGCCCCATGGAGCTCTCCACCTACTTCCGCATCAACGCCGCCATGGCCGGCCAGTTCGAACGAACCCTCATCGTCGCTGAAGAAGGCGCCTCCGTCAGCTACCTCGAAGGCTGCACCGCCCCCATCCGCGACGAAAACCAGCTCCACGCCGCCGTCGTCGAACTCGTCGCCCTCCACAACGCCACCATCAAGTACTCCACCGTCCAGAACTGGTACCCCGGCGACAAACAAGGCAAAGGCGGCATCTACAACTTCGTCACCAAACGCGGCGCCTGCCGCGGCGCCAACTCCAAAATCACCTGGACCCAGGTCGAAACCGGCTCCGCCATCACCTGGAAATACCCCTCCTGCATCCTCCAGGGAGATAACTCCGTCGGCGAATTCTACTCCGTCGCACTCACCAACCACTTCCAGCAGGCCGACACCGGCACCAAAATGATCCACATCGGCAAAAACACCCGCTCCACCATCGTCTCCAAAGGCATCTCCGCCGGCCACGGCCAGAACTCCTACCGCGGCCTCGTCAAAATCATGAAAAATGCCTCCGACAGCCGCAACTACACCCAGTGCGATTCCCTCCTCCTCGGCGATCAGTGCGGCGCGCACACCTTCCCCTACGTCGAGGTCCGCAACACCACCTCCCGCGCCGAGCACGAAGCCTCCACCAGCAAAATCGGCGAAGACCAGCTCTTCTACTGCAAAACCCGCGGAATCAACCTCGAAGACGCCGTCAACCTCATCGTCAACGGCTTCTGCAAAGAAGTCTTCCGCGAACTTCCCATGGAATTCGCCGTCGAAGCCCAGAAACTCCTCGGCGTCAGCCTCGAAGGAAGCGTCGGATAAGGAAACTGACAACTGACAACTGACAACTGACAACTATTATGGCTCTGCTCGAAATCCACGATCTTCACGCCCGCGTCGCCGCCCCCGGCGGCCATGAAATCCTCAAAGGCGTCAACCTCACCCTCGATAAAGGCCAGGTCCATGCCATCATGGGCAAAAACGGCTCCGGCAAAAGCACCCTCGCCCAAGTCCTCATGGGCCGCGAAACCTATCAGGTCACTCAAGGCTCCGTCCTCTATAACGGCAAAAACCTCCTCGAACTCTCCACCGAAGAACGCGCCTGCGAAGGCGTCTTCCTCGCCTTCCAGTACCCCGTCGAAATCCCCGGCGTCTCCACCTCCTACTTCCTCAAGGCCGCCGTCAATGCCGTCCGCAGATACCACCGCCAGGACGAACTCGACGCCATGGACTTCCTCGTCCTCGTTAAACAGAAAATGGCCCTCCTCAAAATGGACCAGTCCTTCATGAACCGCGCCGTCAATGAAGGATTCTCCGGCGGCGAAAGAAAACGCAATGAAGTCTTCCAGATGGCTGTCATCAACCCCACCCTCGCCCTCATGGACGAAACCGACTCCGGCCTCGACATCGACGCCCTCCGCATCGTCGCCAACGGCGCTAACTCCCTCCGCTCTCCCGACCGCGCCATCCTCGCTGTCACCCACTACCAGCGCCTCCTCAACTACATCCAGCCCGACGCCGTCCACGTCATGCTCGACGGCCGCATCGTCAAGTCCGGCGACAAATCCCTCGCCCTGGAGCTCGAAGCCAAAGGTTACGACTGGATCGAAAAAGAGGTCGCCCAACCCGCGTAGGTCCGTCACCCCTCACCCCTCACGCCTCACGACCATGACTCAACTCCTCGCCGACAAAACCTCCCACCTCGCTAACTTCTCGCTCTTCGCCAGGAACGCCCCTTCCCCTCTCCCCTGGCTCGACCAACTCCGCCGCGCCGCCATCGCACGCTTCGACCTCGTCGGCTTCCCTTCCTCCAAAGACGAGGAATGGCGATTCACCAACACCACGCCCATCGCCCGGATACCCTTCGCCCTGGCCCGTCACGATGCCCCCGCAACACCTGCTGACCTGGCCGACTACTCCTTCGCCGCCGCCGCCGCCTGCGAAATCGTCTTCGTCAACGGCCGCTTCGCCCCCCACCTCTCCCACCTCAACCACCTCCCCGATTCCGTCACCGTCACCAGCCTCGCCGCTGCTCTCCAGAACACCCCCTCGCTCGTCGAAGAGCACCTCGCCCGCCACGCCACCATCGAAACCGACCCCTTCGTCGCCCTCAACACCGCCTTCCTCGCCGACGGCGCATTCGTCCATATCAAACGCAACGCCGTCCTTTCCCAGCCCATTCATCTCCTCTTCCTTGCCCTCCCCGGACCCGCCCCCGCCATCTGCCACCCCCGCGTCCTCATCCGCGCCGATGACAATTCCCAGGCCACCCTCGTCGAAACCTACTCCGGAAAAAAGGGGACAGTCCCCGTTTTCACCAACGCCGTCACCGAAATCGCCGCCGCCAATAATGCCCACATCGACCACTGCAAGATCCAGCAGGAATCCCTCGACGCTTTCCACCTCGCCCACACCCGCGCCCGCCTCGGCCGCGACACCACCTTCGTCTCCCACTCCGCCTCCATCGGCGGCTCGCTCGTCCGAAATGACCTCGCCGTCCTCCTCGACGGCCAAGGCGCCGCCGCAACCCTCAACGGCCTCGTCCTCGCCGCCGGCTCCCAACACGTCGACAACCACACCCTCATCCGACACGAAAAACCCCGCTGCACCAGCCACGAACTCTACAAACACGTCCTCGATGGCCACTCCACCGCCGTCTTCAAAGGCAAAATCTACGTCCAGAAAAACGCGCAAAAAACAGACTCCAGGCAGACCAGCAAGTCCCTCCTCCTCTCCGACGAAGCCACCATGAACTCCATGCCCGCCCTCGAAATCTACGCCGACGACGTCAAGTGTACCCACGGCTCCACCACAGGCCCCGTCGATGAAGATATGATCTTCTACCTCCGCACCCGCGGCGTCTCCCGCCAGGCCGCCCGCAGCCTCCTCACCTACGCCTTCGCCGCCGATGTCACCCGCCGCATCAACGTCCAACCCGTCCGCCGCCGCATCGAAGATCTTCTCGCCGCTCAGCACAAGCTCCCACAGGACCTTCGCATTACGGACCTGGAAACCCATGACCAAGCTGCTCTCTGAAACCTCGCTTCCGCCCCAGCCGCTCCCATTCGACGTCGACCGCCTCCGCGCCGACTTCCCCATCCTCCGCCAGATCGCCCACGGCCATCCCCTCGTCTACCTCGACAATGCCGCCACCAACCAGAAGCCCCAAGTCGTCATCGACACCCTCAAACGCTACTACGAATCCGAAAACGCTAACATCCACCGCGGCGTCTACGCCCTCAGCCAGCTCGCCACCGACCTCTACGAACACGCCCGCAAAACCGTCCAGCAGTTCATCAACGCCGCCGATTCCCGCGAAATCATCTTCACCCGCGGAACCACCGAATCCATCAACCTCGTCGCATCCTCCTATGCCCGCTCCCGCTTCAAACCCGGCGACGAAATCATCCTCACCGGCATGGAGCACCACTCCAACATCGTCCCCTGGCAGCTCGTCTGCCAGCAGACCGGCGCCGTCCTCCGAGTCATCCCCTTCGACGACACCGGCCAGCTCCTCATGACCGAATACGAAAAGCTCCTCAACGACCGCACCCGCCTCGTCGCCGCCGTCCACCTCTCCAACTCCCTCGGAACCATCAACCCCGTCAAGCAGATCATCGAGTTGGCCCACCGCCGCGGCGCCCCAGTCCTCATCGACGGCGCGCAATGGATCGCCCACGGCCACACCGACGTCCGCGACCTCGACGCTGACTTCTACGCCTTCTCAGGCCATAAACTCTACGCCCCCACCGGCATCGGCGTCCTCTACGCCAAAGCTGCCCTCCTCGAATCCATGCCCCCGTACCAGGGCGGCGGCGACATGATCTCCTCCGTCACCTTCGAAAAAACTGAATACAACGAATTGCCCCACAAGTTCGAAGCCGGCACACCTAACATCTCCGCCGCTATCGCACTCGCCTCCGCCATCGACTACCTCACCGCCATCGGCCTCGACAACGTCGCCGCACACGAATGCCAACTCCTCGACTACGCCCACGCCCGCCTCGCAGGCATCCCCGCGCTCCGCATCATCGGCTCCGCGCCCCGGAAAGGCGCACTCGTCTCCTTCGTCCTCCAGGGCATCCACCCCCACGACATCGGAACCATCCTCGACAGCCTCGGCATCGCCATCCGCACCGGCCACCACTGCTGCCAGCCCGTCATGGATCGCCTCGCCATCCCCGCCACCGCCCGCGCCTCCTTCGCACTCTATAATACTCAGTCCGAAATCGATGCCCTCGCCGACGGCATCACCAAAGTTATCGAGTTCCTCGGCACTTGACGGAATTCACGCTATGTCCGACCTCCGCGATCTCTATCAGCAGATGATCCTCGACCACTGCAAGCGGCCGCGAAACTTCCATACCCTCCCCGACGCCAACCGCTCCGCCGATGGCTTCAACCGCCTCTGCGGCGACAAGCTCCGAGTCTTCGTCAAGCTCGAAAACAACCGCATCCAGGACATCGCCTTCGAAGGCGACGGCTGCTGCATCTCCAAAGCCTCCTCCTCCATGATGACCGAAGCCCTCAAAGGCCTGACCCTCGACCAGGCCCAGACCCTTTTCGATAAATTCCACAAAGTCCTCACCGGCCCCCCCGACCAGACCCCCGACGTCCCCGAACTCGGCAAACTCGCCGTCTTCGCCGGCGTCCGCGAGTTCCCCATCCGCGTCAAATGCGCCACCCTCGCCTGGCACACCCTCCAGGCCGCCCTCAAGAACGACCAGAAACCCGTAAGCACCGAATGATGGACACTCAAACCACATCCTCAACGCGAAAGCTCACCCTCCCCGTGCTGGCCCAATCCGACAAGCTCGACCAGCTCAAGGCCGATGCGCCGCCGCGGCCCGCCCCGGGGGCCCGCGGCCCGGCCGGCGCCGCCCCCCCCCCCCCGCCC
>Ga0315288_10011803_pt1 | contig 10993 bp, 10 predicted proteins | sample YL17G11_20_MG_FD_203454 | JGI IMG/M metagenome (GOLD analysis project Ga0315288, IMG submission 203454) | Sediment microbial communities from Yellowstone Lake, YNP, Wyoming, USA - YL17G11_20 | ecosystem: Environmental > Aquatic > Freshwater > Lake > Sediment | place: USA: Wyoming | collected...
CGAGGAAGGTATTTATGCCGCCCTTTCAGGGCTGTCTTCCTAGGTCCGCTAACCCAGGGCTTAGCCCTGGGCTTCTATATATCGCCCCTTTGGGGCTTCGGTCGTAAGATGCGATTGCCCTGACAGTAACCGCATCCCACTTCGCCAAGGCTATGTAGGACAAGAAGTGCAAAGGGCGCGAAGGGCACGCAAAGAGGGGGGAAAAGTAGCGTCCTCCTAAGGCAGACCGCCGAAAGGGAGTGCCGCCGAGCGCGGCTTCCCCGAAGCCACCACGGAGAAGGCGCTCTGCCTGCTCGATCTGCTCCGCGAGATAGCGCGACACCCGTTTCTGCGGACTCGCCTTGTGTTGAAAGGTGGAACTGCGCTTAATCTTTTTTGGTGGGATTGCCCGCGCCTGTCGGTGGATCTTGACTTGAATTATCTTGGCGTTCCACTTGAGCAGATGAGGGCGGAGAAGCCCCAGGTAACGGCCGCCCTGGAGGGAATCGCTAGAGCGGGGAAATATCACATTCAATATGGCAAGCCAGAACATTCTTCCGTCAAGCTGCATCTGCAATTTAATTCAGCCTTATTGCGTGCCTTCGATCATGTGGAGCTTGACATAAATTTCCTGATGCGCGCCTGCCTATTTAAGCCGCAACAACGGCTCTGCAAGCTTTACCGCAATGCGCCCTTGAGCTTCTCGGTTTTGGCTTTAGAGGAAGTAATGGCAGGGAAAATTACCGCCATGCTGGACAGAGCCGCGCCGCGAGACCTTTATGATATGTTTCGCTTTGCATCATCGAGTGAATCCTTCGATGAAATCCGCTTGAGACAGGCGTTTTTGCTATTTACCGCCACGGGATTGCCGCTCCCTGTCTGGAAGTATGATGTATCTCGTCTATCGCGGATTACAGAGGAAAGCATAGAGCGGGAGCTTTGGCCGCTGTTGGCTGGTAACGACAGGCCGAGTCTCGCAGAGATGCTTGCGGCAGTCTCGCCCCTTGTTACCCGATTGTTGGAACTCAGTCAGACCGAGCGCGCCTTCGCGGAGAGCGTCCAGGCCGGGGAGCCGGACACAAGTCTGCTCTTTCCAAAAGATGCCGCCCTGGCAAAACTCGCCGCAACTCACCCGGCTTTGTTGTGGAAGGTCAAGAATGTCAGGGAGCATTTGGGGAGGGATGGTGGAAAGTAGCGCTGGCGTTTATCCCGAGCCAAGCCGAAGGGTCTCGCCGGCCGCTGAAAGGGAGTGCCGCCGAGACGGCGGCGCTGCGAGTGAATCCAGATTGAATGGGCAAGTGGCAGTCGCCTGGCCTGCTGACAAGTGGGCAGTTGTATGGTAAGATAGAATCGTCTAGGGTATAGTCGAAATTATTGTTCTGGCAACGCAAAATGGTGGTGCTGTCCGATAATTTACGAATTTAGAAAGGAAAGGGGAGAAAAGAATGTCTGAATTCAGATTAGATGAAGATTCTGTTTTGCGCGCTGATAAACTCTCTTCTCATCTAATGCATGATTTAAGTATGGTCTTAGAAGAGGGTGTGTCGAGCAGAGAGAGCGGTAGATTTTTTTCGGAAGAACGATATGCTGATTTGGCAAGGGGAACCCCGACTAAGGACGTTGTAACAAATGTTAGTCAAATGGCGTCAGAATTTGTTATATGGAATCGCTGGGAAGAAAAAATTCCTTGTTTTATGCTTGATGATGGGGGACTTGCTCCTATTTCGTTGGCCAGTTCACTTGGACCACCATTCGGGACAGCTTCCAATATCCAAGATTGGATTGAATTCTGGGAGCATTTCGGGCTTATATCACGCCGTTACTTATTGCGACATTTCTATCGACATGGTGAAAAGAGAGAAGAAGGGGTTGCTTTTATGAATAATGCTGAAGCCATTAAAGGTGTTCAACGCAGTCTAAAATCATTCCTTTCGTTCCGCTTTGCAGGAATGAAAAAGTGGGCTGAATGGATTCAAGGCTCCGCTGGATCTTTCTACGGTGGTTCAAAGGGATCCAACAAGAGTGGAGGTGCAGGCAGCGGTAGTCCACCGCTGCCGCCAGCAGTTGGCTCCGGGGGTGGTCTTCAAGTACAAGTCTCTTGTAGCACGCCTGGATTACGTATTCACGTTGCGCCAGCATATTTCATCAATTGGATATTCTTTGGCAGCCCAACAACACCAGTTACGAGTTATGTCCGTCCTGGTCGGTATATGTTTGCAGGTGATGGCCCCATGCTACCGAATCTCACGATAGACGAGGGTGTCTTCGACATTCCCTATACCTTTAATGTGTGTCTGACGAGGTTCTAGTATGATATTAGCTGCTTCCGCTTATGGGCCTTTTGCTTCGGTTGTCGGATATGCGGGTGCTATCATGGCGACCGGCGCTGCAATCTTCTATTTGTGGGGTCGCAAGATGGAGAAATGGCGTCCGCCGGATGAAGATTTGCCTGGGGGTGCGCAGGCGATTGTTCTGCTTTTGTGTGGCATGGGCATGGTGTTGCAGTGGTATCTCGCGGTCCCTGAAAGTATCGCTTTTTATATTGGCATAACCGCTATTTTTATGGTCGCCTGTGTAGTATGCTTCCTGCGCTATAGTGGTTTGCTCGGCACCTATGTCTATGTGAAAATAGAGCCGACGGGACCACAGTCAGTACGTAATGTGCGCATTCTAGGTGGACGTATATTATTGCCTGACGCAGAAAAGAAACGACAAGAGCATGGGGTAAGCATTCAAGATTTGTTTGCAGGCGCGGCCTATGATCCCGATCGCCTCTGGGATCGTAAGTCACGGCAGTGGGTGAAGCAAAGGGTATTGCTAGCTTTCATTTTGACGCTCGTGCTTGGCACCTCAGCACTAACAGGAGCAAGCTTCGCAACTCAAGTGTTGCTCTCAAACAAACCTGCCACTAACGTCATCCATACAATGGGAAATAATTAGGAGACGGCAGTAAGCGTTGAAAAAGGGTGCATTTTCAGGATATTATCCACTCAATGAAAAAGGGAAATAGGGAAAGGGGGGGGCGTTGAATAAGGGCGCCATTTTCCCTATGCGCTCGATTTTAAGATGTGTTCTTCTGGTATATAATTAATCAAACTGGAGGGCATGAAAGAGGTCGCTAGGAGGAGACCATGCCAGACGACTCAAAACTTGACGCCTTGTATTTTATTGACCGTTATCGCTATAATTGTCCTTACTGCAATCGTAGGCATGTGACTTATGCAATAACTTGGACGCATTTCTTTGACTGGACATATAATAAAAGGTGTTTGGTGATTTTTGTTAAGTGCGAGAGCTGCGGTAAGGAGTCAATGCATCTTACATATGGAGATATAGTCTCAACGTACAATTCTTTCAATGCTAAGGATATTGACAGTCAGATCTTTTATTCAGTTCCAAGCTCATTCCATGTAATTGATGAGCGAATACCTGCGAAACTTCGCGAGCTCTTGGATGAAGCCCAAGGTTGCCTCAAGTCAAATTTTCTGACAGGCGCTTCTGCATGCGTAAGAAAGATTGTCTATGAACTTGCTCGCCTAAATCAAGCGGAAGGAGCAAAATATGATGAGCGAATTAGGAACCTCAAGAAACAATTGCCAAACGTTGAGCCGGAATACTTCGATACGCTCCTCAATATCCAGCAATTGACAAGCGACAAAGTCCATGAAGATTCCTATGATGGATGGGAATCTCGTCATCTCAAAATTCTGATTGCTGCTCTTGTGGAGGCTCTTCACGAAATATATGTTATGCCCAAAGAGCGCGAAAGAAGGCGACAGGAAGTTCTTGACCTGAGAAACAAGGTTCTTGAAGCTAGGAATTCTAAGCAGGAAACCTCGGAAAGCACGAATCAACAAACTGACAACCCCAGCGAGAACTAGAGGGACGAACCTTTGGTTCGCCCCTCCATGATTATCCTTGCGTCCTTTGCGCTTTTGCGGTGCAGTGAATTCGGACCGGGCTACAATACCTCCAGCGCATTCTCTCCCTGATACAGCATCGTATTCGGCAAGGGGAAGTTGATGTCTTCCACGCCGAGGAGGCGGACGGCGTCGGCGAGGGCTTTGCCGCAATGGTCGAAGGCGACGGCGCCGTGGTGGGGGAAGTGTTTGCCGATCAGGACGTGGCGGTAGAAGCGGGCGAAGTGCGGGATGGCAAAGACGCCGATGGCGCCGAAGCTTTGGGGGTCAATGTCAAGGATATTGCCTTGCGCGACATAGCTGACGAGCTGGCTGTCGGCATTGCCTTGCAGGCGGAAGAAGGTGGTGGGTCCGGGTTGGAGCTGGCCTTCCAGGGTGCCGCGGGTGATGTCCGGCTTTTTGGAAGGATCTTCCATCAGCCGGTTCATAATGAGCTGATATTTCATGCTGCAGTTTTTCATGCAGCAGGCGGGGGTATTGCCGCAATGGAAGCCCATAAACAGGTCTTCGGGCTTGGCGCCTTTCAAATCCATTTTGGGTTTGAGCATATCGGCGGGGACGGTATTGTTGATATCGAGCAAGGTAACAGCTTTATTGCTGGCCAGCAGGCAAAGGTATTCGCTGAGCGCGCCATACATATCAACCTCGCAGGCGGCGGGAATGCCGCTGGTAGAGAGTCGGGAATTGACATAGCAGGGCACAAAGCCGAAAGCCTTTTCAAATGCGGGCCAGCATTTATTGGCAAAAGCGGCATACTGGCGGGAGCCAAGATTGGCCGCAGCAAAGCGGCGCAGCGCGACCTCAAAGCAGGCGAGTTTGGGCAACAAGTCGGGATAGGCATTGCCTGCGCCCAATTCCGCGGCCATTTTGCGCACGGTGGCTCTGACGGCCGGATCGCTCTCTTTGACATCCTTGTAGAGCAACAGCATGTCCAACTCGCTGTTTTCCATGACTTCCACGCCGAGGTCGTAGAGGGGCTTGATGGGACCATTGCAGGCGAAGAAGTCCTGGGGCCGCGGGCCGAAAGCGAAGATCTTCAGACCGAGCACGCCCAGGATGATGCGCGCGACGGTTTCAAAATGAGCAATCTTCGGGGCGAGTTCTTCCGGCAGGCCGACGGGCATCTGCGGGATATAAACCGGCAGGTCGCGCAAACCGAAATTGTAAGAGGCGTTCAACATGCCGCAAAAGGCATCCCCGCGGTCGCCCATGAGGGTATCTTTGCTCTCTTCGGCGGCGGCGCAAGCCATGACGGGGCCCATGAATTCCTCCGCGAAGATGGAGAGGGGTCCTTCGGGGCCGAAATTGCCCAGATAAATCACCGCGGCGTTGGCCCCGGCCTCGTGACATTCCATCAGGGCCTGCATGGCATGGATTTCGTTTTCGATAATAGTGGGGCAGGCAAAGACCTTCAGGCCAATCTTTTTACATTCGTCAACCACTCGCTTCATGCGTTTGCGGGTAAGCTCGATGGGGAAACAATCGCGGCTGACGCCGACGACGGCGAGCTTTACTTTGGGGGAATTCGGCATATTTATCATGGTTGGATCCTCTCCTGTGAGACAATTTTTTACAAAAAATCGGGTGATAATAGAGATTTCTCGCTTGGGCGCATTTCTCCTGCTAGTGATTTGCACGAGAATGGCTCAAGCAAGCTCTATTTCAGTGTCTGAATTACGCCGCGAAGGTTCTTATCATATTTACAGGTGAGATTCTTCGCGGCCTCCGCCACAAGTATGTGGCGGAGGCGCTCAGAATGACGGTGTATTCACTTCTTGGTAACTTTCGCGATTTGTTTGGCATGCTGCACATCGGTTTCCCGATGGTCAGTGATGCCGCGTTTGATTTTCGATTTTTGCCTGAGTTCTTCGAGCAATTCCTCATATTCATTGCCATTGAGCGGCAGACGCACGGGTTTTGCGCGATAGCTGGACAGGATTATAGCATTGGCCAATTCGAGCGAATAGAGGCCTTCGGCGCCGGGGGTGTGGAGCGGCTCATTGTGAAGAATACCGCGGCAGAAATTGCGCAAAACTTCGAGGTGGGAGGCATTGCCTGAGGGAAGCTCCACCTTGACCTGCTCGGCTTGGGGGGCGCCCCACATGGCTTTATTTTCCCGGGTAAAGTTACTAACGGGCGGGGTGATTTTCCAGAAACGCAGGCCTTGATCGTCGAGCAGGATTTTGCCTTTATCGCCGCAGATTTCGATGCGAGTCGTTTGAGGTATATCGGTCGTGCTGGCATAGACATAGCCGTGGGCGCCGTTGGGATATTCCAGCACAGCGAAAGCCTGGTCTTCCACTTCGATGGTGTGGAGTTGGGTGCGGGTTTGGGCGGCAATGAATTTGGCGCGGCCGGTCAGCCAGCAGAAGATGTCTAGAGAATGGGGCGCCTGGTTCAAAAGAACGCCGCCGCCTTCGCCTTTCCAGGTAGCGCGCCAGCCCGCGGAATTGTAATAGGCTTGACTGCGATAGTCGGCGACGATCAGATTGGTGCGTTGGAGTTCGCCGAGTTTGCCCGCGTCAATCAGCTTTTTGGCGGCCTGGTTGACAGCAGAATAGCGATGCTGAAACATGACGGAGAAGATTTTCTTGCTGCGGGCGGCGGCGCGGATCATCTGATTCGCCGCCTTGACGGTAACGCCTATGGGCTTTTCCGAGAGGACGTGCAAGCCGCGCTTGAAGGCGTCAATGGCAATGGGCGGATGAAAATAATGCGGAGTGGCGATGGTTACCGCATCCACCAGGCCGGAGTTAAGCAAATCCGTGTGTTTTAAGAAACAGGGCACCTTATATTGATTGCCCACCTGCTGGGCTACTTCCGGCACAATATCGCAGACCGCAGTCAACCCAGCTTCCTGAAGCTGCTCCGAAGCGATTAATTGGCAGTGGCCCTGTCCCATGCCGCCGGTTCCGATTACACCGATGCGAACTTTTTTCAAATCTTTATCCTCTCATGCAAGTTTGGCTCAAGACGAAGCAATGAATTTCCTGATTATCTTTAATTTTCGATTATACCGCCTGCGATTCCTGCAAGCAGCAGGAATTTTACTAGGAGATATAGTATAGTGCATAGAGTGCAGAATTCGCTATGCAAAAGGAGGGTAAATGCCACAAGAACAGAATCCCCCAATTCTCAACCTGGCCAATGCGGTTACCGCCCTGCGGCTGGTGCTGCTGCCGGTAATAATCTACGGGATTGTAACCACACAGGGCTTGTTGGCGGTGCTGGCCATGGGGGCCGTGGTGCTGACGGATCTGGTAGATGGCAGGATTGCGCGGCGGCTGGGACAGGCCTCGGCCTTCGGGGGCATGTTCGACAGCATCATAGATTTCGTCATGATCTATTCGCTGTTCATTACCTTTTATGCTTCCGGACGGCTGACTATTTTTCAGTTTGCAATTTTGTATATTGCTATGTTCAGCACTTTTTTGCTGCAAATAAGCGCCATGGGGAGCGGGCGCTCCGAGGGCATACTGCGGACAAGGAGCGGCAAAATTACCGGCGCGCTGGAGTATGGCTATCTGCTTTTTCTGGTGGTCAGGGAAGTTCTGCCCGATAAGGCGGTCATCACGACCATCAATTGGATCCTCTTTGGCGCGCTGGCAATTATGATAATGCTCAGCAGCATTGGAGCGGTGATAAGGCTGAGGAGAATGGTTTGAAGGAATCGAGTATTGAATATCGCGCAGTATAGTAGTAGCCAAATTTCAAAGGCAGGGATGCCCCAAACCTCCCGCAGGTTTGAGGTAGGAATCTCTTAAGAAGTCGGTTTAGAACCTGCTGGAGGTTAGCTAATGCAAGAAATTTTGCAGTGCGATAAAAGCCTGCTATATTGGATAAACAGTCACCATTATCCGGCGCTGGATGCGCTGCTTTATCCCATATCTTTGGTGGGCGAACTTGGCATAATCTGGTTTGCAATCTGCCTGGTCATGCTTATTTTGGGAAGGCCGGGGCAGCGCAAGGCGGCCGTCATTATCCTCATCGCCATGGTGGTGGTTGATCGGGCAATCGGCTCGCCGCTGGGGCACTGGTTTTATCGGGAGAGGCCCTATCTGGCGCTGGAGGGCATCCGGCAAATGGGGCACGAGTGGCCGGGCAGTTCGTTTCCTTCCGGTCATGCCAGCAATGTCTGGGTGGCGACGATTATCTTGCGGAATCGCTGGCCTAAACTGACCATGCCGCTGGTTGCATTTGCAATCCTGACCTGCTATTCCCGGCCTTATTTCGGGATGCATTATCCGCTGGATGTAATAATCGGCGCGGTGTTGGGATTGGCCGCAGGTTACGCGACGCTCGCCATTGAAAGCTATTGGAAACACAAATCCGAAAGCAGGCAAAAATGAAAATAGATGTAATACTACCGGCGGCAGGCCGCATTTCCGGCGCTTTTGCTCAAGAGGCCGGGGTGGAGATAAAGACTCTGATTCAGCTTGGCGGGAAGACCGTCTTGGAGCGCACTATCTCTATTCTACGCGCCACTGAAGGTATCGGGAAAATTGTGGTTGTCGGTCCAAACGAGCTGGCCTCGCAGTCCTCAGCGCAGGGTGCGGACGCGGTTTTGCCGGAGGGCGGTCCCTCCGGGCCGGACAATATTTTTTACGGAATGGAATGGCTCTATCGGGCAAATGGCAATCAACATGCAGATCGAGTTTTGATCCTTACCACAGATTTGCCCTTCATAACTCCGGAAGCTATTGCCGGATTCATTAAATCCTGCCCGGCGGAGATGGATATTTGTGTGCCGGTGATAGAACGTGCGCAGTTTAAGTCGCGTTTTCCAGAGATAGACATTTTCCATGTTCCTCTTCGGGATGGCAGGTGGAGCATTGGCTGTGTATTTTTACTGAATCCCAAGGCTATTGAAGCGCATCGAGCGATTATCAATAGAGTGTTTGCCGCGCGCAAGAGTCCTGTGGCCATGGCGCGCTTGCTGGGACCGAGGTTTATTTTTCGCTATCTCTTTAAGCGGCTCACGGTGGCGCATATCGAACAACGTTGTCAGTATTTGCTTAGATGCTCCGCCTGCGGAATCAAACATTGCGCGCCGGAACTGGCCTTCGATATAGACGGGCCGGTGGAATTTCGTTACGCCGTTCAACATTATGCAGGATCCGGCAAAGGAGAAGCGCCGTGACAGCAGATGACGAGATGGTCAACAAGGCTGCAAGCGCGCCGCCGAGAGCGGAGGCGGAATATCCGGCGCAATCGGTCCGGCTTTATTTTGATTTGAGCGTTTTCTGGTTCACGCTCTCGTTCCTTTGGGCGGGCACCATCACGATTATCATTCAAACCCTCGTCAAAGAGATGGTCGGCGAAAAAAAAGACCTGTATCTGGGCTGGACGCTGGCCATTGGCGCTTTGGTCTCCACGGTCGTCGTCATTATCACGGGGACCATGAGCGACCGCAGCCGCTGGAAAATGGGAAGACGGCGGCCCTATATAATAATTGGCACGATACTTTCCGTTCCGGTGCTTGTGTGGCTGGCTTTCGTCAAATCCATCCCCGTGCTCATTCTCGATTTCTGCCTTATTCAATTGTGGGTGAATGTCGCCACTTCGCCCTATCAGGCGCTCATTCCCGACATGGTTCCCAAAGGACGCCAGGGCACGGCCTCCGCCTATATGGGCATGAGCAGCTTGCTGGGGCAGCTTGGAGGGTTGATATCCTGCGGGATGCTCATCGCGAGGCCCAACGGACTGCTGATTATCACGTTGATCTTCTCGGCATTGATGCTGACAACAATGTTATATACATTTTTCCGCGTTCCCGAGCAATCTGCTGCAAGCAATCCTGCGCCGCGCATCGGGCTAATTGAAACCTTGCTGGAGTCCTTCCGCGTTAAAATCCGCGAACACCCCGATTTTTTCCGGCTTATTGCCTCACGCTTTGTCATTAACATGGGCTTTTACACGGCAACGGAATTCCTGCTCTATTATGTTGCCGATACGCTGCATGCTCCGAAACCTGTGAATACGGTAACTGTGATTTTTGTGATTACCACCATTTCCGGACTGCTCGGCAACTTCCCCGCAGGTATCCTGAGTGATCGCATATCCAAGAAACGTGTCATATATGCTTCAGCGGCTATAACCAGTTTAGCCGCGCTTATATTTATTCTGACAAATTCTATTCCGGTCGCTTTTGGAGCAGCCTTTATTTTCGGCATAGGCTTCGGCGCCTTTATGGCGGTTGATTGGGCTTTTGCGACCAACCTGCTGCCGGGTCGAGATGAGGCTAAATATATGGGCATTTGGCACGTGGCCTTCACCGTGCCCCAGGTGGTGGCGCCGCTTATTGGCGGGATGGTGGCCTACTTTTTCAACCAGCGCGTGGAACAGGGCTTCGGCTATCGGGCGGTGCTTTTTCTCGTCATTATCTATTTCGCGCTGGGAACAATAATGATAAGGCCTATCAAAGAGCGGGTGGTTGGGAAAGTTGAGAGTTGAGAGTTCAGAGTTGAGAGTTCAGAGTTGAGAGTTCAGAGTTCAGAATGGACGTCTCAGAGTGCGGATGGGCACAACCTCCTGCCTACGGCGGACAAGGTCCGAAGAGATTCTTCGCGAGGCTCAGAATGACCGTAGTTACAGTTTATGGTTCAAGATTCTTATTCCTTTACTGATTAAATGCGATTGGGCTGTCAGTTAAAATGCGACATCAGCCCTCCTGCGGGTTTGTTCAATCCCGCGGGAGGTTTTGTTGGAAGATGATGTTGTAAACGGCTAAACTTCCCCGCCCCGGCGGGCAAGCCGCGAGTCAAAACTAACTCGGAGGAAGGGTCGCTCCAGCCCTCCTGAATTCAATTCTCAAATTTAAGATTTCGGAAACCAATCATTTTGATTACAAGCCCTTGCCATGTCTCTTTCGATCCGAAGAGATTCTTCGCGAAGCTCAGAATGACCGTAGTTACAGTTTATGGTTCAATATTCCAGAGTCTCTTTATGCCGCTACTGTTTATATGCGATTGCCCTGAACTGATGCCGGGTGTGACCGAATTTCCTAGGTCTTGAACCATGGCCAAATTTGTCTATTATCGTAGCGCCGTCCGCCACGCAGTGGTGGATCGCCGAAGGCGACCGTCTCGGCGGCA
>Ga0315288_10011805_pt1 | contig 10991 bp, 10 predicted proteins | sample YL17G11_20_MG_FD_203454 | JGI IMG/M metagenome (GOLD analysis project Ga0315288, IMG submission 203454) | Sediment microbial communities from Yellowstone Lake, YNP, Wyoming, USA - YL17G11_20 | ecosystem: Environmental > Aquatic > Freshwater > Lake > Sediment | place: USA: Wyoming | collected...
CGCTCGTGCTGGATCTTTACCGGCGGGAACAGCGTCCCGCGCCCGCTTCCTGAGGCCGCCATGCATCCCGTGCTCTGGGACCTGAACCTCGGACCGCTCGGGCATTTCACCCTGGGAACCTACGGCCTCTTCTATGCCGCCGCCTTCCTGGTGGCCGTGCGCCTGAGCATGTTCTACGCCCGCAGAGAGGGAATCGAACCCACGCGGATGATCGACCTCGGGATCTGGGTCCTCCTGCCCGGCATCGCGGGCGCGAAGCTCCTGCTCGTCCTCGTGGATTTTCCCTACTACTGGCACCACAAGATGGAGATCCTTTACAGCTGGCGGTCGGCGGGGGTCTTCTACGGGGGCTTTGTGACCGCCCTGGTGGTGGGAGTGCTCTACGTGCGTCGGACCGGCCTGCCCCTTGGGAAGACGGCGGATGCGGTCACGCCGGGACTGGCCCTGGCCCAGGCCGTCGGGAGGGTGGGGTGCCTCGCCGCGGGGTGCTGCTATGGAAGGCGGGCAGCCTCCTCCTGGGCGCTCACCTTCGTGGATCCGCGCGCCCGCGACCTCACCGGCGTTCCGCTGGGCGTGCCCCTCTACCCCACCCAGATCTACCATGGGGTCGCCGACCTCGGTCTCTTTCTCCTGCTGGTCTGGTTTTACGGGCGGAAGTGGGCGGACGGCGTGGTCTTCTGGATCTACGTCCTGCTTTATGCGGTCCTTCGGTTCGCCATCGAGTTCTTCCGGGGCGATTTTCGGGGAGAGGTCTTTGGAGGACTGCTTTCCACCTCGCAGCTCATCAGCGTCGTCGCTTCGGCGTCTGCCGTGTTTCTCCTTTTCCGCTTGAAGAGACGACCTCGCTCGGCCTGAGGATGCTGGAATTGGAACGGAATCTGGCCCTGGTGGTGGACGAATCGGAGGGCCGCCCCCGGCTGGATCTCTTTCTGGCCCGCCACCTGCCGGACGCCAGCCGATCCTCCATCCGGCGGTGGATTCTCTCCGGGGACGTCAGCCTGGAGGGGCGGCGACCCAAGCCCTCCTCGCGCCTGCGCCCCGGGGATCGCGTCGTCCTGACCGTTCCGGCGCCAGCCCCCTCCCATCTCGTCCCCGAGTCGATTCCCCTCGGGGTCCTCCACGAAGATCCCGATCTCCTGGTAGTCCTGAAGCCTGCCGGGATGGTGGTGCATCCGGGCGCGGGGGTCCGGAGCGGGACCCTGGTCCATGCGCTCCTGGGACGGGAGGGCAGCCTCTCCACGGTGGGCGGACAGGAGCGCCCCGGCATCGTCCACCGGCTGGATCGCGATACATCGGGCCTGCTGGTGGTGGCCAAGAACGATGCGGCCCACCGCTCTCTGTCCAGGCAGTTCGCCGGCCGCCAGGTGGGGAAGGTCTACCTGGCCCTGGTCTGGGGCAGACCGGACCCACCGAAAGGAAGAATCGAGGCCCCTCTGGGGCGGCACCCTGCCGTCCGGACCCGAATCGCGATCCGTCCAATCGGAGGGAGGGAAGCCGTCACCGACTACCGGATCCTGGAGACCCTGGGTTCCTTCAGTTTTCTCGAGATCCGGATCCTCACCGGCAGGACGCACCAGATACGCGTCCACCTGCGGCACCTTGGACATGCCGTCGTGGGCGACGCCCGCTACGGCGGATGCGGCTTCAAACGGGTCCGCTCCCCCGCTGTCCGGGAGGTCCTGGAGGCCTTTGGCCGTCTGGCGCTTCACGCCTCGGTCCTGGAGTTCCGGCATCCCTCTACCTGGGTTGTCATGCGTTTTCACGCTCCGCTGCCGGATGACTTCGAGCGCCTGCTGAGCCGGCTCCGGGAGGCCCGGTGAAGCGAATCAGATTCCTGCTCGTCGGCCCGGGGAAGGTGGGAATCAGCCTGGGGGCGGCCTGGGTCCGGGCGGGGCACCGCTGCGTCGGGGTGGAAGGTGGGAGGCCGGGAGCCCGGAGACGGGCCGGAGCCCTGCTCAGAACGGGGAAATCCCGGGGGACGGCCCGACTTGCGCAGCCCGCGTTCGATCTTCTGCTGATCGCCGTCCCGGACGGTGAAGTCGCTTCAGTCGCCCGGTCCTGGAGGGAACGCTGCCCCTGGAAGGGCCGGATGGTCCTTCACACCAGCGGGGTCCTCGGGGCTTCGGCGCTGGACTCTCTGCGCCGGAGAGGAGCCTCAGCCGCCTCCCTCCATCCCCTCCTCAGCCTCGCCCGGCCGGCCCTGGACAGCAATGCATTTCGGGGAATCTATTTTGGGGTCGAAGGGGACCCCGAGGCGGCGGGGATGGCCCGACAACTGGCGCGGGAAGCGGGAGGTCGGACGCTGGCGGTCCGGGCCCGGGGAAAGGCGTTGTACCACCTCGGCGCCTGCCTCTCCTCGGGCTATCTCCTGGGACTGATCGACGCGGCTGCGGCGAGGGTTTCGGTCCGGCCGGCCGATCGCACCCGCCTCCGGAATGCCCTTCTGGCACTCTCCGAGTCCACCCTCCGGAATGCCCGGGAAGCGGGCCTGGAGAGGGCCCTCACCGGTCCCATCATCCGCGGAGACGTCAGCACCATCCAGGCTCACATCTTGGCCCTGCAGGGCTCACCTGCCGAGTGGCGCTCCCTCCACCGAACCCTTGCCCGTCACGTTCTGGATCTCACCCTCCGCTCAGGGCGCATCAAGCCGGCGGTGGCGGCTCGAATCCGCGGCCTGCTCAGAGGGGGACGGTAGCCGGGGGGATCGACGCCCCCTCAAAAGGCCCGGGGGCCAACCGGGCCCCCGTAGCAGGATGATTGACGGACTGAAATGCCGCAGTTCGAGGTCAGGGTACGCACCCAGCCGGTACGTTGGGGCCGCAAAAATCCGCACGACAGCACTGATTAGTGACCGTAACCTCTTGCTCGCAGAACGTGCCCTGGATGGGAAGGAGAATCTCCGTGGAAGTGTCGATATTTCCGGAGCGGTCGATCGCCTGGACCGTGAACTGGTAGTCCCATGCGGCCGACGGAAGGATGGTCCATGATGTGGTGTAGTTGGAATAGACGTGAGAGAGGCTCGCATTGTCCGTGTCCTCAATGCAGGTTCCCGGACCCGGCGAGGTGGTACTGCTGAAGTAGAACTTGCGAGTGAATGTGCCGTCCCCCTCGAGGAGATCACCCGAGTAGGTGACGGCGGAAGGCGATGCGTTGTTCGGCAGCGCCTTAGGACCGTTGTCGAACATCTCAAGGCTGAACTGGTTGATCGTGGTCCCCCCGGGGACCACTGTGGGAGGCGGATCCAGGAAACGGAGGACGACCACGAGGATGTCCGTCGGGCCCGAAGAACCGGGCGGCGTGGCGTCGACCACCTTCGCGCTCGCGGTCACCAAGTCCACGGACACCCTTTCACTATTTGCCTGCCACCTAAAGCACAAAGGGAAGCAGAGGTCTACCAGAGAATCGCAATTAAAATCTCTCCGCTCCTTGGTGATGGAGACTTCGGACACCGTGGGGGGTGCCCCGAAAAAGTTCTGGATCTTGGTCCCCTCGGACTTCCTGCAGCCCGAGAGGGGAAGGAGCGCCAGCAATACTGTCAGGATCCAACATCGCTTCAACACACGTCTTCTCCACCTCCCGACGGGCGTTCCCCCGGTGAGGTCCCCGCGGGCCAGTTGCAGGACACCAAGGCGGTTCGCAGAGCCCCGTGATTCTAAGAGGGGAACCGTGTTTCTGTCAACCGCGTTTCCCGCCCCCGCGGAAGGAATCGGCCGTCTTCCTGGGAAAGCCTGGAACGCTTCTGCGCCCAGAACAGTACGAGGATCAGGGAGGCGCGTCAAGCCCCTTCGATGGGCCTCTGCGGACAATCTGCAGCGCCCGGCACCCGGACTCCCCTGCCGTTGGATTCCGAGGTTTGACAGCCTCTTTGCCCCCGCCTAGAATGCCCGGACTCGGGGGAGGTCATCGTGTCCACCCGCTCCGTGCTCACCGGGGATTTGAACTCCATCTCCCTGGCCGATCTTTTTTCCCTGCTCAACCTGTCCAAGAAGACCGGGGCGCTGCGCTGCACCCAGGGGGCCGAGACCCGGACGGTCCTCTGGGAGCAGGGGGAAATCGTGTTCGCCCGTTCCAACTCCGTGCGCGACAGCCTGGGCTATTTCCTGGTCCGGAGGGGGCTGATCACCGAGGAGCAGAACGCAGAGTCGGCCCGGAGAATCACCCCCGACACCCGCCACGGGAAGGTCCTCGTGCGGCTTGGCTATATCACCACCGAGCAACTCTGGTGGGCCGTCAAGAACCAGGTCCTGGAGATAGTCTACGGCCTGTTCCACTGGACGAGCGGCTTCTTTGAGTTTCTGGAGGGGAAGGTCGAGTCGAGGGAGAAAATTACCCTGGCGATTTCCACGACCAAGGTGGTCATGGAGGGCATCCGGCGCCTGGACGAATGGCGCAAGTTCACTACCCGCATCACCGATTCGAGTATGGTCCTGGAGGCCGTGCCCGGGAAGCCGCCTGGCGCCGCCCGGGAGCACGATCCCACGCCCAACGAGAGGAAGGTCCTATCGCTCGTGAACGGGTCCAGGATGGTGGAAGAAGTTGTGCGCCTGTCCGGGCAGGGTGAGTTCGAGACCTACGCCGCCCTTTACGAGGCCGTCAGGCTGGGCGAAATCCGCGAACGCCGAACCTGAGAGCCGGCCCCGGGCAGGAGCTCGGCCAGGCATTCGATCTCCGCCGTCTGCGGAAACATGTCCGCGGGAATCACCTCCGACAGCCGCCAATTGCCTTCCGCCACGATCTCCCGGAGGTCGCGCGCCAGCGTGGAAGGATTGCAGGAAAGATAAAGAATCTTCTCCCGGACCAGCCTTCCCAGGATCGGGGCCGTTCCCGGGGGGAGGCCGGATCGCGGAGGGTCCACCACGACCGTCCCGAACCGCCGGGGGGAGGCTTCGAGCCGCCGGACCGCCTCCCCGACCTCCTCCGCCCTGAACTCGATGCCCGGGACGCGGTTCGCTCGGCCGTTATCGAGCGCCGCTTTCACCGCCGCGCGGTCCCCTTCCAGGGCCAGGACAGGGCTCCCCGTTCCCGCGAGGAAGAGGGAGAGGGCTCCGACCCCGCAGTAGAGTTCCAGGATCCCGCCAGGAGCGGTGCCGCAGCGGCGGACCACCTCTCCGAAGAGGCGGCCGGCCATGGGGGCGTTGGCCTGGAAGAAGCTGCCCGCTGGAATCCGGTATTGGAAAGGACCCAGGTGCCGGAAAACATGGCCCCTCCCGGCCAGAATCCGTCTCTGCCCGCCTAGGCCCCGATGTCTGCCTGAGACCTCTCCGGACCAGACCACTCCGCCCAAGGGCCCCCCCTTTCCGGTCCACAGGGTGGCCAGCCGCAGGATTTCGGCGCCGGGACCTCCGCGGCCGCAAAGCAGGGCCACGGGCCGCTCGCCCGGCTCCCCTGCCTGGATCTCGATCTGGGAGGGACGCCGACGAGGCTGCAGGCGGCGGAGGTCGGTCCGGATTCCCAGGTAGGCCTGCTGCAGGAGGCTCTCGGGGAGAAGACAGGCTTCCACTTCCAGACTCCCGCCTGGCGCGCTTCGACGGTGCAGCCCGGGTCCCGAATCCTTCCGGAGAGGGAGCACGTAGGTCATCCGGCTCCGGTAGAGGAAGGGCTCGGGGGATGCCAGCGTGGGGGCCACCGCCGGGTCCGGGAACCGGCCGACCCGCTCGAGAAGATCCACCACCTGCTGTCGCTTCTCGCCGAGCTGGACCGAATAATCAAGGTTCTGGTAGGCGCACCCGCCGCATTCCGGGAAATGCGGACAGGGGACGGGAACCCTGGAGGCGGAAGGAGAGAGAATCTCCTCCACCCGCGCGCGGGCAAAGTTCCGGGACCGGCGCATCAACCGGGCCCGGACCCGGTCTCCCGGCAGCCCTCCCTCCACCAGCACCACCAGCCCCTGGTGACGCGCAACTCCATCCCCTCCGAAAGCCAGGGAATCGACGGTCAGTTCAAGCTGGGGGCCGGCGCGTCCGGGGCCGGAGTCGCCCGAGGGGCTAGGATTCCCTTCGAGCCTGTGCAAGGCCATGGCCCAGAACGAGGAGGAGCCAGAGAACCACTAAGATCAAGGCGGACTTGACGAACACGGCGGATCTCCCGAAAGGGGTTGGCTGAGCCGGGTGCCGGTGGCAGTATATTCAGCGAAGCTCAAAAGCGTCAATGCGGACGGCATGCGGCGACAAGCGGGTTGAATTCGACCGGATGGTGGGCTAGTATCGCCGGCCGGAAGCGCGAGAGGAGACTGACCTTGAAAGTCCGAGAGATCATCCCCTGCCAAACCTGCCATCGTGACATCGAGAACCTCTCGGAGGGCCTGGTGGTCTGGTGCACCACCAAGGACAAGCCCGGTGTTCCCTCCATCAAGGTTGTCCACCGGAGCCAGTGCGACCCCTGGAAAGGCATCGCCCCGAATTCCCGTTCCCTCCAGGATTTTCAAGACCGTCCCGCGGATCTTCGAAGACTCTGGGCGGGCCTCGTCAAGGAGGGCGGCATCGCCAGCGTCATGGCGTGGGAGGTGCTGGGCCGGATCCACGAAGGAATCGGCGAGAAGGACTACTTTCGTGTCGAGGAACCTCCAAAGCCCTGAAACCCGCCGTGACGCTGCGGCGGATCCACTTCGGAGAATCTCATGCTCCTCCAGGGGCGACAAGGCCTGATCCTCGGTGTAGCAAACAAGAGAAGCATCGCCTGGGCCATCGCCCAGTCGGCCGCCCGGGAGGGGGCCCGCCTTGCCTTCACCTTCCAGGGCGAGGGGGTCGAGAAGAATGTCCGGGAGCTGGCGGGCACGCTCAGGCGATCCGTGGTGCTTCCCTGCGATGTCACCGATGACGGCCAGGTCGCGCTTCTCTTCGAGAAGCTCGGCAGGGAGTTCGGGCGGCTGGACTTCCTGGTCCACTGCATCGCCTTTGCCAATCGCAGGGACCTGGAGAACGACTTCGTCCAGACTTCCCGCGAGGGGTTCCGGCTGGCCCAGGATGTCAGCGCCTATTCCCTCGTCGGACTCGTCCGGGCCGCCCTCCCGCTTTTCCCTTCTGCGGGAGGGAGCGTGCTGACCATGACCTATCTCGGGAGCCAGCGGGCCATTCCCCGCTACAACGTCATGGGAGTGGCGAAGGCCTCCCTGGAGGCTTCCATCCGTTACCTCGCCAGCGATCTCGGTTCCCGCAACATCCGCATCAATGGAATCTCCGCGGGACCCATCAATACCCTCGCGGCGCGAGGCATCCCCGGCTTCGCCGAGATCCTCCATCACTACCGGCAGAAATCCCCCCTCCGCAGGAACATCGAGGCTGCGGAGGTGGGGGATGCGGCCGTCTTTCTCCTCAGTTCCTACTCTCGCGCCGTTACCGGCGAGATTCTCTTCGTGGACGCGGGGTATCACATCGCGGGCCCTTGATCTCCGCCGATTCAGGCGGAGCAAGGCGTTTCCGGCACTCTCCTTCGAAATCAGCTCCAGGTTCACCTTCTCGCCACCCCGGTTGATTCTGAATCAGCCTAATCTTATGTAGAACAAATATCTTGACGGGAATATATGATGATGCTATAGAAGCATATCAGGAATAGCAGTCTATTCGTTCGGGAGAAGGACCGTCAGAATTCTTCCTTGCCGGCACGGCGGCCGGCGAGCCGGACCCAGGGGGGTGGCGCGGGAGCGGACGATCGAGGCTTGGCGGACAGGGGAGGACCCCTCTCCCTCCCCACCCCCGCCGCCCGCACCACCTTTCCCTGGCCCGGAAAGAACGACCAGGCCCTGCCCTGGCCGGAAGAAGGTCATCGGTGGTGGCAATCTCCGCAGCGCTGAGCAGACCTTACCGTCGGGCCCGCCGCATTGGGGACCGCGGGCCCGCGCACGGGTCGCGACCTGAGTTGCGCGTGCGAGGCATCGAGCCGCTTCACTATTCACGCAGCCCCGACCGGTGTCCTCCGGAGCCCGGCGGCATTCTCCCGATCCGCTTCCCCGCCCCCGCCGGACGGACTCCGCGATTCCGCGCAAGGACCCGCAGTCACTAGTGTCCCGCCTGCGAAATCTCGCCGCATTCGGCCGCCGCTTCATCCCGGGACGGGGCTTCCTTCCGGCAGAGGCGGTAGAAGCCGGAAAGGTCCAGGTCGAGGTTCAGGATCCGAGTCACCCGTGAGCGGATGAGGCGGCGGTTCGCCCGTCCGGGAGGGCCGCCGAGAAACCCGATCCGGAGGAGCTTTCCCATCCCGCCCGGCTGGCGGATTCGGAGAGCGTGGTGGAATCCGTCGGGGAGGGACTCTACGCGGTACAGGCTGGACGATTCGGGAGCCCAGCGGAAAGGCGCCAGCTGGTGCCAGCCGTGGGAGAGGACCGTCTCCTTCAGGCTGAAGCGATGCGGAACTTCAACGACCATGCCTCTCCCCCGCTCTGGACGGAGGATAGCACGCCCCCGGGCCCGCGTTGACGCTGCCATTACCTGGGACTAAGATGACGGCCTCCCGGAGAACTTGCCTGTCCTGGAGATCCGGACTCCCGTTCACTGGAGGATTTCAGCGTGATTCGGAATCTGCACCCGATCCTGCTCGCCGCCTTCCTGGTTCCGGTGCCGCTGGCACTGCTCGCGGCAACCGCCCCCTCCGCCGGCGGCGCGCGCGTCTTCAGCTATCCCGTCCACGGGAAAACCCTGTCCAACGGGCTCAAGGTCGTGGTGGTCCCCTTCGATTCCCCCGGCCTAGTGGCCCACTGGGTCGTGGTCCGGGTGGGGAGCCGCAACGAGATTGAGCCCGGCCACTCCGGATTCGCCCACTTCTTCGAGCACATGATGTTCCGGGGCACGGAGAAGTTCCCCCCCGACGAATACAACGCCATCATCAAGAGAATGGGCGCCGATTCCAATGCCTTCACGTCGGACGATCTCACCGCCTACCACATCCTCGCCGGGGTGGATTCCCTTCCCGGAATCATGGAGATCGAAAGCGACCGTTTCATGAACCTCCAGTACGGGAAGGAGGCCTTCCAGAAGGAGGCCCGGGCGGTCCTGGGTGAGTACAACAAGAACTTCTCCTACCCCGAGAGCACCACCGAGGAGAGGCTCTTCGATGCCGCCTTCCAGGTGCACACCTACAAGCACACCACCATGGGGTTCCTCCGGGACATCGAGGACATGCCCAACCAGTACGACTACTCCCTGATGTTCTACGACCGCTATTACCGGCCCGAGCACTGCATTCTTCTGGTGGTGGGGGACGTGGATCCCGGGAAGACGTTCTCCATGGCGGAGCAGTACTACGGTCCCTGGAAGCGGGGCAGCTACCGGGTCCAGGTCGCCCCGGAGCCTCCTCAGACCGCCGAGAAGAAGGTCGAGATCGGCTGGAAGAACCCCACCCTTCCCTACCTGACCCTGGGGTATCACGGTCCGGCCTTCTCGCCACGAGAGAAGGACATGCCCTCCCTGGACATCATCTCCCAGGTGGCCTTCTCCGAAACCTCGCCCCTTTACCGGAAGCTGGTGATCGATGAGCAGCTCGTGGACGCCCTTTACGGAGGCGCCGCGGATCACCGGGATCCCAACCTGTTCATGATCGGCGCCCGGATCAAGGATGAGACGAAGATCGGCGCCGTCCAGGAAGCCATCGAGGCCACCCTGGAGGACCTCAAGAACACGCCGGTGGACGCCCGGCGGCTCTCCGACATCAAGAGCCATCTGAAGTATGCGTTCCAGATGCGCCTGGACACCGCCGACGCCGTTGCCGCCACCCTGGCCCACATCCTCCAGCTCACAGGCGACCCCGGCGCCTACAACGACCTCTACGCAACCTACGATTCACTGACCCCGGCGGACCTTCAGGAGGCGGCCCGGAAGTACTTCCGCAGGGAGAACCGCACGGTGGTGGTGCTGGCCACGGACAAGGCGAAGAGAAGCGAGGTGAAGCGATGATGGACCGGCGGCATCGTAACGCGGGAACCCTGGCCCTGGCCCTGGCGTCGACCCTCATGACCCTCCACTGTTCCGTGGCGGACCGCGGGACTTCGAGCGGGAGCGCCGCCCCCGCAGCCGGCGTCAAGACGACCCTTCTCCCCTCGCAGGACTCCCCCATCGTGTACTTCCGGATCCTCTTCCGCATCGGATCCTTCGACGATCCCGCGGGCAAGGAGGGCCTGACCTCCCTGACGGTCCGGATGCTCGGCGAAGGGGGGACGCGGTCCCTGACCTATTCCCAGGTGCTGGAAGCCCTCTATCCGATGGCCGCCAGGATCGACGTCCAGGCGGACAAGGAGGTGGTGGTCATCGCCGGCCGGTGCCACCGCGACCACGTCGACCGTTTCTACCCCATTCTCCGGGACGCGATCCTGGATCCCCGGTTCGATCCCCAGGATTTCAGCAGGATCCGGGACGAGGCCGAGAACTACCTGGTCAACGTGCTGAGGGGAAACGACGACGAGAACCTGGGGAAGTGGACCCTGCAGCTCGCCCTCTACGCGGGCCATCCCTACGGCCACGTCGACGCCGGGACCGTCCAAGGCCTCAAGTCCATCACCCTCGATGACGTGAAGAACTTCTACAGGAGCCACTTCACCCGGGACACGGTGGACATCGGCCTCGCGGGCGGATACACACAGGAGCTGGTCACCCGGATCACCGGAGATTTCGCCTCCGGGCTGGGATCCGGAAAGGTGGAGCATCCCGCACTCCCCGTCCCGCGCACGGTGGAGGGCATCGAGATCGTGGCGGTGAAGAAGCCCTGCATCGCCACGGCGGTCTCGGCGGGCTTTGCCACCGGGGTGACCCGTAAGGACGACGACTGGTTTCCCCTGCTGGTGGCCAACTCCTATCTCGGGGAGCACCGCACGTTCAACGGAGTTCTGATGAACGAGCTAAGGGCGAAGCGCGGGCTCAACTACGGCGACTACTCCTACATCGAGAACTTCATCCAGCAGGGGGGGACGACTTTCCCCATCCCCAACATTCCCCGGCGCCAGCAGTACTTCTCCTTCTGGCTCAGGCCGATGCCCCACAGGAACGCACTGTTCGGGCTCAAGGCCG
>Ga0315288_10011807_pt1 | contig 10991 bp, 10 predicted proteins | sample YL17G11_20_MG_FD_203454 | JGI IMG/M metagenome (GOLD analysis project Ga0315288, IMG submission 203454) | Sediment microbial communities from Yellowstone Lake, YNP, Wyoming, USA - YL17G11_20 | ecosystem: Environmental > Aquatic > Freshwater > Lake > Sediment | place: USA: Wyoming | collected...
AATAGAACAGTGAGGGAACGGTAGACCCCCGGTAGAAAGCAAATGCATAGACATATAAACGAAAACCTAGATAAAATAAGGAAATAAACGGGGGGAGTAAGCCAGGACAAAGTTTCAAGAGCCACTGATCTGCTTATAATTTCATGAGAAAAATCAAAGAATATTTTTCACTTTTTTTATCCTATACACGGGCCTACAAACAGCGGAAGGCGGAAATCGATTTCAGCGCCCGGGAGCTGGCGTTTCTCGTTCCCCACGCGAAAAAATACATTCCCCGCTATGTCGGGCTCTTCTTCTTATTACTTCTCAGCTCAGGCCTGAGCTTGCCCGGCCCCGCAATTACGGGCTACATTGTGGACAAAGTATTCGTAAGAAAAGACGCCTCAAAGCTCGATCTTCTCGTGGGCCTGCTCCTGGCCATTCTTCTTTTATCTGAACTCGTCCGGATCGTCCAGGAATACGCAATGCTTCGGACGTCTCAGGAATTCACCTATTCTATCCGAGTCCATCTGATCGAGCGGATGCTCAGGTACCCCTTGTCCTTTTTCAAAGATTTCCAGACGGGTTATCTGGTGTCCCGGTTGGACGAGGTTAACCTTCTGGGAAGCTTCTTTTCGATAACTATCCTGTCCGTGGCAGAGAACTTGGTCCGCTTTGTGGGCGCCGTTTTTTTGATTAGCCGCTACAATTTGAAATTGACCCTGATCGCCATGATCGTTCTACCGCTCTTTTTCGAGGTCGCCCGCCGGTATGTTGGCGCGATCCGGGCGACGAGTATGAGCACGATGGAAAAGAGTGCCAAGGTGAAGGGGAAAATCCAGGAGACGTTGTCCGGCATCGAAGTCGTAAAGACCTTCGCCAAGGAGGGCTACGAGACGGCCGAGATCAAGACGGGCCTGCGGAAGATGATCGAACTGGAGATCATCCAGAACCTCTTCAGCTCCATTTCGGGAAAGATCCTGGGGATCATCACAAGTATTAATCTTCTTGTTATCTTATGGGTCGGAGGGCATGAAATCATAGCAGGCCGGTTGACGGTCGGCCAATATATTGCTTTCGTGGCATACATCGGCTTCCTCTACGGTCCCATCCAGATGTTCGCCTTCACGTTTTTACATTTCCAAAGGGCCTTCATAGCCTGCAAGCGCATCTCCGAGTTTCTAAATAAGACTGCCGAGGACGAGCGGCCTGGAAGAAAGCACGAATTCCGGACGATTCGGGGAGACATACGATTCGAGGATGTTTATTATCATTATAGAGAAGGGAGAGATGTTCTCCACGGCATTTCCTTTTCGGTCCGGAAGGGAGAGAGGATCGCCTTTGTGGGAAAAAGCGGGGCGGGGAAATCAACGCTCGTCCATTTGATCCTCGGGCTTTACGAGCCGACGGCCGGCTGTGTCGAAGTCGATGGCATCGACGTCCGTACGGTTAAGTTGGAATCCTTGAGAAACCGGATAGGGATCGTCTCCCAAAATATTTTTCTTTTCGATGACTCGATCCTTAATAACATCAAATATAGCCGCCCGGACGCATCGATGGAAGAAGTCATCGCAGCCGCGAAGGCGTCCGGATGCCACGATTTTATCTCCCGATTCCCTGAAGGTTACGATACCAACGCGGGGGAAATCGGGAAGAGGCTATCGGGCGGAGAGAAGCAGCGTATTTCTATCGCCCGCTGCCTTCTGAAGAAACCCGATCTGATTATCTTCGATGAGCCGACAGCCCATCTGGATCCCGTGACCGTAAAAAACCTGATTGCTTCTATTCAGGATCTTTTTCGGGATAAGACTTGTATCATTATCAGCCACGATCTTAATAATATCCACTGGGCGGACCGGATCTTTGTATTAAAGGAAGGGCTTCTAGTCCAGGAAGGAACGCATGCGGAGCTCGTTGGCATGGAAGGAGAATATCGTGAATTGTTTGAGACGCATGTCGACGGCACAGCCGAATCTGTTTTGTGAATCAAGTGGTGCCAAGGTAAACCGTTTTCTCGCTTTTTTGGATACCTCCGGTGAAGTAATTATAAGAAAGAATAAAGGAGGCTATAAAAAAGTCTTGGCATCTGATTATTAAAGCTGGCATTTTTATGAGTAAAGAAACTAAGATAATTGGAAAAAGCTGCCATATATCTGAACTCAATAAATTTATAGAAAAAGCATCGAAAACAGATGTGAATTTACTCATTTTGGGTGAAACCGGCGTCGGGAAAGACCTAGCAGCAAGAACAATTCATTTAAAAAGCAAAAGGAAAAGCCGAACTTTTATTAAAATAAATTGTGCAAACCTCAATGAAAATTTGTTTGAAAGTGATCTCTTCGGCCATAAAAAAGGGTCATATACGGGTGCAATAGTTGATAAACCTGGATTGTTGGAAGAAGCAAATGGAGGAACTGCTTTTTTAGACGAGATTGCAGATATGACTCCATATCTTCAGGCTAAATTGCTTGCAGTTATTGAGGATAGAGAAATAAGAAGATTGGGTGAAAATAAAACTAGAAAAATAGACGTAAGGTTCATTTTTGCTACTAATAAAGATCTTGCTAAATTACTCGAAAAGGAAAGATTTAGAAAAGACCTATATTATAGAATCTGCGTCCTATCATTTTCGATAGTACCTTTAAGAGAAAGAAAAGAGGATATACCGTTGATAATCGAGGCAATTTTAGAAGAAGAAAGCTTGCAAAATAATAGATGTTTGTTGATACAGAAAGAAGCGATTGTAAAGCTTATCGAATATTCATTTCCCGGCAATATTAGAGAATTAGAAAATATAATAAAGAGAGGAATCGTTTATGCTGACGATGGTATGATAAAAGAAAATGATATAAAGTTTTTCGCAGAAAAAAGAAAATCTATATTGGTAAAACGATCACGTTTTTCGACGAAAGAGATAGTCAATAAATTAATAGAAAATGCCGGCAATAAAACAAAAACTGCTAATGATTTGGGTATGAGCCGCAGGCACCTCTATCGGTTCATAAATTTCGATAAATAGATTTCATGAGCCCTAAATCAATAAAAGTCTCATATACTAGGGCTAAAATAATAATAATCATTTAGATAATAAAATAAACGTGACATATCTCACGCTATGTCACACTTCTTTTTATAAAAAACATTATAAGGAAGCATATCCTGTCAATAGGTTTTTTAATAGGCGTGTCATTTTGTTAATCTTAAAAGTTTTATATTTTCTTTATTTTCTTAGTGATAAAAGAATTATGATTACCTTTTTTATGGCACAAAATATGCATAGTAAATTAATAATGCAAGACATTAGCTATGAAAATAGTATAGTTGATAATTGTAATTATTTAAAAAAAATATTCGATGGGCCAAAGTCTTTAGCTAGGCTGTTTAGAACAAATAAAAATGGCTATTTATATGATACCGGAACTAATAAGATACTCGCTTGTGATGATGCGGAATATATTCTATTAGAAAAACTTATGTCAATAAATGTGGATCAGGCGATCGATTCAATATTATCGCAATTCAACAAGGAACAAATAAAGGATATATCAAATAAATTAATTAATGTTATTGAAAAAGAAAATATACTTTTAACAAAAAGAGCATCTGAATTCGGTTTATCGGCTCATCAGCGTGGCGTTGAAGAACTAATTAATAATTCACTTGGAATTTTACAATTAGAAATTACGGAAAACTGCAATTTGCGTTGTGAATACTGCGTTTATAATCCAAGTTTTCATGATAAAAGAAATCATGGTATCCGCAAGATGAGTCTCTCGGTTGCTCAAAATGCTATTAATTATTTATTAGTACATAGCAAAGGTAAGAATAAAGCATCCATTACTTTTTATGGAGGAGAGCCTTTGCTCAGATATTCTTTCATAAAGAAATGTGTGAATTATTCACAACGGCTGTTTGAACAGAAAGACCTTCATTTTTCGATCACTACCAATGGTACTTTATTGACTAAAGAAATGGCTGAATTTTTCTTTTCTAATAAATTTCATCTAACTTTCAGCATAGATGGCCCCGAAGATATTCATGATGATTATAGAAAAGACGCCAAGGGCCAAGGAAGTTTTAGAAGGGCAATTGCTGGGCTAAAGAACGCAATTGATGTTTTTGGGAAATATTCTCAAGAAAGAATTCTTCTCAGCTTGGTATATACTCCGCCTTGGTCCGAAAAAAAGCTAAATCGGATTGCTGAACTATGGAATGAAATGCCAAGGTTGCTTGCAGGAATACATGTTATGATTTCATATCCTCGCCCTGGGACCATACCGTCGAATAGATTTTCCGAAAAAAACCTTCTAGAAGATAAAAACCTGTTTACGTGGGCGAGTGAAATATATGAGAAAGATTATGCCGATAAAAAGACGCCACATCCAATAGTAAAATCTGTTTTAGAAAAACGTCTTGCTAAATTGTACCAGCGTCCGATTTATTCAGAACCCGTAAATAAATATCACTTAAATGGATGTTGTATTCCTGGAGTTAGAAAAATATTTGTTTCAACGAATGGGGATTTTCATGTATGCGAACGTATTTCTCATGGAGCACCCCGAATTGGCGACGCATTTTCAGGTATTAATATAGATGCGATAAAAAAGATATATATAGAAGATTATAGTAAAAGAAGTATTGATCGCTGTTCAACATGCTGGGCCGTCCAACAATGTGGCATTTGCTATGATCAGTCTTTTAATAATGGAAGATATGATGATAATATTAAAAAAATATATTGTAATTATGAGCGCAATACGTTAGAAAAAACTTTAATTTATTATTGTTCATTATTAGAGAAAGACCAAGACGGACTTGAGTATCTGGGCCAAATGGTATTCGAATAGTTTAGTAGCTAATTGCTTTTTAAAAAAGGAGGTGATAAATATCTGAATCTTAAGAATGTTATATAGATTTCATTTCTTAATAATTTTAATAATTAAGGAGGTTACAATGATAGTAGTAAAAGGTGGGCAAAGCAATTTGGAATCCTGCCCTGGTTGTGCTTGCGGTTGTATTATGGAGTGGCCTTATGAAAATGGGGTCTTAAGGAATTGTGAAACAGATACTGGTATCTTACTCCAGGACTGTCAATGTGGTTGCGGTGGGTATGACCAGCAGTCCCCTGGGATATCTGCAGATCACAGTATACACCATTAAATCTGCCATTATTAACGAAAAAAACTATCTGCGCTAAGGCGCAACAGACGCAGAAAAGTGTATTAAAAAAACTTTATTAGCTCTATTGACACTATTTCTGCTGATCCAATCAATATATTTTTTTTAGAGTGGTAAAAGGCGGGCAAAACAATCTGGGGAATCTAGCCCTTGGGTATGGTTGCGGCTGTGAAATGACGTGGCCTTATGAAAATGGAATTTTGAGGGAGGCGACATTTGGGTTTGCTATCAGTAGTGTCCCAACGTTGATTTGCTGAATCTTACGATGCACTGCATAATAAACAGGTTACGGTCGGTTCGAGTCGTAATCGATTTGAACACGATTTTATATTATGGTCACTCTTTTGTCCATCGACAGACATGAGTGACCGATGAATACCCCATCAACCATTTTTGCCCAGATTATGGATTTCTTGCTTCTTTATGAGTTTCGGAAATGCGTCAGGCGCTACCGCGGCGACTACAAGATTCGAAGCTTTTCGTGTCTCGATCAGTTCCTCTGCATGGCCTTCGCTCAACTGACTTTTCGGGAAAGTCTCCGTGATATCTAGTCCTGTCTGCGTTCGATGAGGGATAGACTCTATCACATGGGCATCCGCGGCAACGTCTCGCGAAACACCTTGGCCCACGCTAATGAAACCCGCGATTGGCGGATTTACGCCGACTTCGCCCAAGTTCTTATTCATCAAGCCCGCACTCTCTATGCCGACGATGATTTCGGCTTGGAACTGAAGGAGACCGTCTACGCTTTCGACTCCACCACGATCGACCTCTGCCTTTCCCTTTTTCCTTGGGCCGTCTTCCGCAAACGCAAGGCCGCCATCAAGCTTCATACGCTGATGGATTTGCGGGGCTCCATCCCGTCTTTTATCAAGATTACAGAGGGAAAAATCCACGATGTCAGGATTTTGGATGACCTCATTCCCGAGCCCGGCTGCTTCTATCTCCTCGATCGAGGCTATCTCGACTTCGCCCGCCTCTACACCATCCATCAGAGCCAAGCCTTCTTCGTCATTCGCGCCAAAACGAATCTTCGCTGCCGCCGCCTGGCGTCTCGGCCCGTCGATAGAGCCACGGACCTGATCTGCGACCAGACCGTTTCCCTCATAGGTTTTTATTCCAACGACGCTTATCCCGACAAACTTCGCCGCGTCCGCTACTACGACCGGGAGAACGGCCGCTATTTGACCTTTCTGACGAATAATTTTATCCTTCCGGCGTTGACCATCGCGATGCTCTATAAGCTCCGGTGGCACATCGAACTTTTCTTTCGCTGGATCAAACAGAACCTGCGGATTAAGGCGTTTTATGGGACCTCGGAGAATGCGGTGAAGACGCAGATTTGGATCGCCATCACGGTTTACGTCCTCGTGGCCATCGTCAAGAAGCGCTTGGCAATCGAGATTCCGCTCTCCACTTTTTTGCAGATTTTGAGCGTGACGGCGTTCGAGAAAGTCTCGTTGAATCAATTACTTACCGATTTTGCTGATGAGAAGCCTATCGATGATTCCTGTAACCAATTGCTTTTGTTCAACTTATAATGGGACACTATTGATTTGCTATATGTATTCAAAAGATTGCTTTTGTTGTTGTGGAGGCTATGATACAAATTGCCCTGGTCTCGCGGCCTTTAATTATGTGCACCAATAAAGCTCATTAATTTTCTTGTTTTAAACGGGGAAAAATGCTCTCTGTGCTAAAAGACAGAGGCAGGACATGATTTTTGCGGAATTAGGGGAACAAACGAAACTGGTTTTGTCCTAAAAGATTATAAATGCTTTATAGAGCGCTGTTATTCTTCTATAAACGAGTAATGCACTTCTCTTTACTCTTGTTCCGCTGAGCCGCAGATTTCTCTTCCGGCAGGTTGCTTAAAGTGGAGCTCGCGTATAATGTTCTGAAGATTGTTCAAAAGACAACGTGCACATAGGTACTTTCATAAGGCTTTTCAAAGTGGAGAACAGGCTGCTTTTTGGGGATCAGGCAAATGTCTAATCACTGGAAAAGATTGTAGAATCCGGTATTAGGTGTTAAAATAAATAAAAATAGCATCTGATGTTTAGGAACAAGCCGCCGATGAAATATCTCACAGAAAGGGACTAAGTTACTCTCTGGAATGTTAGCAAGGATTAGCTCCCAAGATGGATATATTTTTTGGTGCCGTATCCTAAGAATATGAATATAAGGGGATAAAAATGGGAACGAAATTTTGGATCATTTTGTTCTTTGTTGCGATCATATTTTTTGTCTTTGCTGGAAGTTCAGAAGGCCAAAAATCGCAAGAGAAAGTTAAGATAGAATATGAGGATTGGGTAAGAGTCATAAAAAACCCGAAAGATCCCTTATATGGTGAGATTAAATTTGAATTAAAGGAAGACCTGAGTATTGGGAGGAAGCACGACGGAGAATATATTTTCAATGGCATCAGAGGAGTAACCGCGGACAATCAGGGGAATATCTATGTTACAGACATTCACAATCAGAGAGTCCAGAAATTTAACCGGGGGGGCAAATTTCTGATGACCATCGGAAAAGGACAAGGCCCAGGTAAATTTATACAACCAACAAAAATACTTATAAATGAAACGAACGGAGATATTTATATTCAAGATCATGAGAAGATTAGAATATTTGATAAACAAGGGAAATATATAACTGATGTCATTCCAAATAAATTTCCGCTTGATTTCATTTTCGATGGAAGCGGCGTTATTTATGCAAAACTATCTTCACGAACAGAGTCAGGAGAATATTTCAGAGATTTTTGCAAGGTTACGTCCAAGGGGGAGATAGTCAAAATATATGCAAGTTTTCCTTATCAGTCTATTGTTAGAGACACACTTGGCGAGGGAGTCGTCACTGGATACGAATACGACTTATTTATTTCCAATGTCGATAGCCAAACCTTTGTTTATGGATTTTCCGAAGAATATTTGCTGAATGTCATGGATAGTCAAGGAAATCTCATCTTCAAAATAAAGAAGGATGAGCCATATCATGAATTTCCTCCAGGTGAGAGAAAAAGATATAGCAATCCACGAATTAAACTTACTTTTAATACTCCTTCACATGTTTCTTTCTTTTATTCTCTTTTGGTGGACAGCGCAAAACGGATTTACGTCCAGACCAATCACACAAGAAATAAGCTCGAAGTCGATAGAGAAGTTGATGTATTCAGTCAGGATGGTTATTATCTATACAAAACCAAATTGCCCCATTACACGGAAATGATTAAAGATGGCTTTCTATATGTTTATGTTATAGATGATGTCGAACTTATTAAGCGGTACAAAATAAAAAACTGGGATCAGATTAAGGCGGAAATTTCAGATTAATCAAAATCATCATAAATAATTGAGGCAAGAAGAAGCTCGATGTCTAAAAAATTGCGTTCAGGTTAGCGCCATAAAATTGAAGAAAATTAACGAAGGGGAAACCATTAGAGATAGGAGGGACGATGAAAATTAAAATTTATCATCTATTGATTGTTATCCTCATTTTTTTCTTTATATTTGCTGAATCAAAAGAGAATCAAAAACCCAAATGGAAAGGAAAAATAGCTGAAGAAAAGGGCATCAAAGTTGTCAAGAACCCAAAAGTGCCTCTTTACGGAGAAATAAAATTTGATCTGGAAGAGGATTTAAGTATCGGAAAAGAAAATGATGATCACTACATGTTCTATCGAATTTTAGATATTAAAGTCGACGGGGATGAAAATATCTATGTCCTTGAGTATGGAAATAAAAGAGTCCAGAAGTTCGATAGACTTGGCAGATATCTTTGTACAATTGGCAGACAGGGACAGGGTCCCGGCGAATTCCAGAGACCTCTCCTGATGATCCTTGATGATAAAAATGGAATCGTCGGCGTCCAAGATCTAACAACGCTTAAGCTTTTCAATAAAGACGGGAATTATCTGAACAAGGACATCTCTTTTGCAGCCTTCAATAATCAGCTCACCGTTGACGCGAATGGAAATATGTGGGGAGTGGGTTCTGAGAGTGAAATTTTTGATACAGGCAAATCCAATTTTTTTAAGGTTTTGATAAGATATAACCCTCAGGGCGAAACTGAAAAAAAGGTCGCGAGATTCCCCTACGGGATTTTTAGCGAAAGAACGGGAAGTATAGCGGTTTCAGTTGTCTCTGGAGAAGAGTACACTTTATTTATATCCCCAATCGGTGACCGGAACCTGGTTTATGGCTATTCCAAGGAATACGAGATGAATCTCATTGATTCTGAAGGCAATCCGCTCTTAAAAATCAGAAAGGAAGAGCCGTATCAGAACTTTACTCCGGAAGAGAGGCGGAAAGGCGGGAAAGCAACGCTTCCCCAGCACAAGCCTTTCTTTTACTCGATATTCACAGATAGCAAAGGAAGGATTTATGCTCAAAGGAATAGTGCTGGTCGGGATGAAAAGGTGGAAAGGATATTCGATATTTTCAGTCAGGATGGTTATTATCTATACAAAACCTCTTTTTCTATGATCCCGTTTGTGATTAGAAACGGCTTTTTTTACACTCAGGTCATTAATGACGATACCGGGGAGGTATTTGTCAAACGCTTGAGGATAAAGAACTGGGATCAGATAAAATACGGAATCTGATGACCTGCTTCCTAAAAATAACCCAATTAGAATATTAGGATTTTAAGAAATTTACTATAAGATATTATAAAAAGCAGGTGAATGTGCATAATTCTGATCGGGTTATAGATCTCTCGGTCCATTTAGATTTAGTTTTCCGCATTTGCCTTGGGTTTTCAGGCAATCCATTGGACGCAGAGGAATTAGCTCAAGAATCTTATCTCAGGGCTATAAGAAATATCAATTCTTTAAACAACACCCACCTTTCAAGGGAATGGCTACTCAAGATTGCCAAGAATACATGTTTAAATTATGTGAGAAAAAAGCGTCTGATTCGTTGGTTTTCTTCGATATCGGAGAACGAATATGTGGAAAAGGATACGCCGGAATCTTTAATTGTTAGGTTCATCCGACAATCTTGTGGGTAACAGGGTAAAGATCTAAAGCGCCGCAATGGAAATAGATCGAGACCTTGAAGTTCTGGCGGTTCCGGTAGCCGTAGGCCATCTTCTTGATCGTCTGAATCTTGGAATTGAGTCCTTCGCTCACCGCATTCGTAATCCGATGCCTGAAGTACGTCAGAATCTGAGCCAAGTATTTCCGAAACATCCGGGCCTTTTCACCCGAGTTTGACACGCATAGGCACTTTTTAGGCTCACATTAAATCCTAAGTGGCTGATATTCAATCAATTATACTTTTCAGACTGGGCAAAAAACTAAAATACATAGATACACGAGTAATGATATATTCTCTTGACAGTATGGGTTTAATGATGTTTATATATAGATGTAATGTACTTACGGAAAACAACCCGACAGAACACCGACGGTTCGCCCGTCACCTACCTTCAGATCGCCGAAAACTCCTGGGACTCCGAAAAACGCCGGTCCCAGGTTCGGGTGCTGTGCACGATCGGCCGGGTCGACGGCAACGCCGTGGAACGCCTCCGGCAGCTTGTCAGAAGTATAAGGAAGAACGCCCTGGAAACACCGCTGGAAGAAGGATGGAAGTTCCTGAACTCTTGGGAACATGGGCCGTTTTACGTCATCGAGAAACTTTGGGAGCGCTTGGGGATAAGAAAGATCATCGAAGACGCGGCGAGAGAAGAAGACCGGACGGTGCCGTTGGAACGCGCGATCTTGGCCATGGTCGCCAACCGGTGTCTGGCACCCCAGTCGAAGCTCGGATGTTATGATCGCCGGCTGGAGGACATTTACTTTCCTGAAGGGAAGGAGATCAGCCTCCATC
>Ga0315288_10011808_pt1 | contig 10991 bp, 9 predicted proteins | sample YL17G11_20_MG_FD_203454 | JGI IMG/M metagenome (GOLD analysis project Ga0315288, IMG submission 203454) | Sediment microbial communities from Yellowstone Lake, YNP, Wyoming, USA - YL17G11_20 | ecosystem: Environmental > Aquatic > Freshwater > Lake > Sediment | place: USA: Wyoming | collected...
GTGGGACCATGGGCTACCTTGGCACCTTGGTGACCCGGAGCACCTTGAGCACCTGTAGCTCCTTGTGCGCCTGTGGCACCCTGAGCTCCTGTGGCTCCTTGTGCGCCTGTTGCGCCTTGTGCGCCTGTGGCTCCTTGAGCACCTGTTGCACCTTGTGCGCCTGTGGCTCCTTGAGCACCTGTTGCACCTTGGGCTCCTGTGGCACCTTGGGCTCCTGTGGCACCTTGTGCACCTGTAGCACCCTGAGCTCCTGTAGCACCTTGTGCACCTGTTGCGCCCTGAGCACCTCTTGCACCCTGTGCACCTGTAGCACCTTGAGCGCCTGTAGCACCTTGAGCGCCTCTAGCACCCTGAGCGCCTGTGGCACCCTGTGCACCTGTTGCGCCTTGGGCTCCTGTAGCACCTTGTGCACCTGTTGCACCTTGTGCACCTGTAGCACCTTGGGCTCCTGTGGCACCTTGTGCACCTGTAGCACCCTGAGCTCCTGTAGCACCTTGAGCGCCTGTGGCACCCTGAGCTCCTGTGGCTCCTTGAGCTCCTGTGGCACCTTGGGCACCTGTAGCACCTTGTGCTCCTGTGGCTCCTTGAGCTCCTATAGCACCTTGTGCGCCTGTGGCACCCTGTGCACCTGTTGCGCCCTGAGCACCTCTTGCACCCTGTGCACCTGTAGCACCTTGTGCGCCTGTGGCACCCTGAGCTCCTGTAGCACCTTGGGCTCCTGTAGCTCCTTGTGCACCTGTAGCACCTTGGGCTCCTGTAGCTCCTTGTGCACCTGTGGCTCCTTGAGTTCCTGTTGCACCTGTTGCTCCTTGTGCACCTGTAGCACCCTGAGCGCCTCTAGCACCCTGAGCGCCTCTAGCACCTCTTTCGCCTTGAGCTCCTGTAGATCCCTGAAGACCTATAGCGCCTTGTGCGCCTGTTGCGCCTTGTGCGCCTGTTGCGCCTTGAGCTCCTGTAGCACCACCACCCGGAGCACCTTGTGCGCCTGTTGCGCCTGTTGCTCCTTGAGCTCCTGTGACACCCTTACCCCCCGCACCTCCTTTACACTTATCTTTACAACAATTCGCATTCAAATATGAATTAGAACCTGGATATGACATATTATATATTAATTAATATATATATAATATATTATAAATACTTGTAAATATTTTATAACAAAAAAAAAATATAAAATTATTTTCATTCAATTTTGAAATGCCATTTGATGAATCACTTTAATCTAAATACAGTTATTTTTTAGACTTTAAATTATTGAATGATTCAAAGAGAGATTTGTATATGGAAATGCTTTCCAAAATAACCTTTGAAACATGTTCTTGCACAATTGATAATTCAATTTCATTTTTAAATGAAACAATAATAAAACTATCTAGAGCATGTGGGTGTGGTTTTTTGAAGCCACAAAATGAAACAATTCCACCTGAAATATTATAATAATTTGAAAATATCATATATTCAATTACTTTTCCAAGAGTATAATCTTCTCCAATCAAGTTGATTCGAAATGAATTTTTCATGGTTGTTAATTCGTGCGCGTATTCAATAATACTTCCTTTTGTGCTTGTAGTTGTTGTGTGTTCAATATCGACCAGTAATTTTTCGCATTTTTTTATCATAATGTCGCATGCTTTTGTTACGAGTTGCGCATTTGTATATACTCCTACCGTTTCAATGATAAAGTCAAAACTATTTGGAAGAAATATACGCTCTGCATCAAGAAGTTCCCAATTTTTTTTTGCATTTTCAACAACTTCTTCGATGGAACCGGCAGACAATGACGATGATTCCAATCCTTCTCTCATTACTTTTTCTTTAGCTCTCCACTGTTTGTCAATTTCTTTCACATCAGGACTACATTTGTAAGCGCACGTGTGTGCTACATTATACATTCCATCAAATTTTGCATTTGAAATTTCAAGAGTGCAAGTGAAAGCGAGCGCTTCTCCGCTGCTTGCATTTGAAGAAGACAGGTTCGGCAAAAGCCTTGCAAATTCAATGTATTCGCCTGATATTTCATCAGGAGGGAATATTTTTCTAACAACTGCTTCAGGCAAATACTCATATGACACGTCATCAGCGTCTTCGTCTTTAGAACGTCGTGATGGTTTCTCTACTATTTTTATTTTTTTTACTTTAAAATCTTCAGTTGTCACATAACGAATTGCATCTGTTTCATTTTTTACATCAACTTCAACTACGTAGTTTTTATATTCATTTCCAAATCCGTCGATTGTGTGCAAATGATGAATTGGTATGCATCCAAGTCTCTGCTTTAGAATTTCATTGTGAAGTCTTGTAGTATTCATAGTAAAATCTGCTCGATTTTCAGAATGAGGAAACGTTCTAAACACGTACTGATTGATTTCCGATACAACCACTCGTCTTATGGAATTTGCAATAGAAACATCACAGTTTTCTAAAGTAAATGTAAGGGACCTTTCGTTATTATTATTGTGTTGGGCAATGATGGGAATACGGTTGATTTTACTCTTGCTCGTGCTCATTTGTTTTATCTAATTTGCAAGTTAATAATAAATATATGTTGTTTATATTAAATCAATTTTTATATAAATAAATAAATAATAAATTAAAGTATATTAAATTAAAAAGTAATTTTATTTCATAATTATTATTTATAATTATTTCAATATAAATAGTTAATACATTGTTTAATTAAGTAAGAAAAATAATTCAACTAGAAGGCAACTATGAGTAGCATAATTTATTATAGTAATCATTGTGATAAATCAAAAAAATTATTACAGACACTTTCTAAAAGTGCTTGCAGTAAAGAAATACATTTTTTATGCATTGATAAACGAGAGAAGGCGGCAAATGGAACAACATATCTACTTTTGGAAAATGGCGATAAGATATTGCTTCCTCCGCAAGTAACTCGGGTTCCCGCCTTGCTGTTATTAAATCAAGGGAATCAAATATTGTATGGAGACCAAATAATGCAGCACTTGTCTCCAAAAGAAACTGAAATGAACCAAATTGCAACAAATAATAATGGAGAGCCGGCACCTTTTTCATTAACAAGCGATTTTATGGGACATGGTGTCGCATCAGACACGTACAGTTTCTGGGACCAAAGCAGCGAGGAAATGATGGCAAAGGGAAATGGCGGAATGCGACAAATGTATAACTATTCAACAATTGATTATTCAAATACCGGAAAAATAGAAACTCCGCCCGATAATTATGCGCCCGATAAGGTTGGGCAGGTTTCGTTGGAACAGTTGCAGCAGAATAGAAAAATGTAATAATGTAATTGTGCGTGTAAATGAATGTAAGTTTTTTATTTTATTTTATTTATTATTATTTTTTGATTTGTTATTACAAAAAATATAAATTGAAAACTTTAATTCTAGTTTTATATTTAGTAGTGTGAAAGAAAGAAACAAGATGCAAGTCAACAACAAGAGAACCAATAACAAGACCGATAACAAGAGCAAGACCAATTACAACAACAACAACAACAACAACAACAACAAGACCGACACCACCGGTGAACAAAAACCCCGCGGACCTTTTCCCTCAAACGTCGTGGGTGCTCCTATTGTGAATGCAATCACAGGAGTAAAATACCCTTGGACTGTTGGTTCATTTGAAGAAAATCACTTGTGGAAAGTTGCCAACTGCACACGTTTCACTCCAGCACTGTACTTTTACGACTCTCCAGAACAGTATGAAGCGTACAGAAGGGTTGAACTGGACGCAGAGTCGAAAGAAGTTTGGCACAATTTGCAAAGGAACCTTGATTAAAAAAGTGTGTATTTGTGTGTATTTGTGATACAATATTGTACAAGTAAATAAAACAAAATTAAAAGAATAAAAAATCAAAAGAAAAAACATATTATTTTTTTTGATTTTATAAAAAAGAAAGATAATAAAAAGATTAAAAATAATAAAAAAGATTTAAATACAATCAACAATAAAATATAAAAAGAATAAACTATTTGTTTGTAATAATGTATCATATAGAAAAAAAAATAAAGAGAAATGTACTTTTCACTACAACAAATGTAACAAATGAAGATTTGGATTTAGATAATAAACCAGAAACAGAAACTGAATTTAAAAATGGAAGTGTTGGTAATAATATGTTATTAAATGACATAAAAACACGAGGTCCGTCTTGCGGATTGATTGTTATAGATAATTTTTATAAAAAACCGCACGATACAAGGAAGTATATTTTGAGTCAGGAGTTTTCGGTTGTCGGAAACTATCCCGGAAAACGAACAACATCATTTGCAAATCAACAATTAAAAGACATTATTCAAAGTTATGTAATGCCGTTTGGTGGAAACATAACAGATTTCCCAATGCCGACAGCAAATGCAACAAATGCAGATGTTTATAACGGGTCTTTTCAATACGCTATTTCTCGAGACAGGTCGTGGATTCACACTGACGGTTTTAATAACTGGGCCGGAGTTTTGTACATGACTCCGGATGCGCCGCTGTCATCGGGAACTGCATTTTATAAGTTCAAAGACGGGGCAACATGTGCGCGTGACCGAGAAATTTTGGGAAATAAAGCGGAGACGGATGCGTGTAGTCAAGATATGACAAAGTGGCAACTGGTAGACCAAGTGGGAAATGTATTTAACAGGCTGATATTATTCAACTCCACGCGGTTTCACATGTCAATGGATTACTTTGGTGATTCAAAAGAAAATGGGAGACTTTTTCAAGTATTTTTCTTTTCAACCGAGAAATAAAGAATTTAGACATTTAGACAACTAATTTTGTTTCAAAAAAATTAAGCGCATTAGAAATGGTTTCATCCATATTGAAATATTTATAGTTTGCCAACCTACCAACAAAAAACACATTTTTAGATGTTTCTTCAGCAAGTGCCAGTTTTTTATATTTTTCATACAATGATAAATTTGATTTGTTTGGAACAGGATAATACGGTTCTCCTTTGTCGGTTGAAGTTTCAATTACAATTACGGTGTCTTTTGAAATTTGATTCAAAAAGTGTTTATATTCAACGATTCTAGTGAATGGAACATTCAATTCTGGGTAGTTTACAACAGAAGCAGGTTGATAATAGTTCATATTTTCATATTTTTTTATTTCAAAATTCAAGCTTCTATACTCCAGTTTACTTAGCCCAACATTATGAAAATATTCATCAACCGGTCCTGTAAAAATAATTTTTTCAAACATTGATAAATCATTATTGTTATTTTGTTTAAAAAGTTCAAAATCACAATTTAATTTTACAGTAATATTTGGACTATCGAGCATTTTTTCAACGAATGCAGTGTATCCGTGCTTCGGTAGCACTTGGTATTTGTGATCAAAATATCTGGTATCAAATGATTTTCTTATGGGGATTCTGGCAAGAACTGACGAATCTAATTCACTTGGGTATTTATTCCATTGTTTGTATGTATAATTTGAAAACATTTTATTATAGAGTACGTCTCCGACGATGGATTTACACATTTCTTCGCTATTATTAATGCTTTTATATTGAACTTGATTTTTTTTCAACCATTCGTTCATTTCATCGGTAGTTTGCAGTGTTTCATTACATAAAACGTTGACTGTGGTTATATTTACAGGAATGGGAACGAATTTATTGTCAACGTGTGACAAAACGGTGTGTTCCCATCGTACCCATTCAGAAAACGTATTTACATATTTCCATATTTTCTCATCATTTGTTTTAAATAAATGTGCCCCATATTTACACATTAAAATGTTAGTTTTTTCGTCTCTGTAATCATAACAGTTTCCTCCAATATGGTCCCTTTTTTCAATGATCAATACTTTTTTATTTAAAACATTGGCAATTCTTTCGGCAATAGTTGCACCGCTGAGTCCACACCCTACTATCAAATACATTTTTTTACCTTATTACCTTGTTATTTTTTTATATTTATTATTATTTTTTTTATGTTGTAATAAAGTATTTAAAAATTAATATTTAAATGTTAAATATAATATATTACAAAATGGATTTTATTATTCCTCCTCCTCCTACTTTAAATGAATTCAAAAGCTCAAAGGTACCTACGTTATGTTTTATTACAATGTGTAAAAATGAAGAACATTGCATTAAACAAACGTTGGAATCTGTCTACAAGTACATTGACTATTGGGTAGTTTGCGACACAGGTTCAACAGATAAAACATGCGAAATTGTAACAGAATTTTTCAAAGAGAAAAACATACCTGGCGAGTTGTTTGTAGATGAGTGGATTGGATTTGATAAAAATAAGACACTAATGTTTCAAAGAGCTTATCAAAAAACCGATTATGTATTGCATTTAGATGCGGATGATTTTTTGGTAGGCGATTTCAAAAAAGAATTAATATTTGGTGCTGAAAGTGACATGTTTAATATTAAAACGATAAGAGGGAGTTCTCAATTCACAGCAAGTTACTTGTACAACAATTCATTACAATGGGTCTACGCGGGTGTAGCACACAATATAATTATATGTTTGAATAAACGTGATATTGTGTCATCAAATATTTTTGAAAAGCAAGATGGATTATACGTTGATGCGAATGAAAGGGGATCTAGAAAACTAGACCCGAATAAATATTTGAATGATGCTTTGAAATTGAAGAATCAATTTTTTGATACATTATATGAAGACCCGTATGGTTTAAATTGCAGGTCTGTTTTTTACACAGCTCAAAGTTATTATGACTCAAAAATGTTCAAGGAAGCGTATCAATGGTACAACTTGTACACGAAGTTGAAAGGTACTTGGAACGAAGAAGAATTTGAGTCACAAATGAGACTGGGGCACTGCATGATTGAATTAAAATTTGAAATGGAACAAATAGTTGAACAGTTTGAAAAAGCCATTAAAATATTTCCGGACAGAGCTGAACCGTATTATTTTCTTGGAAAATATTTGAATGTGGAACCGCATAATGAGCTAGCATATAAGTATTTGAACGAAGCAAAAAGTAAAAATATTGAAAAAGTATTGGGAATATATAGATTATTTGTAAATAAATTTGTGTATGGAAAATATGTAAATGATGAATTATCGGTTGCGTGTTATTGGACAAATCGCGGAAAGGAAGGTTTTGAGTTATTGAATGAAATAATAAATGACGACGACTGTCGTTTCGCGGAGCACAAGGACAGGTTTGAAACGAATAAAACCCATTTTATTAATAAATATAAATTCAACGCTGATGGTGTACCTGATGTTGATATAGTTGATGTATCCAAAAATGATGAAACACAGAAAGATGTGTTTACAATAAATTTTTAATATTTTGATTTCAACATTTATTTAAAGATTTAATTATTAATTATTTCATAACTGCTACATGATAGGTAGCACACTTTAAAATAATTGATTAAAATTTCTTTTGATTCGTTAAGTAATATGAAACATTTCATTCTACTTAAACCTCTTTTATCAAGTTCGCCGAATAAATAGTCTAAAGTTATAACATTGTCAATAATAAAAAAATCATTTGTTGTGTCTTCATATAATTTGGTTATTTTTTCAATATTTTCAACTAGCTGGTCTAAACCAACGATGCAATACTGTTTCTTGTAGTCTGCATTCAGTAGTAAATTACAATACTTGTGTTGATATGTGTTTGTGTTTCGTTTCCAAATGTTGCTGTGTTCATAAGCATATTTTTCATCTTCGTGTGCGTTTTGTTTTTTCATTTCATTATCAACGTTTAAAACATCATAGTATATTGGTTTTATGTAATTTGGACCGATACGGTTTATTTCGGCATTCCGGATGAGAGAGAAATTATTGTTTCCGTCATTCATATATTGAACATATCCCATTTTATGAATTTTAGCGATTTTTGTGTTTACCGCAGTTTTTAATAGTATCTCATAGTCATCGCAAATGGGCAAGTATTCACAATAGTTTCCAATCTTCAAAAGCAAATCTTTCCTCCAGATACGCGGATGGTTTGGACAACAAACCAAATGACTCAGCGTAATATTGTTTATATTGGGGGTGTTGTAGACATAGACCCATGAATTATTATATTTTTGGCAGTAATATGAACCATAGCCCTTGCAAAGTATTCCTCCATCGTACCAATAATTTTTGCCATTTTCATAAATGTTGATAAAATCCATGTAAATGAACCCTACTTCTTCTTTTTCTTCAAATAATTTGGCTGAATCTTCTAATACAAATGGTAAAATTTCATCATCATGGTCTAGTTCAAGCAAATATTTTCCTCGACATAAACTAACAGCTTCATTTTTTATGTTACCAATATAACCATTATTTTCAAATCTTTTGTACATTCTTATACGACAATCGTGCGATAAATATTTTGTCAAGTATTTGAAATTTACGTCATTCGGCGAATCATCTATAATGACCCATTCCCAATTTTGCAATGTTTGCGATTTTAAACTGTTGAATGCTCTAATAATTTTTTCGAATGAATTGAAGGAGGGCGTAAATATTGAAAATGTGGGTCTAGTTATTTCACGAGATAAGCTGCAACCGGAGATGAATGTTTCAGCAACAAATTTGTTGAATTCTTCGACCCAGTTATTTGAAAATTCGGTCAAACGAAATATACGATTAGAAAAGTTTGCATCAAATGTTGAGACTATATCTTCATATTTCTTTTGGTTTGTTTCGAAAATAATTAATATTGGATAAGTTTGTTTATAAAAGTTATTTAATTGTTTTTTTGAATTGATTACGTGTAGCGTGCATTGCAGGTCATTTGAACCACGTTCAATGACTGAGTCAACGTATTTGTGTTGGTCATCGCGATAAAATAAGATAAATGGATACTTCATTTTATTTTATTATTTAATATTTGTTTAAGTAATATTAACTAGTAAACAAAAATTTAAATACTTGAATGGAGTTGGAGTAAAAAATATAATTCAACAACTATATAGAAATATAATAATATATTATATACTATATATAAATAACCTAGGTTAAGCGGTCCGTCGATTCCCTGTTCCCTCTCTAATCCAACCAAATTGATTAAATGACAAAAATAATTATAAGACAAAAACAAAAGCGAGCAAGTAACATGGAAGAACTTGAAAGTGACGCGGCAAATTGTAAAAATACTGTATTGAAATCAATACCAAAACCAGATGAAATATCAATAAATAATTATGGTTTATTGTTATGCAATGATTATGATTATAAAGTCATTGAGTTGAAACAAATGTGCAAGATAATTCAAAAAGAATGTGGATATAAAAAAATGAAAACAACAGGAACAAAATTTGAAATGAAACAAAATATATATAATTTTTATAATCATACGTTTCATTCTATAAAAATTCAGTTAAAATTTAAAAGTTATTTACGTAGAAAATTAGCAATCTTGAGAGGTCCGGCATTGAAAAATAGAGGCATTTGTATAAATGATACAGATTTTTATACGCTCGATCCGATTCGAGACATTCCGGATACTCAATTTTTTAGTTATGAAGAAAAATGCGGAGTGAAAATGTGTTGTTATGGGTTTGACATGGCATCCATATTCAATTTGATATTGAATGATAATTTGGTGGACAATATAGCAAATTTGAATCGTCGGTTATCATGGACAACATATAAAGAATCGAGTAATCCGTACAACAGGAGTGTAATTCCACCTGACATTACACAAAATATTTTAAAAATCATAAAGCTTGATTCAATGCTCAATGGTAAAAAAAAGGAAAGCGGTAAAAAACATAAAAATAATATTGTATTGAACGGTGATCAAGGTAGCAACAATGGAAACATTGTAATTGAGTTACCGCAAGATGTTTTGACACCTCAACAAAGATACCGTCAAAATGTGCTGCAATTATTTCAAACTATTAATTCACTTGGACACTATTCTGATCCGGACTGGTTTATGGTGTTGACATATCAACAACATATTACCTTTTTGAGAGAGTTGATTGATATTTGGAATTACAGGGCAGAATTATCGTATAGTGCTAGAGTGGCAATTTATCCGCCAAACGGTAATCCGTTTCCGCAAGATATAATGGGCTGGTTAACACACCAATTTTACTCGTATTTAACAATGGAAAACATTACAAACATCAACATGACAATAATTGAACGTCTTACAATTACGGCAATGTTGGAATCGGATAGGTGTTTAGGGGCAAATTTTGTATTGTGTGCGCTAACGCTTGTCAGCGTGCCGGCTCGTGAAGCTCTACCTTGGTTATACCAGTCTGTCATGTACGCATAAAGATAAGAGGTGTGATGGAGATTTTAGAATTTTAGTATTTGAATTTGGTATTTTATATATTATAATTATTATAACTATTATATATAAAATATGAATACTTTTGGGAAAAATAAAAATACAACAGTGACAACATTGGCATCAGCATCAAATTTTATCACGACGCCTGCATCTGCATCTGCAAATATGATTTCTGCATTTGACAAACAAATTCAAAAGTGGATTGAACTTGATAACAAATTAAAAAAAATAAATAATGAAATCAAAACAACGAGAGAAATGAAAAATGATTTAGAATCATCAATCATGGAAATTGTTGCTAACAAAAAATTATTAAACACGTCCATTTCAACAACAGATGGGCGATTGCGGTTTATAGAAACAAAATCATCGAATCCTTTATCTTTAACATTTGTAGAACAGTGTCTGCATGAAATAATACCCAATGCCTCACAAGTTCAGCATATTTTAAAATATATAAAAGAAAAAAGAGAGATTAAAATTAATCCGGAAATTAAGCGATATTACAATAGTTGAATAATTAGTTAAATATATAATTATAAATATATAAATAACATAATTAAATAACATAATTAAATAACATAATTAAATAACATAATTAAATAACATAATTAAATAACATAATTAAATAACATAATTAAATAACATAATTATATACAATGTTTGATGCAGCGAGAGACTTGGTGTTTACAAATTCGGCGGATGGAAATACGATTATGAGCGGCGGCTACAGAATAAGTAAAATACTTGGCGGTGCAAAAAAA
>Ga0315288_10011809_pt1 | contig 10991 bp, 6 predicted proteins | sample YL17G11_20_MG_FD_203454 | JGI IMG/M metagenome (GOLD analysis project Ga0315288, IMG submission 203454) | Sediment microbial communities from Yellowstone Lake, YNP, Wyoming, USA - YL17G11_20 | ecosystem: Environmental > Aquatic > Freshwater > Lake > Sediment | place: USA: Wyoming | collected...
GCGGATGATATGGTAGCGAACGCCGGGAAGATCCTTCACGCGCCCGCCGCGGATAAGAACGATCGAGTGCTCCTGAAGGTTGTGTCCTTCGCCGGGTATGTACGCCGTGACCTCGTAGCCGTTCGTGAGCTTCACGCGCGCGACCTTGCGGATCGCCGAGTTCGGCTTCTTGGGCGTCGAGGTGTAGACACGCGTGCACACTCCCCGCTTCTGGGGACAGCTCCTGAGCGCCGGGGCATGCGTTTTCTTGCGAACCGTCTTGCGCCCTTTGCGAATGAGCTGATTGATTGTCGGCACGTAATACCCCTTAATTCAAATTACGAGAACTAGTTACGACTCTTTTGCGCACCCTAACGAATGAAAAGGGACGCGCAAAAGGGCAATTTAGCAATTTATCCAACCCATGTCAAGTAAATAGTTACTATTGGTTTAAGACACTTCCTCCTTCATCTTGTTGATGAGATCGGCGAGCTCCTCCTCGGCGAATTCCCTCTCGAGAAGCTCCTCCTCGCTCACTTCATCCGCGATCTTGATCTGACTGTATTTCTGGAGTCCCGTCCCCGCTGGAATGAGGTGCCCCATGATGACGTTCTCCTTGAGCCCGCGCAGGTAATCGACCTTGCCCTGGACCGCCGCCTCGGTGAGAACGCGCGTCGTTTCCTGGAAGCTCGCGGCGGAGATGAAGCTCTCCGTCGTGAGAGACGCCTTCGTGATACCGAGGAGGAGCGGCTTGAAGGTCGCGGGTTTTCCCTTCTCCCGCATCGTGCGCTCGTTCTCGTCGCGGAACTCGGCCTTGCTCGCGATGTCCCCTTCGAGGAAGCGGGTATCCCCCGGATCCTCGACGACGACCTTTTGAAGCATCTGCCGCACGATGACCTCGATGTGCTTGTCGTTGATGCGAACACCCTGGAGCCGGTAAACTTCCTGGATCTCGTTCACGAGGTAGTTCTGCGCGGCCTTCACACCCTTGATGCTCAGGATGTCGAACGGATTCACGGGGCCTTCGGTGAGGTTGTCGCCGGCCTCGACGCGGTCCCCCTCGTAGACCCGCAGGTGCTTGCCCTGGGGCACGATGTAGGATCGCTTGTCGCCGCCGTCCGAGGTCACGTTGATCTTTCGCATCCCCTTCGTGACGGCGCCGAACTCGACCAATCCATCGATCTCGGATACCACCGCCGCTTCCTTGGGCTTGCGGACCTCGAAGAGCTCGGCGACGCGCGGGAGGCCTCCCGTGATATCGCGCGTTTTCGATATGGCCTTCGGAATCCTGCAGATAATGTCGCCGGGGAGGATCTCGGTATTGTCATGGATCATGATGTGCGCGCCCGTCGGAACGATGAAATTCCCCACGATCTTGTTGTTCTTATCGATGAGCTCGATGTGCGGATGGCGCTTCTTGTCGCGGTCCTCGACGATGACCATTTGCCGCAACCCCGTCTTGTCGTCGAGCTTTTCCCTGAGGGTGACCCCCTCCTTCACGTCGACGAAGCGGAGACGCCCGACCTTGTCCGCGATGATGCTGTCCGAGTACGGATCCCACTCGTAGATGATCGCGTCCTTTTCGACCTTGTCGTTCTCCTTTACCTTGAGGGCGGCGCCGTATGGGACGCCGAAGCGCGCCCTGATGCGCTCGCTCTTCTCGTCGCGGATGAGAAGCTCGCCTTTGCGGCCGACCGCAATCACGTTCTTGTTCCGGTCGACGACGGTCTTGATCGCCCTGTACTGGACGACGCCGGCGTGGTTCGTCGCTTTCTGCGTCTGCTCGGCGATACGGGACGCGGTGCCGCCGACGTGGAAGGTGCGCAGCGTGAGCTGCGTGCCGGGCTCGCCGATCGATTGCGCGGCGATTACCCCAACGGCCTCGCCGAGGTCGGTGAGATTGCCGGTGGCGAGGTTGCGGCCGTAGCAGAAGGCGCAGACGCCGCGCTTCGCCTCGCAGGTGAGCACGCACCGGATCTTGACCTTCTCGACGCCACGCTCCTCGATCTCGGCGGCGATGGCTTCGTCGACGAGGGTGTTCGCCTTGCAGATCTCCTCGCCCGTTTGCGGATCGATGATGTCATCAACCACGACGCGGCCGAGGATGCGGTCGCTGAGCGCCTCGATGATCTCTTCCCCCTCCTTGAGGGCCTCCGTGTCCATTCCCATAATTGTGCCGCAGTCGAATTCCGTAATGATGACATCCTGCGCGACGTCGACGAGGCGGCGGGTGAGGTAGCCCGCGTCCGCGGTCTTCAAGGCGGTGTCGGCGAGACCCTTACGCGCGCCGTGCGTCGAGATGAAGTACTGCAGCACGGTCAGCCCCTCTTTGAAGTTCGCCGTGATGGGCATTTCGATGATTTCGCCGATGCCTCCGGTGATGCGCTTCTGCGGCTTTGCCATGAGGCCGCGCATGCCGGCGATCTGGCGGATCTGCTCCTTGTTGCCTCGCGATCCGGAGATCGCCATCATGTAGATCGGGTTGAAGCCGTCGCGGTCCCGGTTGAGGGTCTCGAGCATCGCGTCGGCGACGTTGTTCGTCGTATGGGTCCACGTGTCGATGATCTTGTTGTACCGTTCACCGTCCGTGATGATTCCGTCCTTGTACTGCTTCTGGATCTGGTTCACCGCTTTCTGCGCGACGTTGATGAGCTGGGGCTTTTCCGAGGGCACGATGATGTCGTCGATCGAGATCGTGATGCCGGCGCGCGTCGCGTAGCTGAAACCGAGATCCTTGAAGCGCTCGAGGAAACGCACGGTCCGGCGGTTCCCGAGCCGCTTGTAGCACGTCCCGATGAGCTCGGCGAGGGTCTTCTTGTCGAAGATCTCGTTCACGAAACCGAGCTCCTTCGGGATCATCCGGTTCGCGATGACGCGGCCGACGGTCGTCGTCACCATTTCCCCGTCGATGCGCACCTTCACCTTGGCGTGAAGGTCGATCGTGCCGTGATCCCACGCCGAAACGAGCTCGTCCGTGCTGAAGAACACCTTTCCCTCGCCCTTCGCCCCTTCCTTGAGCATCGATATGTAGTAGAGCCCGAGAACCATGTCCTGGGTCGGCGAGGCGAGGGGGGCTCCGTTCGCCGGCGAGAGAATGTTGTTGGAGGCGAGCATGAGCGTGCGCGCCTCGAGCTGCGCCTCGTACGAGAGGGGCACGTGGACCGCCATCTGGTCGCCGTCGAAGTCGGCGTTGAACGCCGTGCAGACGAGCGGGTGGATCTGGATCGCCTTACCCTCGATGAGGAGCGGCTGGAACGCCTGGATGCCGAGCCGATGGAGCGTCGGCGCGCGGTTGAGGAGCACAGGATGGTCCTTGATGATCTCTTCGAGAATGTCCCACACCTCGGGGCGCTCGCGCTCGACGAGCTTCTTCGCGCTCTTCACGGTCTGGACGTACCCCTTCTCCTCGAGTTTGCGGATGATGAAGGGCTTGAAGAGCTCGAGCGCCATCGATTTCGGAAGCCCGCACTGGTGAATCTCGAGCTCGGGGCCGACGACGATCACCGAGCGGCCCGAGTAGTCGACGCGCTTGCCGAGGAGGTTCTGGCGGAAGCGTCCCTGCTTCCCCTTGAGCATGTCGCTCAGGCTCTTGAGCGGCCGGTTGCCCTGGCCGCGGACCGCGCGCGAACGACGGCTGTTGTCGAACAGCGCGTCGACCGCTTCCTGGAGCATGCGCTTTTCGTTGCGGAGAATAACCTCCGGCGCGCGGATCTCGATGAGCTTCTTGAGGCGGTTATTGCGGTTGATGACGCGCCGGTAGAGATCGTTCAGATCGCTCGTCGCGAAGCGTCCGCCCTCCAGCGGCACGAGCGGTCTGAGGTCCGGCGGCAGGACCGGGATGACGCCGAGGATCATCCACTCGGATTTGTTGTGGCTCTGCCGGAACGACTCGACGACCTTGAGGCGCTTGAGAACGTCCTTCTTGCGCTGAACCGATGTCTCGACCTTCGACTGCGCGCGCAGCGTAATCGCGAGCTCCTCGATGTTGATCATCTTGAGGAGGTCCCGGATCGCCTCGCCGCCCATCTTGGCGGTGAATTCCTTCCCCTGGTCCATGAGCTCGCTGAACGTCTCGTCGTCGATGAGCTCCTTGAACTTGAGATCCGTGTCCCCCGGATCCAGGACGATGTGCGACTCGTAGTAGAGGATTCGTTCGAGATTGCGCACGGTCATGTCGAGCATGTAGCCGATGCGGCTCGGCACGCCCTTGAGGAACCAGATATGCGCGACGGGGACGGCGAGCTCGATGTGCCCCATCCGTTCCCTCCGGACGCGCGAATGCGTGACCTCGACCCCGCAACGGTCGCAGATGACGCCACGGTAGCGGATACGCTTGTATTTCCCGCAGGTGCACTCCCAGTCCTTCACCGGTCCGAAGATGCGTTCGCAGAAGAGCCCGTCTTTCTCGGGCTTGAAGGAACGGTAGTTTATGGTTTCCGGTTTCGTGACCTCGCCATAGCTCCACTGACGGATCGTCTCGGGAGAAGCGATCTGGATGCGCATCGCCTTTATGTCGGTGGGCTTGCTTCGATCCTTTTCGAAGAGGGTCGTATACAATGGTTACCTCCGGCGGAAACCGTTCACCGTTTGTCGCCTGATAAACCCTGTCGCGTTCAATCCTTCTCGAGCTTTTCGAGCTGCACGTCGAGGCACAGGCTCTGGAGCTCCTTGATGAGCACGTTGAACGACTCGGGGAGCCCCGGCTCGGGCGCGTTCTCGCCCTTGACGATCGCTTCGTAGATCTTGCTCCGTCCGGCGACGTCGTCCGACTTCACCGTGAGGAGCTCCTGGAGCGTATAAGCGGCGCCGTACGCCTCGAGCGCCCAGACCTCCATCTCGCCGAAGCGCTGCCCGCCGAACTGCGCCTTGCCGCCGAGCGGCTGCTGTGAAACAAGCGAGTAGGGTCCGATCGAACGCGCGTGGATCTTATCGTCGACGAGATGGGAAAGCTTCATGATATAGATCTGACCGACGGTGATCGCCTCGTCGAACGGCTCGCCCGTCATGCCGTCGTAGAGCTCGATCTTGCCGCTCTCGGGAAGCCCCGCGTCCGTGAGGAGCTTCTTGATCTCATCAATCGTGGCGCCGTTGAAGACGGGGGTCGAGACCTTGAACCCGAGCTTGTCGATCGCCCAGCCGAGATGCGTCTCGAGGATCTGGCCGACGTTCATTCGGCTCGGCACCCCGAGCGGATTGAGGATGACCTGAACCGGCGTGCCATCCGGCAGGTGCGGCAGGTCCTCCTCCGGCACGATGCGGGAGACGACGCCCTTGTTGCCGTGGCGCCCCGCCATCTTGTCGCCGACGGAGACCTTGCGCTTGCGCGAGACGTAGACCTTCACGAGCTTGCTCACGCCCGGCGGCAACTCGTCGCCGCGCATGACGCGCTCGCTTTCTTTCTCGTAGTTGCTCTCGACCTTCTCGATTGCGCGCGCCGCCGCCTCCATGAGGGACTGGATCCTGCGGTCGATCTTCGAATCCTTCACGACCGGGAGCCCCCAGTGGAGATGGTCGACGTCGATGCTCTTGAGCATCTTTTCGGTGACCTTGCGTCCCCCGCGGGCGAGCACCTCGCCCGTCTCGGCGTGGATGAGCTTCTCGGAGGTCTGTCCGATCATAAGCTTCTCGAGGCGCTCACGCCGCTTTTCCTTGATATGCTGGATACCGATATCCCGCTGGCGCTGGAGCTCCTGGAGTTTTTTCTTCTCGTGGCTCCGCGCTCGCTCGTCCCGCTCCTTGCGTGAGAATATCTTGATATCGACGACGATACCGTCCATGCCCGGGGGCGCCTTGAGCGAGGCGTCGCGCACGTCTCCGGCCTTCTCGCCGAAGATCGCCTTCAGCAGCCGCTCCTCCGGGGTGAGCTCGGTTTCGCCCTTCGGGGTCACCTTGCCGACGAGGATGTCCCCCGCCTTTACGTGGGCGCCGATGCGCACGATGCCGTCATCGTCGAGGTTCGCGAGCATTTCCTCGCTCACGTTCGGAATCTCGCGGGTGATCTCTTCCATTCCCGCCTTCGTGTCGCGAACCTGCGTCTCGAACTCTTCGATGTGGATCGAGGTGAACGTGTCATCCTTGACGAGCTTCTCGCTGATGATGATCGCGTCCTCGAAATTGTACCCGCGCCACGGCATGAAGGCGACCAGCACGTTGCGGCCGAGCGCGAGCTCGCCGTTGCGGGTCGCGGAGCTGTCCGCGATCACCTCGCCCTTCTTCACCTTCTGCCCGATCTCGACGATCGGCTTCTGGTTGACGCATGTGTCCTGATTGGACCGCTGGAACTTGATGAGCTTGTACTCGTCGACGCCGCCGAATCCCGAGAAATCGTCGAAATCCTCGTCTTCCTTCTTCCCGCCGTAGCTCAAGAGAATCTGGTTCGCCGTCACGGCTTCGACCCTGCCCGCGCGCCGCGCGATGCCGAGGACGCCCGAATCGTAGGCGACCTTGCCCTCGAGACCCGTTCCGACGAGCGGTGCCTCCGCCTTGATGAGGGGCACGGCCTGGCGCTGCATGTTGCATCCCATGAGCGCCCGGTTCGCGTCGTCATGCTCGAGGAACGGGATCAGGGCCGCCGCGGCGCTCACGAGCTGATTCGGAGAGACATCCATCAAATGGACCTCTTTCGGATCGACGAGAACAAAATCGCCCCGGGACCGCGCCATGACGACGGGCTCGGTGAACCTGCGGTGCTTGTCGAGCTTCGCGTTCGCGTGAGCGATGATGTAATTGTCTTCCTGGTCCGCCGAGAGCATCTCGGTCTCGTCCGTCACGACGCCGTTCTTGACCTTCCGGTATGGGGTCTCGAGGAACCCGAACTGGTTCACCCGCGCGTAGGTGGCCAGAGAGGTGATGAGGCCGATGTTCGGACCCTCAGGCGTCTCGATCGGGCACATGCGCCCGTAATGCGTGTAGTGCACGTCGCGGACCTCGAACCCCGCGCGCTCGCGGGTGAGTCCGCCGGGGCCGAGCGCCGAGAGACGACGCTTGTGCGTGAGCTCGGCGAGGGGGTTCGTCTGATCCATGAACTGCGACAGCTGGCTCGACCCGAAGAACGACTGGATCACCGCGCTGATGGTGCGCGCGTTCACGAGATCGTACGGGGTCGGGCTTTCCGCCTCCTGGATCGTCATGCGCTCGCGGATGATCCGCGCCATGCGCGCGAGCCCCACGGAGAACTGGTTCGCCAGCAGCTCGCCGACGGAGCGCACCCGGCGGTTGCCGAGGTGGTCGATGTCGTCGACCGGCCCGTCGATCTCTTTCAGGTGAATGAGGTTGGCCACGACCGCGACGAAATCCTTCTCGGTCAGCGTCGTCGTGTCGAGCGGCACGTCGATCCCGAGGCGCCGGTTCATCTTGTGCCGGCCGACCTTCTCGAGGTTGTACCGCTTCGGGTTGAAGAAGAGCCGGTCGAGGAGCGCTTTCGCCGTTTCGGCGTTCGGGGGGTCGCCCGGACGCATGAGGTTGTAGAGGCGCTTGAGGGCCTCTACCGCGTTCGAGGTGGGATCCTTATCGAGCGTCTTGAGGATAACGTCTTCCTCGAGGTTCCCTTCCTTCACGACGAGAACGATCTTGGCGACCTTCGACATCTTCATTTTTTCGAGGATATTCTCGGCGACCGGCTTTCCCGCCTCGAGGATCACTTCGCCCGTTTCGCGGCTCACGACGTCCTCGGCGACGACGCGGCCGACGAGTCCCGCATCCTTCTTGCTCGTCCGCGCGGACAGGTCGACGACCTCGGTCCGGTGGAAGAGCTTGATGATGGCGGCGTTGGGCTCGAATCCCATCGCCTTGAGGAGCACCGTGACGGGGATCTTCCGCCGGCGATCGATATAGACGTACATGATGTCGTTCACGTCGATCGTGAATTCGACCCACGATCCCCGGTACGGGATGATGCGGGCGTTGAAGAGGCGCTTTCCGTTCGCATGGAAATCGTCGTCGAAGACGACCCCCGGCGAACGGTGGAGCTGGCTCACGATCACCCGCTCGGCGCCGTTGATGATGAAGGTCCCCATTTCGGTTATCAGGGGTATCTCGCCGAGGTACACCTCGCTCTGGATGATGTCCTTGATAACGTGTTCACCTTCTTGTTTCTCGCGCACGACGAGGCGGAGCGCCGCCTTGAGGGGAGCGGCGAACGTGAGATCGCGCTCCTTGCATTCCTCGACGGCATACTTCGGCTCGCCCATCGAGTACCCGAGGTACTCGAGTGTGAATTCCCCCCGCGCGGAGACGACGGGAAAAACGGAGCGGAACACCGACTCGAGACCGATGCTCTCCCGTTTGTCCATCGGGACGTTGCGCTGGAGGAACCGCTCGTAGGACGCGAGCTGCACTTCCAGGAGATGCGGGATATCCACCACCTGCGGAATCTTGGCAAAATCGATTCGCTCAGGCACCGTGATCATTGAGAATGATCCCTCCTGTTCCAGGCCATTCCCGGCTCTGTAGAGCTACTTTATCTCGACTACGCCGCCGACTTCTTCGATCTTTTTCTTGATATCTTCCGCTTCGGCCTTGCTCACGGCCTCCTTGATCGGTTTCGGCGCCTCTTCGACGAGCTTCTTCGCCTCGATGAGGCCTAGGCCCGTGATCGCGCGGACGACCTTGATGACCTGGATCTTGTTCGCGCCGAACTCCTTGAGCATCGCGGTGAACTCTGTCTTCTCTTCCTCCGCGGCCGCGGTGGCCGCGCCGCCCGCCATCATGCCGGGCATAAACGCCATCGGGGCGGCGGCGGTGACGCCGAACCGGTCCTCGATCGCCTTGACGAGCTCGGAGAGCTCGAGAACCGATAGGGTCTCGATCTGCGACACGATCTTGCCGACGGCTCCGCCGGCCGGCTTCGCCTTTTCCTGTCCCTCGGCCGCAGTACCTTCGACGGCCTCGTCCTTCTTCTTCGTAGGCATTCCCTGACCTCTCTTTCTTGCGTTACCTGCACGTACGGCGCCCTCACCCCCCGGAGGGGGCAAAGCCGCACCAACGGATGGATCCCCGCGCGGGGACCCGCGCCGCGGTTACGCGGCGGCGCCCTTCTTGTCCTCGATGGCCTTGACGACGTTCACGAGGTCCCGCAGGGAAGCGCCGAGGCAATTGACAAGGCCTCGCAGCGGAGCCTGCGTCGCGTTGACCACCAGAACGATAAGGGTCTCCCTTCCGGGGAGCTTGGCGAGCCGGACCACCTCGTCAGCGGTGATGACGCGGCCCGCGAAATAGCCCCCCTTGAGGCGGGGGAGCTCGTAATCATCGGCGAACTTCTTCAGGATCTGCGCGGCGACCGCCTCGTCCCCCGTGCTGATCGCCACCGCCGTGGGGCCCTCGAGGAGAGGGGCGACGCCCGAAAACCCGAGTTCCTCGAAGCTCCGCTTCGCCAGCGTGTTCTTGACGACGCGGAACACGATGCCCTTCTCGCGGCAGAGCCGGCGAAGCTCCGAGATGTCCTTGACGTTGAGGCCGGTGAAGTCGCTCAGGACAATCGCTTTCGCGTCCTTGAGGACCGCCCGGAGGTCGTCCACCTTCTTCGTTTTTGCTTCCTGAACCATAGACCGGTTTCCCTTCTCCTAGCGCGCCTCTCCGACGAGCGACGCCATATCAATCGCGAGCGACGGGCCCATCGTTGAGGAGATGTACATGCTCTTGATATACTTGCCTTTCGAGGAGGCCGGTTTCGCGCGCACGAGCTCCTGCGCGAGCACCTTGATATTCTCGACGAGCTTCTGCTTCTCGAACGACATCTTTCCGACGGGGACATGGATATTGGCGCCCTTGTCGACGCGGTACTCGATCTTTCCCGCCTTCGCCTCCTTGACCGCCTTGGCGACGTCGAAGGTCACCGTGCCGGATTTCGGGTTGGGCATGAGGCCGCGGGGACCGAGGAGCTTCCCGAGCTTGCCGACCTCGCCCATCATGTCGGGCGTGGCGATCGCAACGTCGAATTCGAACCAGCCTGCCTTGATCTTCTCGACGAACTCGGCGGAGCCCACGTTATCGGCTCCGGCGTTCTTCGCTTCCTGCTCCTTCTCGCCGCGCGTCAGGACGAGGACACGTATCGTTTTCCCCGTGCCGTGCGGCAGCAGGACGGTGCCCCGGACCTGCTGATCCGCGTGTTTCGGATCGACGCCGAGCTGCGCGGAGAATTCGATCGTCTCGTCGAACTTCGTGGGCGGGAAGCCCTTGAGGACTTCCACCGCCTCGTCGATCGGATACGCGCGCGTGCGGTCGACCTTCGCGGCGCTCTCACGGTATCTCTTGCCGGGCTTCATATCCTCACCACTTTCTTGTGCCGTTATTCCTCGACGATGATTCCCATGCTGCGGGCGCTGCCCTCAACCATCTTCATCGCCGCTTCGATCGTCGGACAATTGAGATCCTTGATCTTCGTCTTCGCGATCTCGCGAACCTGATCCTTCGTGACCTTGCCGACCTTTTCCTTGTTGGGCTCGCCGGAGCCCTTGGCGATCGAGACCGCTTTCTTGAGAAGCTCGGACACGGGCGGCGATTTCACGACGAAGACAAAGGTCTTGTCGGCGTACACGGTGATCTCGACGGGAACGATCCAGCCCGCCATGCTCTTCGACGCGTTGTTGAACTGCTTGCAGAACTCCATCGAGCTCACCTGAAGCTGGCCGAGCGCCGGACCGACCGGCGGCGCCGGAGTCGCCTGCCCGGCGGGAATCTGCAGCTTGACGATCTTCATGATCTTCTTTTTAGACTTCTTGGCCATACGAACCAGCGCTCCTTCGTGCCGACCTGCGCGTGATCGGGAAAGCGTTAGACGATCTTTACCTGGAGAAAATCGAGCTCGACCGGGGTCTCCCTGCCGAAGATGCTGACGAGAACCTTTACCTTTCCCCGCTCCGGATTGATCTCATCGACGACGCCGGTAAAATCCGCGAAGGGGCCGTCCACGACATGAACGTGCTCGCCGAGCGTGAACGGAACCTCCGGCACGATCCCTTCCTTCTTCTCCATCCTGCCGAGGATGCGGTCGACCTCTTTCTTGGGAATCGGGA
>Ga0315288_10011811_pt1 | contig 10990 bp, 9 predicted proteins | sample YL17G11_20_MG_FD_203454 | JGI IMG/M metagenome (GOLD analysis project Ga0315288, IMG submission 203454) | Sediment microbial communities from Yellowstone Lake, YNP, Wyoming, USA - YL17G11_20 | ecosystem: Environmental > Aquatic > Freshwater > Lake > Sediment | place: USA: Wyoming | collected...
CAGCTCACCCTGGAGCTGGAGCGGCACCCGACCCCCGAGGAGATCGCCCGGAAGCTGGACATCCAGGTGGAGGAGGTCACCAACCTCCTGCAGGTGGCGGACGAGAACGTCTCCCTCTCCACGGTCATCGACGAGGAGCATGATTTCCATCTCTCCGACAAACTGGAGCAGGAGCAGATCCCGTCCGCCGATGACACCCTCCTCAGGGACTCCCTCAGGACCCATCTCTCCGCCTGCCTGGACGAGCTGGATCCCAAGGAGGAGAAGGTCCTGCGGCTCAGGTTCGGCCTGGACGAGGAGGAGCCGAAGACCCTGAAGGAGATTGGAGAGATGATGGGCCTTTCGCGGGAGAGAATCCGCCAGATCGAGGCCCAGGCTCTGGAGAAGCTCAACCGCTCCCAGAAGTGCCAGCAACTCCGCGGCTACCTGAACTAGGGGAAATCCGTGCCCGCCCCCGAAACCGTCTGCCCCCGGTGCCACGACACGGGATTCGAGATCGTGGAATCGCCGGAAGGAAGGACCGGCGCTGTTCCCTGTGCCTGCCGGCGGGACGACCGGGCGGATCGCCTCTTGGAGCAGGCCCGCATACCCCGCCGCTATTTCCGCTGTGACTTCGAGAACTACGACGAGATCTCACCCTCCCAGCGCATCGCCAAGGCCCTGGTCGAGAAGTTCGCCCGGGAATACCCGGCGGCCAATTCCGGCCTGCTCCTGATGGGTCCGTCCGGGGTGGGCAAGACTCACCTGGCGGTTGCGCTGATCCGCTACCTCGTGCGCCAGAAGGGGGTCCCCTGCCTCTTCTACGATTTCCAGGATCTGCTCAAGGAGATCCAAAATTCCTACAATCCCGATTCGGGGACTTCGGAACTGGGGATCCTGCAACCCATCTTCGCTGCCGAGGTGCTGGTCCTCGATGACCTGGGGGCGCGAAAGCCCACCATGTGGCTGGAGGAAACTCTCGCCCACATCATCAGCACCCGCTACAACGACGTGAAGACCACGATTTTCACGACGAACTACCTGGACTCTCCCGTCCCCAAGAACGACCCTGCCCTGATGGAGCGGATAGGAGCGCGGGTCCGGTCCCGTCTCCACGAGATGTGCCGGGAGGTCGATATCTCCGGAAAGGACTACCGTAAGGAGGTGGTGAAGGCCGACATCCGCCGGTGAGGGTCTCCGGCGCCCCCTTCTTCCCCCAGTCTGCTCAAGGACTTCCACCGCTTTGGCCCCGAGCTTGCATTGGCCGGACCCCTCTGTTAAGATGCGTCAGCACTGTGGCTTAGAGCGTCTCGTCCCGTCAAGGAGGAGGAGCGGGTGTCCAAGGAGGTCTGGATCCTGGGAGGAGCCCGCACTCCCATGGCGGAGTACAACGGACGCTTCCGAGACATCCCAGAGACGGAACTGGGAGCCCTAGCGGCCCGGGAGGCGCTGGCGCGGTGCGGAGTCTCTCCCGGCCGGATCGGCCACGTCGTTTTCGGCAATGCCCTTCAGACCAGCGGAAACGCCATCTACGGCGCACGCCACGTGGCCCTCAAGGCCGGTCTCCCCGTCGAAGTCCCAGCCCTCACCGTGAACCGCCTCTGCGGTTCGGGAATCCAGGCGATTGTGTCGGCCGCCCACATGATCCACTCCGGTGAGGCGGAGTCCGTTCTGGCGGGAGGCATGGAAAACCTGAGCCAGGCCCCGCATGTGGTCCGGGGTGCCCGCCGCGGTTTCCGCCTGGGGGAGGGAAAGCTCGAGGATTCGCTGATGGTCTCTCTTCTGGACAGCTACTGCGGGCTTTCCATGGCACAGACCGCCGAGAAGATTGCCCGGGATCGGAACATCAGCCGCCTGGAGCAGGACGCCTTCGCCCTGCGCAGCCAGCAGAAGGCCGACGAGGCCTACCGGGCGGGCAGGATCCAGGAGGAGATCGTCCCGGTGAATGTCCGTGACGGCCGATCCGAGACGCTCTTCGCCGAGGATGACCACCGGCGTGCCGACACCACCCTGGAGGGGCTGGGCGGGCTGCCCCCGGCCTTCAGCAAGGACGGATCGGTGACGGCCGGAAACGCCTCGGGCATCGTGGATGGCGCCGCGGCGCTGGTGGTCTCCTCCGATCCCCATGCCGGGGGACGGCACCCCCTCGGCAAGATCCTCTCGTGGGGGGTCGCCGGAGTGGAGCCCAGCCTCATGGGCATCGGGCCGGTGCCCGCCACGCACCAGGCCCTCCAGCGAGCCGGACTCTCGCTGAAGGAGATCGACCTGATCGAGGTGAACGAGGCCTTCGCGGCCCAGTACCTCGCCGTGGAGAGGGACCTGGGCCTCGACCGGGAGCGGGTCAACGTGAACGGCGGCGCCATCGCCCTGGGCCATCCCCTGGGGGCGACCGGGACCCGGCTCGTCCTCACCCTGCTCCTGGAATTGCGGCGGAGGGGGGGCCATTACGGCCTCGCCACCGCCTGCATCGGGGGCGGGCAGGGGATTGCCCTGATCGTGGAATCGGCCGGCCGGGGCTGAACGCATCACGCAGACCAGAGCGGCCTCCGGACCGGGCTGCGCGGGGGGAGCATGACAATCCGGACGGTGGGTGTCCTGGGAGCCGGCCTGATGGGATCCGGCATCGCCCAAGTGTCGGCCCAGGCGGGCCATCCGACGATTCTTCTGGAGGTGTCCCAGGATCTCCTGGACAGGGGCCTGAAGCGGATCGAGGGGTTCCTTCGCTCCGGCGTTGAGAAAGGGAAGATCACCGCCGAGACCCAGGTGAAGACCCTGTCGCTCCTCAAGGGCACCGTCCGCACGGAGGACCTGGCCCAGTGCGATCTGGTGGTGGAGGCCATCACCGAGAACCTGGACCTGAAGCGGCAGACCTTCTCCCGGCTGGACAGGATCTGCGCTCCGCCGACCATCTTCGCCAGCAACACCTCGTCCCTCTCCATCACCGAGATGATGACTGCCACCTCCCGCCCCGGCCGCTTCCTGGGACTTCATTTCTTCAACCCCGTCCCCATCATGCAGCTGGTGGAAGTGGTGCGGACCATCGTCACCGAGGAAGAGGCGGAATCGGCGGCGCTGCAGTTCGTGCAGTCGCTGGGGAAGACCCCCATCCGGACGTCGGACCGCACCGGCTTCATCGTCAACCGCCTCCTGATTCCCTACATCCTGGACGCCATCCGGGCGCTGGAGAGCAGCGTCGGGAGCATCGAGGAGATAGACGCCGGCATGAAGCTGGGGTGCGGACACCCCATGGGTCCCTTCACGCTGCTGGACTTCGTGGGGCTGGACACCACCTACTACATCGCCAACATCATGTTCGAGGAGTTCCGGGAGCAGCGCTTCGCGCCGCCCCCGCTTCTCAAGCGCATGGTCCTTGCCGGGATGCATGGAAGAAAGGCCGGCAAGGGGTTCTACGACTACAGCAAGGAGCCGCCGGTCCCGCAGGACCACCTCACGGCGTGAAGCGCCGGTATCTGACTCGGGAGAGCCCATGAGCTATCAGAACCTTCTGCTGGAAGTCCGGGATCGGATCGGCCGGATCACGGTGAACCGACCCGAGAAGCTCAACGCCCTGAACCGGGCCACACTGGAAGAGCTGGACCTTGCCTTCCGGAGCATGGCCGCGGACCCGTCGGTGGGAGCGCTCATCCTGACGGGTTCCGGCACCAAGGCTTTCGTCGCCGGAGCCGACATCAACGAGCTGGCGCGCCAGTCGCCGATCGAAGGACGGGAATACGCGCTCTTCGGCCAGGAAGTCCTCCATCGAATCGAGACTCTGGGCAAGCCGGTCCTGGCCGCCGTCAACGGATACGCCCTGGGAGGGGGCTGCGAAATCGCCCTGGCCTGCACCCTGCGCATCGCCTCCAGCGCCGCAAAGTTCGGCCAGCCCGAGGTGAACCTGGGGATCATCCCCGGATACGGAGGGACCCAGCGGCTCGCCCGGCTGGTGGGGCGTGGAAAGGCCCAGGAGCTGATCCTGACGGGGGAGATGATCGACGCCGCCGAGGCCCACCGGATCGGGCTGGCCAACCAGGTGGTTGCCCCCGGGGAACTGATGGCCCGGACGGAATCGGTGGCCGGCACCATCCTGTCCCGGGGCCCCCTGGCCGTGCGCTACGCGCTGGATGCCATTCACCGCGGGCTGAGCATGTCCCTGCGGGAAGGGCTGGCCTACGAGGCCTCTCTCTTCGGCCTGCTCTGCGCCTCGGAGGACATGAAGGAAGGGACGAAGGCCTTCCTGGAGAAGCGGAAAGCAGACTTCCAGGGCCGCTGAGGCGGATCCATCCGCGGCCATCGGCCCCGGGAAGTCTTTGACAATCAACGTCTCGGCCCTATATTGGCCCGAGAGAACTTGGAGATCTCAACGTGTCGGAGGTGACGCCGGAGCGGGTCAACTTCCGCCCCTTGAGGCTGGTCACGGCGCTGAGGGTGGTCGTCGCTTCCCTCCTGGTGGCCTTCGCGGTCGTCATCTTCCTGAGCTTCGGCAAGAAGGAGGAGGAGCCGGTCCGGATCCATCTCTCACAGCCCTCGGGAGCCCCGGGGGAGAAGGTGGTGGACCTCTCCGACAACTTCCTCATCTTCGGGACGAAGGGAGACTCCGAGTCCTTCAAGATGCAGGCGGACCAGGTGACCGGCTTCGCGGGAGACAAGAAGAGCCTGAAGGGAGTGCGTCTCGAGGTGGTGGGGGACAACGGAGAGAGGCTCTATCTCAGCGGCAGCGGGGGACAGTTCGACATGGCGGACAAGCGGGCCCAGCTCTCCGGAGATGTGCAGGTCGCCGGGAAGAACGGCTTCAAGCTCGCCACCACCAGCCTCTACTTCGACGGGCAGCGGGACGTGATCTTCACATCCGACGAGATTTCCTTCGAGAGCTCGGGAATGGCGGGCCGTGGCCGGGGACTGAACTACCTGACCCGGGGGCAGACCCTGAAGATCCCCGCGGAGGTGCATGTCACGCTCCAGCCCGCTTCCGCCGGCGACGTCCCCGTGGAGATCTCCAGCGGCGACATGACCCTGGGGCTCCGGGAAAGCGAGGTGGTCTTCAACGATGCGGTGGTGATGGTCCGGGGCCCCGAGACCTTTTCCGGAAACTACCTGAAGGCGACTCTGGACCCCTCCCGCCGGAGAATTCTCTCGGTGAAGGCCTACGGGCAGGTCTCCGCAACCTTCCTCTCCGGCAAGGAGCAGGCCAGGGCGGAACTGGAGGCCGACAGCCTGCTGGCAACCCTGGGCCCGGACGGGAGGACCCTGGAGAAGGTGGAGGCCCTCGGGCAGTGCCGTCTGAGCAGCCAGGGGATGACCGCCACCAGCGAAACTCTTCTGGCTGAGGCGCCCGCCGACCGGATCTCCCTCCGGGGCGATCCGGTGCTCCTGGATGGCCGGAGCCGGGTCGCCGCCCAGGAGATCGACCTGCACCCCGCCGGGCGGAGCCTCGAGGCGCGGGGCGACGTGAAGTCCTCGTTCCAGCCCGCCGCTCCGGGAGCCGCCGCGGCGAGCCCTTCGTTCTTCACGGGCAGGGAGCCGGTCTACTTCCAGGCGGCCCGTCTTCTGGTGGAGGACGGAGGGAACCTGGCCCGCTATTCCGGGAGCGCCCGGGGCTGGCAGGGCGACGATTCACTTCAGGCCGAGGAGATTGTGCTCCACTTCGGAGATCGCAGGATGAACGCCTTCCGGAACGTCCTGTGCCGCTTCTCCGGCACGGGGGAGGGCCCCGTCACCGAGAAGGGCCGGACCCCTTCGCCGACGCTGATTGTGGCCGCCGCGATGGACTACGCCGAGGCGGAAGGGACCGTCCATTTCCGGGAAGGGGTGAAGATGACCGGGCGCGATTCCACCGTGCAGGCCGACCGGATGCACGTGAGCCTGACGGATCCGGCGGAAGGGCGCCGCCGCGTGACCCGGGTCCTGGCCGAGGGGTCGGTTCGCTTCAGCCACCTGGCCAACTCCGGGACCTCCGACCGGCTGATCTACACGCCGGATGACGGTCTGGCCGAAATGCAGCAGGATGCCGGTCTGGCCGAAGTGGTGGATCGCACCAACGGCAGGACCCTGAGGGGCAAGACGCTGACGTTCGACACGAAGGGAAATCGAGTCCTGACCGAAACGACGGAGGGGGGCCGGACCTGGATCACTCTCAGCCCCAAGGACAAGGACAACCGCGGCCTTGAATCGAAGATTGGACATTGACGGAATCAGCAAGTCCTACCGGGGACGCAAGGTGGTCCGGGACGTTTCGCTCTCCATCCAGAGCGCGGAGGTGGTGGGCCTCCTGGGGCCCAACGGGGCCGGGAAGACCACCACGTTCTACTGCATCCTGGGACTCGTCACTCCGGACGGGGGGAGGATTCTCCTGAACGGCAACGACATCACCCGGCTCCCCATGTACCTCCGGGCCCGGGAGGGAATCAGCTACCTCCCCCAGGAAGCCTCCATCTTCCGGAAGATGACGGTGGAGGAGAACCTGATGGCGATCCTGGAGACCCTGGATCTGACCTCGGCGGAGATCAAGGAGCGGGCGAGCAACATTCTCGAAGAGCTCAAGATCGCCCACCTGGCCCGATCTCCGGCCTACGCCCTGTCGGGAGGGGAGAGGCGAAGGGCCGAGATCGCCCGGGCCCTCGTCCTGTCCCCGTCCTTCATCCTGCTGGACGAGCCCTTCTCCGGAATCGACCCCCTGGCCGTGGCCGACATCCAGAGAATCATCCACCAGCTGAAGCAGAAAGGGATCGGGATCCTGATCACGGATCACAACGTCATCGAGACGCTGCGGATCACCGACCGCGCCTACATCATCGCCGGGGGAGAGATTTTCCGTAAAGGGGCCCCCGACGAGCTGGCGGCCGATGCGCGGGTCCGGGAAATCTACCTGGGCGACAACTTCCGCCTGAACTGAGGAGCAGGATGGCGCTGGAACAGAAGCTCAGCATGCGACTGGCGACGAAGCTGGTCATGACTCCGTCGCTGCAGCAGGCCATCAAGCTGCTCCAGATGTCGAAGCTGGAGCTGGTCGAGGAGATCAACCAGGAGCTCACCCTGAACCCCGTCCTGGAGGAGGGGGCGGAGCAGCGTGAGGAGCTGGCTCCCGAGCCCGAGGTCCGCACCGACGAGCCGACGCCCGCGCCCGAGGCACCGCAAGACGGGGTCCAGGACTCGTTTCAGGAGATCGACTATCAGTCCTACTTCCAGGACTACCTGGACGCCGGATATTCTCCCCGGGCCCCCTCGGAGGAAATCGAGGCGCCCCCCCTGGAGAACATCCTGACCCGGCCCCAGGGCCTCGCGGACCACCTCCTCTGGCAGCTGGCCATGAACCTCTCCGAGGGGCCCGAGCAGGAGATCGGCCGCGCCATCATCGGGAACCTGGACGACGACGGGTACCTGAAGGCCTCCCTGGAGGAGATCCAGGGCATGGGGGATTACGCCGCCGAGGGGGTGGCCGAGGCCCTGGGCAAGATCCAGGAGTTCGATCCCACCGGCGTGGCCGCGCGCGACCTCCGGGAATGCCTCCTCATCCAGGTGCGGGCCCTCGACATGGAGGGAACACCCCAGGAGACCATCATCCGGGACCACATGGACCTTCTGCAGGGAAGGAAGTTCAAGGAGATCGCCCAGGCACTGAAGTGCCCTCTGGAGGAGGTCCAGCGGCACCTGGAGATCATCCGGGGGCTCGATCCGCGCCCCGGGAAGAAGTACAGCACCGACCGCTCCACCTACGTGGTCCCCGACGTCTACGTCTACAAGGTGGACAAGGACTACACCATCGTCCTGAACGAGGAGGGGCTGCCGCGCCTGAGGGTCAGCTCCTTCTACCGGAGGATGGTGGACAAGGGGAACACCGACGTCAGCCGGGAGGCCCGGGACTACGTCCGGGAGAAGCTCAGCTCCGCCCTGAGGCTCATCAAGAGCCTGGAGATGCGGCAGCGCACCATCTACAAGGTGGCCCGGAGCATCGTGAACTTCCAGCGGAAGTTCCTGGATTACGGCTACGAGTACCTGCGCCCCCTTATTCTCAAGGACGTGGCCGAGGACATCCAGATGCACGAGTCCACGGTGAGCCGGGTCGTCAACAACAAGTACATGCACACTCCGCGCGGCCTTTTCGAGATGAAGTTCTTCTTCCACTCCGGTATAGCCTCTGTGCAGGGGGAGGACGTTTCCTCCCTGGCGGTCAAGGTGAGGATCAAGAAGCTCGTGGCGGAAGAGAATCCCCACCGCCCGCTGTCGGACTCGGCCCTGGCGAAGCTCCTGGGTGACGAAGGCCTCCAGATCGCCCGGCGGACCGTCGCCAAGTACCGGGAAGAGCTCCGGATCCCATCCTCCAACGATCGCCGCCAGGGGTTTCGCTGAACCGCTGGGGGGAACCATGAGAATCCACATGACGGGAAGGCAGATCGAAGTGACGGAAGCGCTCAAGCAGGCGGCCGAGGACCGGCTGGCCCGGCTGGAAAAGTACCTGGACGGCGACGGCGAGGCTCACGTGGTTCTCGCGGTGGAGAAGCGCCGCCACCGGGCCGAGGTCATCATCCGCGATCGCCGGGTGACCCTCTCCGCCGCCGGTGAGACGGGGGACATGTACTCCTCCCTCAACCTGGTGGGGGACCGTCTGGAGCGCCAGGCCAAGAAGCACCGCGAGAAAGTAAAGATCGAGCGCAAGCGGGAGGGGAAGAAGGCCTCTCCGCGCCGCCTGGCGGCGCTCGCCCCGACGCTCCCGGAGGGGCCCCGGGTGATCCCCGTGAATGCCTCCCCGGTGAAGCCAATGTCGGTGGAGGACGCGCTTCTCCAGGTCCGGGACACCGAGAAGGAGTTCCTGGTCTTCCGGAACTCCGCCTCGCACCGGATCTCGGTCCTTTACCGGCGCAGGGACGGGAACTACGGACTGATCGAGCCGGAGTCCTGATCCGGAAGGGGCGCCCGGTTGACAGCGATTCCCCGCCGTGGGTATGCTGCGGCGCCTCGTCTCCAAATCGTCTCAAACCTCCCCGGCCTCTCGGGGAGCCGCACCGGACCGGTGCAGCCCCTCCGGGAGGGTGATCCGGCGGATTTCCGCGGGGCGGACCCTGCGCCCCTGAGGAAGGAACATGAATCTCGACCTGACCCCCGAGCACGTGGCCATCCGCGACCTGGTGCGGGAATTTGCCGCGAAGGAGATCGCGCCGGCCGCCGCCGAGCACGATCGCACCCGGGAATTTCCCTACGAGAACGTCAGGAAGTGCGCCGAGCTGAACCTGATGGGCGTCATGGTCCCGGATGAGTACGGCGGTTCGGGGCTGGACACCGTCAGCTACACCCTGATCATCGAGGAGCTTTCCCGGGCCTGTGCTTCCACCGGGGTCATCGTCTCGGTGAACAACTCCCTCTTCCTGCACCCGGTGGAGGCGTTCGGCACCGAGGAGCAGAAGCGGCGGTTCCTGCCGCCCCATGCGAAAGGGGAGAAGATCGGCTGCTTCTGTCTCTCGGAGCCCAACGCCGGCTCCGACGCCGGGCACCAGGAGACGACCGCGGTCCGGAAGGGGGACGAGTACGTCCTGAACGGCACCAAGAACTTCATCACCAACGGGGTGGCCGCGGACACGGCCGTCGTCTTCGCTTCCACCGACCGGAGCAAGAAGCACCACGGGATCACCGCCTTCCTGGTGGAGAAGGGGACCGGGGGCTTCCGCCTCGGCAAGGACGAGGTGAAGCTCGGGATCACCTGTTCCGGCTCCGTGGAGATGGTCTTCGAGGACTGCGTGGTCCCGGCCGGGAACCGGCTGGGGGAAGAAGGCCAGGGCTTCAAGATCGCCATGAACACCCTGGACGGCGGGCGGATAGGCATCGCCGCCCAGGCGGTGGGGATCGCCCGGGCTGCACTGGAGGATGCCACCCGCTACGCCCGGGAGAGGAAGGCCTTCGGAAAGTCCATCGGGGAGTTCCAGGCCATCCAGTTCATGCTGGCGGACATGGCCACCGAGATTGACGCCGCCCGGCTCCTCACCCACCGCGCCGCCTGGGCCAAGGACGGGGGCGGCCGGTATTCCACGGAGGCCGCCCAGGCGAAGCTGTTCGCGTCGGAAGCGGCCATGCGGGCGGCGGTGAAGGGAGTCCAGATCTTCGGCGGCTACGGTTACATGAACGAGTATCCCATGGAGCGGTACTTCCGGGATGCCAAGATCACCGAGATCTACGAGGGCACTTCGGAGATCCAGCGTCTCGTCATCGCCAGCAGTCTGCTGAAGGGCTGATCCGCGGCATGAACTTTTCCCTCTCCGAGGAGCAGGCGCTCATCCGGGACACCCTCCGCCAGTTCGTGGCCTCGGAGGTCCTTCCCGGGGCGGCCGAAATGGACCGGACGTGCCGGTTCCCGTCCGCCGCCGTCGAGCGTCTGTCGGAGCTGGGCCTCCTGGGGATGGCCATCCCCGAGGCCTACGGCGGCGCAGGCCTCGATTCGCTGACCGCGACGGTGGCGGTTGAGGAGCTGGCCCGCGGCTCCGCCTCCCTGGCGGTCACCGTCAGCGTGAGCAACTCGGTCTGCGCCGGCCCCATCGTCCGGTACGGGACCGAGGAGCAGCGGCGCCGCTACCTGCCGCTTCTGGCCCGGGGCGAGATCCTGGGGGGCTTCTCCCTCACCGAGCCCGACTCGGGATCCGACGCCTCGCACCTGAGGGCCCGGGCCGTCCGGGACGGAGATTCCTACGTCCTGAGCGGAGACAAGGCCTGGGTGACCAACGTGCAGGTCGGCCGTCTCTTCGTGGTTCTGGCCGTCACGGATCCCGCGCAGGGAGGGAGGGGAATCACGGCCTTCCTGGTGGAGAGCGGTTTTCCGGGCTTCTCGTTCGGAAAGGTGGAGGACAAGATGGGGCTTCGTTCCTCCCTGACCGGCAGCATCCTTCTCCAGGACTGCCGGGTTCCCGCCGGGAACAGGCTGGGAGAGGAGGGGCAGGGCTTCAAGATCGCCATGGCGACCCTGGACGGGGCGCGGATCGGGATCGGGGCCCAGGAGGTGGGCATCGCCCGCGCCTGTCTCGAGGAGTCCGTC
>Ga0315288_10011815_pt1 | contig 10987 bp, 8 predicted proteins | sample YL17G11_20_MG_FD_203454 | JGI IMG/M metagenome (GOLD analysis project Ga0315288, IMG submission 203454) | Sediment microbial communities from Yellowstone Lake, YNP, Wyoming, USA - YL17G11_20 | ecosystem: Environmental > Aquatic > Freshwater > Lake > Sediment | place: USA: Wyoming | collected...
GGGTGGGGGTGGACAAAATGGACTTCTTTCACCCTCCCCTTAATCCCCTCCCCTCAAGGGAGGGGAGAATAACAAGTTGAAAACTAATTGAGTTTTTACAATCGCGTTATATGACATTGTAAAAGCCCATTGTCGCACCCCCTGTGTCCAGTGTGTGCCAAGATCAGCCCTATAGGGGGAGAGGATAAAGGTGAGGGGGCGCGGGAAAGGACATGGCCTAAATGTCAATAATTTATGGGTTTGGATAATATATGTTCGGGTTTGGGGAATTAATCTACGGGCTGTCGATTACGCTGACGTTCAGTAATCTCCTGTATTGCTTCGCAGGGTGCGTCATCGGAACCCTCGTGGGAGTTTTGCCGGGTCTGGGTCCGGTCGCGGCAATGTCTCTGCTTTTCCCGATCACCTTACATATTCCTCCGGTTTCGGCCCTGATCATGATGGCCGGGATTTATTACGGCGCCATGTACGGCGGTTCCACCACTTCGATTCTGGTGAATATCCCCGGCGAAGCCGCTTCGGTGATCACCTGTTTAGACGGCTACCGAATGGCCCGCCAGGGGAGAGCAGGCGTGGCCCTGGGGATGAGCGCCCTGGGGTCATTCATCGGGGGAACCTTGAGCGTCGTCGCCCTGCAAATGGTCGCTCCCCCGTTGGCCAAAATCGCGCTGGCTTTCGGCTTTCCGGAATATTTTGCTCTGATTTGTTGCGGGCTGGTGGTCTTGACCTTCATGGCCAGAGGCTCCATGGCCAAAGCGCTGATGATGGCCGCCTTTGGGGTCTTTTTGGGTACGATGGGAACGGACCTTTTCACGGGCGTCCAGAAATTTACTTTCGGTATCAAGATCCTGTATGACGGAGTGGGGATTGTCCCCGTCGTCATGGGCCTTTTCGGGATTTCCGAGGTGCTGCTGAATATCGAGGAAGGTCTTACCCAGGAAGTTTTCCAGACGAAGATCAAGAACCTTCTCCCCAGCTTAAAAGATTGGGCGGATTCCGCCGGGCCCATCATCCGGGGTACGGTGATCGGATTTTTCCTGGGAATATTGCCGGGCGCAGGGCCGGTCATCTCTTCCTTTACATCTTATGCGGTCGAAAAAAAGGTGTCGAAACACCCGGAAAAATTCGGCACGGGGATGATTCAAGGAGTGGCCGGACCGGAGACGGCCAATAACGCGGCCATCGGGGGGGCCTTCGTTCCCCTATTGACTTTGGGCATTCCCCCCACGCCGGGCATGGCGTTGCTTTTGGGATGCCTTCTTTCTTACGGCGTACAGGTCGGCCCATTGCTGATCAAGAACACCCCCGATATTTTTTGGGGAGTCGTGTCGAGCATGTACATCGGGAATATAATGCTCGTGGTTTTGAACCTGCCGCTGATCGGCCTCTGGGTGAAAATCTTGAAAGTTCCCTATGTGATCCTCTTCCCCTTGATTTTGCTCTTTTGCGTGGTGGGGGTTTACAGTATCAATAATACCACCGATGAAGTGATCTTGATGGTCGTATTCGGGATCATCGGTTACTTGATGAAAAAGTATGCCTATGAAGCCGCTCCGATGGTCATGGCCATGATCTTGAGTCCCTTGATGGAAAATAACCTGCGGCAATCCCTGGCGTTATCCCACGGGAGTTTCCTGATTTTTTTCACCCGGCCTCTCTCCGCCATCCTGATGATCACGGCCATCGCTCTCTTGATCTTGCCCAACCTTCCCTGGCTCCGGGCCAAAAAGTGGAAAGGATTGGAGGAAGCGCAATAGGCCAAGAATTTTTTTGGTTTCGTTTCCTTTTATTGAAGGAAGGATTCAGTAGTGGTGTTTTGGTATTTACGAATCTTCGGACGCGAATCTTCGGGACACCCTATCTCCCAAAGAAGGGATTTCAGCCTCGATATCTTCTACCGGCGACCAACAGGCAGTCGTCCTACGCCTTCGAAGGAATGATCGGCAAGAGCAGGTAGGAGCCTTTGTCGCCCCCGCCGAATACCGTGTGCATGTTGTCGAAGATCTCGGCCGGCCGATCCATCGGGTGGGTATGCGTGAACGGCCCCGATCCTCGCATGGGTCGCTCCACCGTCCCCAGGTGCCCGGTGTCGCCGGGCCGCTCGAAGTCCTTGCCCTGCAGCGTCAGCGCGATCCGGTAGCCCGCCGGCACGACAATGCACGTCGGCCAGATCTCCACGCCCAACTCGTAGAGCTTGCCCGGCAGCAGGAGCTGCACTTCGTCATGGGTGTGGTACGGACGATACTCAGTGCTCAGCTTCGGATCCAGCTTGCGGTGCGAGGCCCGTAGCCAGCCCTGAGCGATCGGCGCGCGCGGCTCGACGGCGGCGGCGAAAGTGACCTCTTTGCCCTTCGGATCGAAGAGGCGCAGCGTCGCGAAGACGTCGGCGTCGATCGTCGAGGAGGAGAGGAACAGCTTCAGGGCCACGGGCCCCGTGATCTCGGTCTCCCCTTTGAATGGGGCGGTGAAGAAGGTAGCCCCGTCGCTGAGCGCCTTGTACTCGACCTTGCTCTCGCCGGTAACAGGCCCCCATTGGAGCATCCGGCGGGCCGGCTCGAGGTAGAGCTTCGTCCATTGCGTGCGGGCAAGGGGCCACTCGTTCTCGTACCGCTGTACGAACTCGCCCACGTGGCGGATCTGCAGTTGGACGGGCGGCTGCTTGCTCCAGCCGTTGTCGATTCCCTTCAGGAAATAATCCATGAACCGCTTCTGGAGGTTGCGGCCGTAGTCGGTGTAGAAGTGGGTCCAGTGCTCGATGCCGTGCACCTCCAGCCATTTCTGCCGGGAGGCGGCGCGCACGAAGCCCTCGAAATTACCCCTGGCATGGAGGCCCTGGCCGCCCCAGTTGGCCGTGGACAGGAGCGGCACGGTGAGCTTCGACCAGTCCGGCGACCGGTCGCGGTAGTATGGGTCGTCCAGGGGATGGGCGAGGATCGGGTTGCCGATCTCCTCCCGGTTCCTGGCCAGCTCCTCCAGCGTGAGGGTCTCCGGCCCCGACACCAGCATGCCGCTGTTGGGGTCCACGGCGCCGCGCTCGCCGACGCCGTGCTGGACGCTCACCACCTGCCGCCTGTACCAGCCCTCGTACCAGTCGCACTTGATTCCCCCGTGCCGGTAGGTGTCGCGGTAAAAGTCGGCGGCTGCTTCCCACGTGCACATCGCCGCCAGGTGGGGGGGTTGGTGCTTGGTGGAGACCTGCCACTGGTTCTGGGCGTAGTACGAGATGCCCAGCATGCCGACCTTGCCGTTGCTCCAGGGCTGCGCCGCCGCCCACTCGACGCAGTCGCGGATGTCCTTGGCCTCTCGCGGCGACCAGCAGTCCAGGTAGCCCGGCGAGCGACCGGCGCCGCGGGAGTCCACCCGCACGATGGCGTAGCCCTCGGGCACCCACTTCTCGGGATCGACCACCTCCCAGCACTGGTACTTGTTCGTGGTTCCAGCCTTGATCTCCGGGAAGTTGCCGGTCATATTCTCCCACTGGTCTTTGTACCCGAACTCGAAGGGCAAGCCCTTGGCATAGGGCCCGTAGGTGAGGATGACGGGATGCCTGCCTTCCTTTACAGGGCGGTAGACGTCCGCGCGAAGGACGATCCCATCGTCCATGGTGATCGGCAGGTCCCAATCGATGCGCATGTTATCCGCGATGACACTCTTCTCTCGCATGTTCTCGGCCATTTTTTCCTCCCGACATAAGTCTGACCGTCGCCGGCAGAATAATAAAGGGGACGGTTGTATTTTCTATTTTGGTTCTTTCTCCGGCTTTCCTATTGGCTTGATCATCTCTTCCATCTCATAAAAAGGGACGTGCATGAATATTATAACTTTCCCCTTTGTGTGTCTATCTTTTTAACGGCCCTGATGACAAAGGATGTAAGTCCTCGTGGTCTTAACCAACTCTTGGATACGGGAGATCAACTCTTGCCGACCTCTATGATCCCGCAAAATCTGCGGGCGACCGGTTCCCCGGATCATCACGTCCCTTTAAACACCGAGGGCGCAGAAAACACAGGGGCAAAAGGGGAAAAGGCGAAAAGGGAAAACGGCTAAAAAAATTGAAATTTGTTTTCCCTGCCTTCTTCACCTTTTCAACCATTTGTATTTGCGGCCTCTTTGATTTTGACAATAACTAACCTTGGAAAGAGAGGGCGAATGGACTTTGAGCTAACCGACGGACAGATGGCGATGAAGAAAAGGATGAGGGATTTTGCTGGGAGAGCAGAACTTACTAAGGAGTCCATAATTGACCAGACATATTCTCCAAAATCTCCCCTGACCCCTCTTTTCCAAAGAGGGGAAATTCCTCCCTTTTGTAAAGGGAGGGAAGGAGGGATTTAGTCTTCGGTGTCTATATAATTATGGACTGACCAATAGATTCTCTCTGGGTTCTCTGCGGTGAATGAGTATTTACCGGCTGAGCATGAACCGGCGCATGCTGATATTCATCAGGATGCCGATGCCCATGAGGGTAGAGATCACGGAGGTCCCCCCGTAACTGAATAACGGGAGCGGCACACCCACGACGGGAACGATGCCCACCACCATCCCCACGTTGATGAAGATCTGCCAGAAGAGCATGGCGCTGATTCCGATCGCCAGGACGGCGCCCGCCCGATCTTTGGAGGTGTTGGCGATCTTCAGGCCGCGGGAGATGAGGAGCAGGAAAAGGAACAGCAGCAGGAAGGCTCCCACGAACCCCCACTCCTCGGCCCACACCGAGAAGACAAAATCGGTGTGCTGTTCCGGCAGGAAGTGGAGCTGGCTCTGAGTTCCTTTGAGCCAGCCTTTTCCCCAGATCGTCCCCGAGCCCACCGCAATCTTGGATTGAGTAATGTGGTACCCGGTCTTCAAAGGGTCGAGGTCGGGGTTAATGAAGGTGAGCAGGCGGGTTTTTTGATAATCTTTAAGAAAATGCCAGAAGATGGGAGCGGCGGCCACACATGCGCCCCCCAAGGCGAGCCACGTCTGGAGACGAAAGCCCATAAAAGCGAGCGTCGAGAAGGAGATCAGGACCAGCAAGCCGGTCGTCCCGAGGTCCGGTTGTTTGAAGATCAGAACCAGGGGAATCGCGAGGATGAGGAACGGAACGATCAAGTCTCGGAAGCCATAGCCAAGAGTATTTTCGTTCTCCGTGAAGTATCGGGTCAGGGCCAGGATGATCGCAATCTTGGCCAATTCCGAAGGCTGAAAGGAGAAGAAGCCGAGCTGGAGCCAGCGCTGGGAGCCGGAGGTTGTACGCCCGAAGATCATGACCAGCAATAACAGGAAAAGACAGAAAATATAAAAGGGGTAGGCGTAACGGATGAAGGTGCGGTAATCGAATAAGAGGATGAAGATCGCCAGACCGATCCCGGCCAGGAGCCAGTAGATCTGCTTAACGAAGAGAGGTGTGCCGCTTCCGGTGTGGGGGTAGGTCGAGCTGTAGAGGTTGAGGATCCCCATGGTAGAGATGAATAGGACGGTGATCAGAAGCGTCCAGTCGAAATTTAGGATGAGGCGGCGGTCAAACATCTCATTATCTCGCTTCGATGGCGGAGCGAGAAGTTTCCTGGGCCACCTTTAGGTGAGAAGGGAGGATCTTCTTCGTTCGGTTGTTATAGGTCTCGAGAACTTTCCGGGCCACCGGGGCGGCAATCGCCCCCCCATGCCCGCCGTGTTCGACCAGCACAACCACGGTAATCTCGGGATTCGAGGCGGGAGCAAAGCAGGCAAACCAGGCATGGTCCTGTTGCTCGGGCGAGAGGGTATCGTTCCGTCCCTCCCTTCTTTGAACGACCTGGGCCGTGCCGGTCTTGCCGCCCACGTCGAATCCAGCGATGCGGGCCCTTCCGCCGGTGCCGCCGGGCGAATTCACCACGCCCCACAGCGCTTCCCGCAGGAACTCCAGGGTTTCCGGTGAGACGGGAATGTGCCTGGGAACCGACGGGGGGACTTCTTTGATCATTTCCCCGTAAGGGGCCTGAATGGACCGGACGATGCGGGGCTGGTAATACTTCCCCCCGTTGACCATGGCCGAAAACGTGGCAGCGATCTGCAGCGGAGTGGTCAGGTTATAACCCTGTCCGATGGCCGTCGATAAGGTTTCCCCGGCCTGCCAGGGGACTCCGAAGCGTTTCATCTTCCACGCGGAAGTGGGGATCAATCCAGCCTTCTCCTGGCCGAGGGGGAATCCGGTTGTTCGGCCCAGGCCCATGGCCAGCGCGTATTTGGCGATGCGGTCGACGCCCAGGCGCAGGCCGAGCTGATAGAAGTAGACGTCGCAGGATTCGACAATCGCTTGCCGGAGGCCGATCCGGCCGTGCCCTTCTTTTTTCCAGCAGTGGTATTCGCGGTTGCCGAATTGCAAGGCGCCGGAACAATGAAAAGTCGTCTCCGGGGTGATGACCTTTTCTTCCAGTCCCGCGGTGACGTCGACGATTTTGAAGACCGAGCCGGGAGGATACTGCCCCTGGGTGGCTCGATTCTGTAAGGGATTGTCCGGGTTGGTGGTCAGGCTTTTCCAGTTTTCCGGAGAGATTCCCCGGGCGAAAAAGTTGGGGTCAAAATCGGGTTTACTGGCCAGAGCCAGAATGTCCCCGGTTTGGGGGTCCATGACCACCACCGCCCCGTTTTTACCCGCCATGGCCCCCTCGACGGTTTTCTGCAGCTCGAGGTCCAGGGTGAGAAAAAGGTTATTTCCAGGGTTGGGTTCCAAATTTTCCAGCACCCGTACTTTCCGGCCCAGGGCATTGACCTCGATCTGCCGGCCTCCATTTTCCCCCATCAGGTCGAGTTCGAACTTCTGTTCAATTCCGAATTTTCCGACGAGGTACCCGATCTTATGATTAAGGTATTCTTCCCGTTCGAGTTCCTCCTGGTTGATCTCTCCCAGGTAGCCGAAGAGATGAGAGGCCAGGTTTCCATAAGGATAGTTCCGCCGGATGACCGCGTCCACCATGATTCCCGGCATGTCGAGACGGCGGGTTTCCATCATGGCCAGCTCCTGACGGGTAATGTCGGTCTTCAGCTTCAGGGGCTGGAACGGAGATGTTCCTCTGCCGCCGTCGAGTCTGGCCCGGAGCTTTTCGGAGTCCATGGAAAGAGCACGGCTTAAGGCCGGGATCAGGGCCTGCAGGTCCGGGACATCTTGGCGGAAGAGAGAAACATCGAAGGAAGGGAAGCTGTCCACCAGCGGGATCCCTTCCCGGTCATAGATGATCCCCCGGGGTGCGGGAATTTCTTGAATCCGGATGCGGTTGTTCTCGGAGAGATTCTTGAAATAATCTCCCTTGATGATCTGGAGATACCAGAGCCGGGAGAAGATCAGGGAGAACACCACGATAATGACAACATTGACATAAGCGAGTGCCTGGTTTTTTTCAGGGGGTCCGTTCTTATCCAGTTTCAGACGCATCTCTAAGGCTCCAGCGGAGACGGTTCAACCCGCGGAACGGCCTCCAGTCTTTTGAAAAGGTGGAAAAGAGGCCAACCGACCGCACAGGTCATTAGGGCCTGGGGCAGTATCCAGCTCACCCCCGGCAGGGAAAGGTTGAACAAGATTCCCAGCGCGGGCGGAAGAAGAACCATCAGAAAGAGCTGGAGGGTTATCGATACGGCAACGAGGATGATCCGGAGCGTGATCGTCTCGCCCAGGATCAAAAATTTACCGAGCAGCTTGATGGAGAAAAAGATGCTCAGGTAGATGAAGAGAAAGAGCCCATGGGGGCTCCCGGAAAAGGTTTCCTGGAGCAGGCCGCAGAAAAAAACCAGAATCGCCCCCGTAACCAGCAGAGGAGAGGTTCCCAAATAGGTGATTAGGATCAACATCAGGTCCGGCTTCACGAAATTGGGCAGGAGTTCGCTGACCACTGCGGATTGGAAGAGGGTCAAGAAATAAGCGATGAGCGGGAGGATGAAAAAGCGGAACATCGTCAGTTGGACCTCCCAGGCGCTACCCCCACCTCCGGGCTATGGATCGGGGGAAATGTAAAATGGTGTTTAAAACAGGCCGCGATGTTTCTGGAGATGGACCCCTTACTACTCAAAATATAGATTCGGGGAGGAGCGAAGAAAATTTCGTCGGCAATCCGCTGAATCGGCAGCCCGGCCCCCTGATCCCAGCCCCTTTGAGCGCTTTGCTCGGCTTCGAAAAAGGGAACAATCTTGTCTTTCAGACGCAATTCCGTGTCTACGAAGAAGAAGGCCAGGTGAGGAATGAGGTCCTCGATCCGGCTCACAAACTCATGGACCTCATCGCCATCGATATTTTTGGGGGGGGAGGATTTCACTTCCATATAGAGAAGGCGGCCTTCCAGGGAGGCAATGACGTCATAGTCTCCGCCAAAGCGAGTGCCTTTGCAGCGCAAGCCATAAAAAGCCGGACAGGCGAATTCTCGCCGCAAAACCTCGGCCATGAACCATTCAAGGGTCGGCCCCAGGCTGGCCGTGAAAATGGGTTGCAGGCGGTAGATGCGCCCTTTCAAGGGTTCCGCCAGGCCCAGGTCCATAAGAGAGCGAAGGTATTTGCGGCCGGTTTCCGGGGAGGAATAGCGGACCACTTCAGAAACCCGGAAGCCTCCCTTCCGGTTCAGGACCTCGCGCAGGAAGAGACGGAAGGAATACCTTTTGAAGAGGTCATAGAATTGTTCCTTTTCCTCCGGGGAGAAGGTGGGTGGGAAGAGAAGATGGTGGACCGGATTCCCCCGGAACGGATTGAGCCCGCGGCGCCTCAGCATACCTCTTAGCTCGGAAAGCCCTTGCGGGCGGCCATCCTGCAAAGAGCGAACATCCGCGCTGAGCTTCCGGACTTGCTTCTGCAATTTTCGGAGAAGAAGGATGATCTCTTTTTCGGACATGGCCCAGAATAACTTCCTACGCTATGCGCATAGCGCTTAGCGCCTCATGGCCTCTTTCCCTGCCAGAGGCGAGACGACAAATGTTCATTCAGACAGGCAGTTTCTTTTTGGGCAACTTTAGGCACTTTAGATCACTTTAGGCACTTGTTTTTACATAATATACATCGGCTTAAGGGAAAAAACAATTAAATCCCCTACTTTGAATAAAATGGTGCGAGGATTATAGATCTCCGGGATTATGGCATGATGGGGAGCGCAAGTCGCAAGGCGTTAGGCGCAAGGCGAAAATCGTTAGCCATGAGGCATGAAGGGGGCGTTCCCCGAACGCACCGCCTGAACGGCGTGATCGGGGATGACGCCCTACGTAACACTCTCCCTCCCCCTTACATAAGGTAGATGAATGACTTTTTCTGCCTTTTTTTAAGCTAACCATATGAAATTTAAAAATAATCAAAAAATCCGCCCGTGTCAAGAATATAGGTTATATTAACGTGAAATAATGGATATTTTTGAAAATGGTTTAATTTAATCGTAAGAAGTCTGTTAGAAATTTGGGGGTAAACGGCCTGCCTTGACAAAATTCCCAAATTTGCTATCATCCCTCTGAAAGCCTAGCTATCCCATTCCATCAACCCAGAGGGTGGTGTATGGCCCGGAGAAAATGAAACCCCATTTCTTGCAGGAAGAGGAATGGGGTTTTTGTTTATAAGACTTAACGGATAGCGAGGGAGAGCAAGAGAGGGTTGCGGAGGGAGTAAAGTGGTTTATCTGCATAAATTATTTTTTGAACGAATGGCAGGAGAGGGGGTATGTGCTGGCGCAATTTCACCGGAGAGAAGGGGAAGCGATTCGGTCTTACCGGAGGTTTATGGAGGAGGGGAAAGACCGCGGGAGGCGGCCGGAGTTGGTGGGAGGGGGATTGGTCCGAAGTTTAGGGGGGTGGTCGGAGGTTTTGTCTTTAAGAGGGCAAGGGGGGAAGGTGGAGTATGACGCTCGGATCTTGGGAGGGGGAGATTTTGTGGCGGAGATTTTGCGGGAGGCGGACCAGAGAGTAAAGAGGTATCTTCCGGCAAGGGATAGGGGGGTTTTGACAGAGCGCGTCATTAAGGAAACGTGCAAGAAGGAGGGGGTGCCGGAGGGGGAGCTGAGGGTGGGAGGGCAGAGGTGGAGGGTTTCGCGGGTACGGGCAAAGATTGCATGGATTTTGAGTCGAGAGTATGGGATTGCGATGGCGGAGATAGCGAGGCAATTAGGGGTCTGCACCTCGGCCATCGCCAAGGCAATTCGGAAAAAGGAGGGTGATGATTAAAGGTGTTAATTTTCCACTACGTCCCCCAATCCAAGGTGGCCGTTGCCCGGTTTGACCAGCACTACACCTCCAGCAACTTTCGAGACGATTGCAAGAAACTCCAGTATTGGAGAAAAGGCCTCGGGGGATGGCAAATCATCAGCGAAAACGTCTTTTAGGGGGATTGCTCCTCGTCAGTCTTCTCTTGCCCGCCTCCTTCACCCTCTACCTGAAGTATTTTGCCAAAGGTCATGAGCAGGCGCTGACGCGCCCTCCCGCCAATCTGGCGGCGTTCCTTCGGCAAGAGAAAACCCCTCCGGGGTATCAAGTTCAAACCTACTTTGCGGGAACCGAGTTGGAAGTGAAGGTCCATTTTTTATGGGGAAAGGAGGGGGGGCCCAATCTCGCCATCTTTGGCGGGATCCATGGGGATGAGGCGGCCGGCTATTTGACCGCGGAGCGGTACACAAACCTGAAGATCAAAAAGGGGACCCTCATCATTGTCCCTCGCCTGAATCTGCCGGCGATCCAGAGGAAAAAGCGCTATGGGCTGGGGGGAGACATGAACCGTCTTTTCCATTTGCCCGAAAATCAAAAGCTCACGCCGGACGCCAGGGTAGTAGATCTGGCCAAATCCATGATCAAGAGGGCAGACTATGTTCTGAACCTGCACCAGGCGGACGGTTTTTACTCGCCAACCTGGATTTCCCAGAAAAGAAACCCCCTCAAATTCGGCCAATGCAATGTGATTGATGTGCCTAACTTTGATCTGCCCAACGGGCAAAGGCTAGAACTGAAGAAATTTGCCCAAGAAGTGGCGCACCGGGCCAACAGCCGAATCCAAGACCCTCATTATCATTTCCTGGTC
>Ga0315288_10011816_pt1 | contig 10987 bp, 5 predicted proteins | sample YL17G11_20_MG_FD_203454 | JGI IMG/M metagenome (GOLD analysis project Ga0315288, IMG submission 203454) | Sediment microbial communities from Yellowstone Lake, YNP, Wyoming, USA - YL17G11_20 | ecosystem: Environmental > Aquatic > Freshwater > Lake > Sediment | place: USA: Wyoming | collected...
CCGAGAACCAACCAATTATTTTACAAACTAAATTAAGTATAACAAACTGGTGGTTTAACTCATTATCTGCGTTCATTCACAAACAAAAAAACCCATCTCCATCACAGAAATGGGTTTTCTTTAATGTCCAGACCACAGCCCCCCTCTTCTGCGGTTAATTCACAAGAACAAAAAATATTTAAAATCCTAATTTTGGTAAGAGCTTACCAAACTGGGATAATTTGTCAATGAAGATTATTTAAGATTTTAACTCTTATTTTTGAAGGCTCGCTTTATGAAATAAGCGATCCCAATTAAAAAAGAAGGGGCGAAGAGAATGAGAGGCAGGGTGACATCATTGATGAGGTAGGAAGAATGTCCATTTAAATTAACATCTCCAAAACGTCCGTGATGGCCGAAATAGTCAAGAGCAATATCATGCATAGGGCTGGAAAAATAGGCAAACGAGACCCAAAGAGTAAAAAGAGACTCTATTCCGAAGAGCCAGAGAGACCACTTTTTAATTCTAACCTTCAAAACCTGTCTTCGAATAATAAAAGAGACAACGATACCAGGGATGAGGAGTAGTATTAAAATCCAGTATCGGGGTACTACTTCATAAGAAAAAGTGATATGGAAATAATAAACCATCAAGAGAACAAACATGACCGCACACATAGTCATCTTAAAAACCAGAGACCAGATAAAGAGAGATTTAATCCACATTTAATTCACACCCTTTCCCCTTTTACTTCTTAAACCACTTCTATTTAACATTACAGAATCTATTCGTCTTAACAATAAGCTGTTGAATCTCTGTCTTACCTTCCTTTGAAATCTTTCCCGTTTTAAGTGCTTCCTGATACTCTTTCATCTGATCTTTATAAAAGAACTTACACCACTCTGAATTGCGAATACTCTTAATATCCTTTTCAGATCCTGAATCAACTTTAGCAATGGGATTTAAGATATGGGTCACCTCTATGCCTTTTTCCGAAAATTCAACAACATACCCACTATATTGCGAAGGTCCATAGCCTTGAAACCCTGGCAAAATATAAGAGGCTTCCAAAAGGGGAAGGAGATATTTCCCTTCTTCCAATTTTTTTGCCTCTTCTAAACCTGAAGCCCCGCCTTCAGCATAATGTATCACAATAACCTTATTGTTGACTGAATCAAATATCAGTTTTTTGCGTGATTGAATACCCGAGACCCCTACTCCTGTGATGTATTCGATTGTTTCTACCTGTCCCATACCCACGATTTCAGCTTTGCATAAGGTTATATCATTGAGAGGCAGAGGGGAAAGAGAGCATTTATCTTGATGCTTGATCTCCTGCCTCCCGTTCATGAAAATAAATTCGATGAGACAATCAGATTGCCCCACCTTTTTAAGAATCTGCTCGACCTGTATTTTTTTACCATCCCCTTTTGGATCAACGAAAAATTGATACTGGAGATTGCCCTCGATTTTATTCTGGGCCTGCAGGGTGAAAGGAAAGGTTAAGATTAAAAAACAAATGTTTAAATAAGAATTTCTGCCTCTCATTTTAAAATCTTATTATCTCAACCTTGCCAAGCGGTTTCTTGCATCCTGGGCATACTGATCATTGGGAGCGGCTTGAAGGAATTTTTCGTAATGAGATACTGCTAAATGTAAATATTTTAATTCCTCATAACATATCGCCATAAGGTAGTAGGCTCGAGGATAACTTAGCACATAGTCTCCGGCCTTTTCATAGCAGTCAAGGGCAGAAGAATAGTCTTTGAACATATTCGCATATACCAAACCCAAATTGACATAACACTTCCCCGATGGTTCTATTTGTATGGCTTTTTTTAATGCCATCAATGCTTTCTCTCTACGAAATGAAAATTGCCCGCTTTCGTTATACAAAAAATAATATGCTCCCTCATATGACCAGAGTGCTGCGCTATCAGGATAATACGGGAGGCCTTCATCAAGGATGCGCCTCAATTTCCGAAAATCTTTATTTTCAAGTGCTTGCTTTGCCTCTGCCACATAATATTGGCGTTCTTGAACTCTTGCCTGTTGAGAAGGAGGAGGAAGAGATTTGGGGATCTCTTGAGGAGGGGGAGTTGGTGTAAGCGACAGATCCTCTTTTTTCAATCCCCCAACGACTAATGTGAGATGATATCTCTTTCCCCTTCGGTCAATATACACAGGGGAGCTTGTGCCCGAGGGGGTTGATTTCACCAACTCTGAAAGTATTCGTGCATCCGTCACCCAGGTATCTTTAAATCTTAAGATAACATCCCCTGGCAATATTCCTGCTGACTCTGCAGGCCCCCCCGGCTTAACACTCTTTACTAAAACCCCAGCCCCTTCCGTAAGACCCACAGAATCCGCCACTTCTTTCGTTAAATTCTGAATCTCAATACCAATGTAAGAAATTCCCATTTTAACTTCAGGTATCACCCTTGGGGGTTCAATGGGAGTGGGTTTCGAGTAGACCGATCTCTCTTGCTCAGGGACTTTTTTCTGGGGACTGGGTTTAGCAACTTTTTCTCTTTCCAGCACAGCGGGGGCAAAATGGCTGAAGAACTCCACAGGATTTGAAGCATTCGCGCCTGTATAATGCAATGAAACCTTTTGGGGGAGGTAGTATTCAACAAGATTACCATTAGCATCCATCTCTTTTTTTGCAGGCTCGCCAAGCTCAAACCACTCTCTGTATTGCGATTTATCGTATTGGGTCTTCAAATAGATGTCGATTGATTCGATGATTTGTGTATTTTTACTAAATTTGATTGAGATACGGCTTCGATCCTGGGAGTTGGGATTATAGTCGTACCTTTCCCCTTTGATTACCTCTTTGATTGGACTCCCCAACACCCGATCCACATCGGTCTTCTTCGAAACACCAGGGTTCAAACCTTTCCATGTTCCACCAAATGCAAAAGACGAAAAAAACAATCCTAAACAGATTAGGCATAAAATTCTTTTCATCATCTCCTCCTTGGGGAGCGTGTTTTTAGAAAGGATCCTAATATTCCAGGGATTTCACTGCTCTCAGGGTGAGAGCTTGATAAGCCGGATATTGTCAAGAAAAAGGCCGTCGTTATCTCCGCCCGCGTGCTGAAAGACCAGTTTGGCTTCCTCCGTTACCGACACGGATATTTGGCGCGTGATCTTTCTAAAAGGCTCTTTCATGCCTAATGTAAAAACTTCATTGTACACTCTGCCCAGACGCACCGTCACCGTATTCGGACCACTGAAAGGGTTTCCCGCTAAGTCGAACTCAAGCCGGTAACTTCCTCGCTCAAGCCTGAAGATCTTTTTGGAACTTAGCGTGCCAGCCTTCCCGGTAGTCCCATCCAGGTCAACATACAGTCCATGTTCAGGGAAGTAGTCCCATAATCCCAGGCCGATCAAGTCAACCGATCCCTGAATGACATCCCAGTTTTTAAAGCCTGTATAGTTCAGTTGCGGCTTTCGTCCATTTTCGGTTTCGAAGGTATCTTCAAAGAGAACTAAGGCGGCATCCCCGGGCCGCGAAGGAACTTCTTTTGGGGGGATGTTTTTCGAAGCTTCCATTTTTCTTCCTGGAGTAACCGTCCTTTCTTCTACAGTCTTCTTTTGGAACGTAAGAGGGTTGACGTGGGCAAAGATTGCGATGGGGGATGTATCCTGGGGACCGGAATAAAGAAGTGCAATGCCCTCATCACCATAGTACTCCACAAGATTTCCATTTGAATGTTTCTGTGTAACCGTAGGGATTTTTAACCCGAGCCACTTTTGGCAATTTGCCTTGGTTATAGATTTCTGCGGAAAGAATTCAATCCCCTCGATGACCTGCGTTTGTTTGTTAAATGTGACAGAAAGTTGGCGAGCCCCCGTCCCTTTAGGGTCATACTCGTATCTCTCACCTTTTACCGTCTCTCTCACGGGCTTTCCCAAAACTTTATCCGCATCGCTTTTCTTGGAGAGGCCGGGTTCTAAGCCCTTATAGACCCCTGAAAACGAGGGAGTGGGAAATAAGAGAAAAATGGAAAAAAATATGAAAATGAATCTTCTCATCGTTTGCTCCTTACTTTTGAGTGGCCAGAGTTTGAGCCATCGTCTAAACCGTTTTCACACCTTTTTGATTGCCTCACCAAAATCATCACCAACTTTCAATCGATGATATGAACTTATTGATTAACACATCGGTCAATATTCGCTTGATTCGCCTTTATACACCGATCACAATCACTTCCCTGCGCAGGAGCTCCTACTAAAATAGCACCTTCGCACATCGGGCAGAATTGGTAAATACAATCCATACGAGATCTCTTAACAGTGGTCGGTGGTTGTGTTGAAGTTTCGGGACGTCTTTCCTCCGGTCTCACAGTAGGTGGAGGAGGCGTCGTTGCCCCACCCGTTGCCCTACCCGTTAACTTACCCTTTGTTTTTGAGTCTAAGAGAAATGGTGGTATTTCTCCCGCTTCCCCTGTTCCTACAGACGATTCCCTCGTGGGAGCGGGCGATGGTCTAAAAGACCTATCTGTCTCTACGGAAGATTCCTTAACGGAAGTCGGTATTTCTTCACGCATAAAATCTCCCTGATCAGTGAATTGGATCGTCACTTCTACAGTAGATTGGTCAGCCAACAGGACAGGTACATTTTTGTATCTGGGCATATATGCGAACGACTGGGGCGAACGAAACATCACCTCTGCTCTGATTTCGATAGACCTCTTGTCCGTTGGGGACCTTTTCCAAAAAGGCCCTATTCGAAACCTTCCTCCCCCCAAATTTTTTGCCTGATATCCGCCAATATCATGAGAATAGACGCTTGCAGAGGAAATGCCCTTCCCCGAGGCATCGACAACATTTACGTAAACGAACCACTCATTCTCCTTTGGTTTTAAATCATCAACCCTTTCCTTTGGTAACGACGCAACCGTCGGCGGTTTTTGCTTTTGAAGATCCTGCACATCCTTCAGAGAAAACAAACACTTCATCCCACCAGCATTGATGTAATGTTGGCCGCCCAAAGCCTCTTGTCCCGCCCAGACCGGATATTCAACTGGCTTCCCTCCTTGAGCTATCCTTAACCAAGCTAATTCTGCCTTTTCCTCTGATTCATAGGGACCACCTAATACCACATGCCGTATCTTGTTTCTTTCGAGGTGTCTCTTCCCACTTACTTTCAGTTGCCCTAAAGTTTCTCCCGGTGGTGCGCCCTTCAAGTCTACTCCATAACAAAGAACATATCTGATGTTGTAGCATCTGTTCGCCGCCTCTTGAAGTTTGGGGATTCCAGCCATGATTTTCTCCGCTTCCTTTTGAACCTTTTCAATATCTGCGAGGAGGTTCATCCAGCCGACCTTGAGGCACTCCGATAGCCCGTCGTTGAGCTTCAGGCCGGTTCGAAGCCGATTGGCAGCGGTCACATCAATGTTTTCTACCTTTTCAAAAGAATCGTTGAACATTTTTCGTTTCGCTTCGATATCGCATATCTGAGTCTCAATGGTTATAAGGGGCTTCCTTAACTCATAGAATTTGTATTCTTCCTCCGATTTCATTTTGCTCTCATAATTCATCATCAGGGTTTTTACCTCATTATCGAGGTCTTTGGCTTTTTTCAGGAGGGCCTCTTTCGTACTCTCTGCCTTCTTGACCTGTTCTTCCCAGGCTTTTCGGCTCGGGATCTTCTTCTTCAAGGCAATGAGTTTATCCCGATCCTTCAGAGCGGCGTTCAGGTCTGATTTGGTATTCCTTACTTCTGTCTCAAATTCCGTCACTTCTCTCCCCAATCGTTTTGCTTCATCTGCTCTATATTTAATTTTGATAAAATTATCTTCGCAAGACTTGCACGCACTCCAAATTTCCGACGAATCTTCCGGGTCACGGCAAGACCACGCTAAGTTCTCTGCCCGCTTGAATTCCGAAATTACATCTCTTCCATTCTTCTGGGCTTCATTTCGGAGTTTCTCAAGTTTTTCGTCACTTCCTTTTTCATCTTCCGCCTTCTTACACCTGTTCGCAACTTCTTCCCATCTTTGAATGGTATCTCTGGTAGGAATGCGATACTCGATCTCTTTAGCTTCGGATGCGTACTTTTCAGCCTCCTTGATCATTCTATCCAAAGCCTCGCAGGCAGCCTTATGCTGCTGGATTGGTCCCTTCAAAGTGCGTTCGATCTCCTCTTTCATCTTATTTAGATCTCCCTTGAATCGAACCAGGGCTTCTTCAGGTTTTCGTTGATCCGCACTGGGAGAGACCGCTGATGCTGTATAGGTTAGAATGGGCGGTTTCAGTTCTTTGTGACGAAATAGAGCATAGATTGCCACTTCCGATACCCCGGAGGTTAATACGGAGATCACTGCCCTAAGGGCAGATTCTCCCGCACACATAGCATACTCTTTTCCAGTAAGCCTCCGCCCCTCCTGCTTTGCGTACTCTGCATAACGTGATCCTACGTTGTAGCCTACAAATACACCTGTAAGGACTCCCATTATTCCCCCTCCCCATCCGACATCTTTTTTAAAGAAAGAAGTCCATCCTGATGAGGTCCCCGGAGTAGGACCACCTGGAGTTGGACTGCCTGGACTCGGACCTCCTGAAGGGCTTGATGTAGTTGGTATTTTGCCGATTCTTGTTGCGTTAATAGGAGGCGATGGTGATGGACTCTGTAACACAGTCGTTGGCTTGGGGGGGCTTACGTAAGAGCGCAAACGATAGAATGCATCTTTCGTCTTTGCATAAGCACTTTCTAATATGCCAGGCTTTTCCACCGCAGGTTTTGGTAACCTGGAAATCAGGTGCTGGTTAAGCTTATCCCTGAATTTCCCTGCTGTTCCAGGGCCGAAATTATCTTTTAAAAATTGATAATCTCTCGCCATCCTATCCCAAAATTCAGGAGAGTTAACATTTTCACCTGGTAATATGGCAGGATCAAGGAAAAATGGAGGTTTAGCTCCTTTTCCCCTAAAGAATTCAGAAACATCCAACCCTAAAGGATCGACTAGATTAATAGGATCATTACGTACAAATACATATTCATTGAAGTCTTTTGGATTCTCTAAGGATTTTGGATGGGGATCCGGTGAGACAAAGATACCAAGCTCTGGGTCATAATATCTTGCCCTGTAATAATATAAGCCTATTTCTCGATCATAATACCTTCCTGTGTAGGTGAGTGGATTTCCTGTTTCCTTTCCTTTGGACTTCAAAAGGCCAAACGGCTCATAATTATAAGAGGTCGTTATTTCTCCTTTTTCATCTGCCAAACCAATAACTGAACCCAGGTAATCAGTAAAATAAAACCAAGAGTCACTCCCTTTTAACATCACCATTGGAGAATCTATTTCATCCCCGGCATGGATGAAAATCTTTGTCGGATTTTTTTCCTGATCGAGCTCCATAAGGAGATTTAGCCCATCATAGAGATAATAGGATTTTTCATCTCCTACCTTTTTGCCCACCCTCTGGCCTTCTGGAGAATAATGATATTCAATGTTGCCGGACGCGGCTTTTACATGGGTCAATCTGCCAAGGGAGTCAAAATGGTATTTCGTTTCAATTCCATCAACCTTCTTACTGGATATATTCCCTGAGGAATCATAGGTTATTCTGATGTTATCTGTTTCAGTCAATTGCCCAGGTTCGTTATATCGAAAGTTTCTCTTCTTGTTTCCCCTGGTCTCAGCCAATCTTCTAAAGGCTGCGTCATATTCGAAATAGGTCTTTTCCCCATCAAGAGAAGCTTGTATTAATTGGCCGTTAGAATCATAGGTAAATTCCTTTGTCTGACCCTTTAAATTAGTCAGCCTGCTAAGCCTTCCTGCCTTATCATAAATGTATTGATGTTTTGTTATGATCCGATCTGCCCGGTCGTAGTAAACGGTGCTCTCAAGATAGTTAGAAGGATGATAGCTGTATTTTATCTTCGTCCCATTCGGGTAAGAGACTTCTGTTTTTCTATTCAACCCATCGTACGAGATCTGAATCTTTTTGCCCTTTTGATATTCAATGGTCGTTAGCCGATTGAGACTATCATACTCATAGGCGATTTTGAGATGACCGGGAATCTCAAGGCCTGTTCTGTTGGACCACTTGTCATAGGTATAACGTAGCTTCTTCCCTAACAAAGGATATTCTTCTTCAATCAGTTCTCCAAATGGATTATAAGATAAGGTTTTTTCAAAACCCTTTCCGACCACCTTCACCACATATCCTTTCCGATCGTAATCATACGTCTCCGTAATTCCCTCGGATGTTACAAGCTTCCTAAGCCTACCCTCTCCGTCATATTGATAATCCACCCCTTTTCCACCAGATGACGTCTTTTTCACCAAATTATCTATTTTATCGTAAGAATAGCCAATGACCTCCCCCCAAGGAGTTTTCCCTTGAATCATCCTTCCAGCGATATCGTACTGATAAAAATATTTTCTCCCATCCGGGGTCTTAGCAGATACAGGATTGCCAAAGCCTTCGGAATCGTACTCATAAAGAGTTTCTTCCCCGTTTGGAAGAACAACTTTCCTCAGGTTGCCTGAGGCATCGTAAACATATTTTTTAATATTTCCAAAGCCGTCCTTCTCGGCAATAATGTTTCCCAACTTATCATAAGTGTAATCATGACGGATACCTCCTGGACGAATAGCGGCTTTAGCCCGACCCATGATGTCATATTCCCGCTTCGTCTCAAGACCATATGGCTCCTGAACCCCTACTATATTGCCGAAACCATCATAATGATAAATTGATGTTGCCCCCTGAGGGCCTACCTCTTTTGTGACCAATCCTAATTTATTGTATTCGTAAGATTGCCGATTTCCCTTTGAATCCAAAACAGATTTCAACAGACCGTTGCTGTCATACCCATAAGTCTCCCTCGTCCCTTTGGGAAACTCGATGATTTCCAAGTTGCCTTTATTATCATACGAGAACTTGGTGGAAAGACCTAATTTGTCAAGAACCTCTACCAATCGAAGATTTTTATCATATTTGCTAGAGAAAATTATCCCTGTCGAATCAGAAATTTCAGTTAAGAATCCAAAATCGTTATATTTAAATATCAACGTTCTTCCCAATGGGTCGACCACATGCGTCATTCTTCCCCTTGAATCATACTTGTATTTTATGGCCCTATTTAATGAATCAGTTTCTTCCAGAAGCAACCCGATACCCTCATAGGAGTCGTAGATATATTTCTTCCAGAACTTTTTCTCACCTCGTCCGTAGGATAACGAATCTACCAACCCCATATCGTTGTAACTATAAGAGACTTCAAAATTACCTGGCCCCTGACGTTTTACCAACTGTTTCTTATTGTTGTAAAAGAACTCGACCGTTGAACCATCCGGCAGGGTTTGTCTCTTAATTAATAATGTATCGTCTAGGTAGGAAAGGGTGACTTTCCCCCCATCGGGATTCTTAATCTCAGCTAACCGACCAGAGAAGTCATATCCATATTCAACTCTATAGCCTTTTGCGTCGACATAACGAGTCAGAAGTCCATCTTCATAGTGACTTTCCGTGACATTACCCATTATGTCAGTATGCTTTATGGTCTTCCCATTATTTTCCAAGGAAATTCTTTCAATACCTGTGGGATGAGTGATGGCAACTTTACTTATAAATCCTTTGGGATCTCTTTCGTAGGCATATTGAACAATTCCATCCACCTTTGTAATACTTTTAACCATTCCTGTATCCCCATGATATGCTAGCCTAATAAAATCACCGGTCTGGAACTTAATATAAGTGAGCCTGTCTTTTTCGTCGTATTCGTAATGGGTTACAAGGGAATCTTCATTTATCGCATCTGTTAATAAGCCTCTTTGATTATACTGATAACTGGAGCTTATCCCATAATGGGCTCTAATCATACTGATTAAGCCCTGTTTATTGTAGAAATATTTTAGTAGTTCTTTGCCCCCTGAAACGATTCTTTCGATCTTGTTTTTGTTGTAAACAAGGCTTAAGGTCTTACCATCCGCATAAACGATGCGTAATAACTTTCCTTCTCTATCATAGACTTCCAAGTTTCCATTCTTCATTACCCTGATGAACTCGTTTTTTGAAAAGGATATGTTCTCCCTATCTCTTGATAAAAAAACATCTCCTCCGACCTTTCCGAAAACGATTAGATTTTCACCCTCTTTTAGCAATAACTTGTCCTTTTCATCTAAAAACAACCTCTTCTCAAATGGATGGAAGGACCAACGTCCACCTCGCGTATGATCGAGAGTAACACTGTTGAAACTTCGAGAAATATCAATCTGAATAGAATGAAACCTCAGTGTAAAATCAACCTGGTCGATATTAAAATTTCCAGAAAGAGGGTCGACCCCAGCCAATGAACCTTTTGTGGAAGGGTAACTAATGATTAAAAGAAAAATTATGGGAACTATAATATAAGTTGGCCGAAAGATGTTCATGGGATTCCTTCTTTTTCTCTTCTCCTTTTCCATTTCTAAGCCCTCCGTGTAGACACTTTATTCAGTCTCTAATTAAATAAAAAGCACTTGTAGTTTTAAACAGTTAAGAAAATCACGGGTATGGCGATCAGACTAATGTGCTTCAGAAGCCTAATCCTGTTTTTTTCTTTTTTCTTATCCATTCTCTACCACCCCTTTCATTGAAATCATGCTTACCACCAAAAACCATTTCCACGATTTAAGATCTTAAAAAGCAAAAAGCCTTCATAGTTCAATGCTCAAGTGAACTACAAAGGCTTCTTTTGACTCGCCATTGAAGACCTAATCCCCCCCTTTCAGGTCCCATCTAATCCAAGTTACTCATACCTATTTGCCCATTTAATGTCAAGATATTTCTCCCTGAGTTGGTGTATGATTTTTGAGTCAGGAAAAAGAAATCGGATACAAAATCGAGTCACCTCAGGGGGTGGGCAAGAAAAGATATGTGGCTATATCCAGCATTCCCAAATCTATATTTACACTCTGAGCCTGTCTGTATTGGATGTCAAGTGTTTTCATAATGTGCGAAAACGTGCCGGAATTTGTTCAGGGATATTTACATCTCCTACAG
>Ga0315288_10011818_pt1 | contig 10987 bp, 15 predicted proteins | sample YL17G11_20_MG_FD_203454 | JGI IMG/M metagenome (GOLD analysis project Ga0315288, IMG submission 203454) | Sediment microbial communities from Yellowstone Lake, YNP, Wyoming, USA - YL17G11_20 | ecosystem: Environmental > Aquatic > Freshwater > Lake > Sediment | place: USA: Wyoming | collected...
GTTGGGATTTCTACCTCGGTCGAGACAGCAGAATGATAGAATACATTATTCCGTCCTTGACTTGTCCCAAGCAACACCCAGGTTGTCTCACTTCCATATATATTATATGTTATATTATCTAAGTTATAATTTCCATCAGGATTCGGGAGAGAGGGGAATTCCGGGAACTCCCAAGTTAGTTTTATATAATAAATGTTCCCATACGAACCTGGCTCGACAGCCAAATTTTCAGGAATTAAAGTTGCCGATGGTGCGGCTGTCATTAAATTGCTCCTCTAACCTTACCACTATATTTGCCTACTGCTTTTTCCACTTTGCTTTCAAAATCATTCATTCCATAAACGTCCCCATTAAAATTGATATTTATAGTATTGCTCCCAACTCCTCCGCCTTTACTTAAGGGAATGATTGCTTCAGGCCCCGCTTCTCCGGCAAGAATGCGGGTTGGACGCGTCACTATTCCTCCACTTGCTGTGCGGTGTGCCGCATCCCATTTAGCTATTTCCGACCTATTTTGCATATATGCCAGAAACTCCGGGTCTCTTCCCGCAAGAGCCTCTTTTGCTCTAATATTTGCGGTGTGTACATTTCCTACGACTGGTAGCGGGGTTGGCCGTCCACTGGGTCCACCGCCCCCGGCTGGTTTTTCTTTGGTTGGGAAGGCAATATCTATCCATTCTTTCAGGTTTGCGAAAGGCGTTTGTAATGTGTCGATTATGGTCACTAATTCAGTTCCCGCCAGATTAAATTCTGTGGCAAACTTATCTATGGCTTTTGTGGTTCCAATCACTAATACTTGCGCAGTTGCTTGAAACCCATTCGCAATATCCATGTTTCCGTTATAGAATACCGTAGCGGATTCTGCAAAACTATTTCCAGCAATCCTATTCCCGGTCTGAATGGTCATCCCAAACTGGTCTATCACGGTCGCCGCACCAAGTGCCGCTCCCCCCATCATATCCTTGAATGTGCCCCCAATCATTTCTTGGAATTGAGCATCATTACTCTCTTGTGCTTTATTACTCCCAGCCAATCCTCCAGAAATCGCATATATGAAACCATTAATGATAGATTGTCCTAATGCAGTCAATACTGGCCACAATACCTTATTCATAATGACCGCTATCATATCTATCATGCTACTGAAGGCCATCGTAAGTCCTTCGGTAAGAACGTCTCCTATCTTATCAGGTCCGACGTTCCCATATTTCGATAGAAAAGCAGCGGTCTGTCTCGCCATCTTGACAACAATGGGAAGAAGCAATCTCCCAATGGCGTTACCTATTGGCATCAGAACTAAATTGAACATTTTACTGACAATTTTCAAAACACCCTGCAAAAGAGGAGAAGCATCCATTATAGCATTAAAGAGTTTAGAAATAACAGACATAATTCCTTCTAATATCCCAGATATCCCTTTCGTAACGGAAGTCAGCCCTTCCATGGCTCCGCCCGCCACATCTCCAGCCCCCCCTTTGCCAGCGGGGGCAGCACTATCCGCGTTTACCGGTGTTCCTGCCATCTTTATTCACGTCTCCAGATTTGTCCTTTTTTGCTCCGCCGAAGGCCATTGCGACTGCGGCGGCAGTTTTATGCATATCATATTCTTGCTTCGGAGCCTCCAAAGTAAGAAGTAATTGTTGGTCGGCTAGAGTTATATCCTCATCCAACTCTCTGCTGGTATATCCCATCCGAAGAAGTTCAAAACGGTGAATAAGAACGGCGTTCTCGTCGTCGCTTAACTTTCCTCTTCTGTAGTCAGAAGCGAGACTGGCTCGTCTTTCTTCGCTAAAGGGCTCATCATCCTGCCAACTTCATCGGAGAGATAAGTAAGGAGTTTCACGGGAAGTTCCTTTAAAGTTTCTATCTTCTTATCGAACGGTGCGTCCAATATCACTCGGTTCAATAGAACGAGACTGACCATGTACGAATTTGCCTCTCCCTTGACCTTTTTTTCTCTGATGACAAAATCGTTCACTGCAATCATATCCGCACCTGTCGGTTCTCTTATAGAGACAGTCTTGTCTTTATAGTTGCTATACTCTGAAATATCTAAGATTTTCGTACTCATACAACTCACTTCTCTTTATACTTATGGATAGGTAATATCAGCGGTGGCGATTAATAGACCGCTCCCGTCGGCCAGAATGACCTGTTGCTGAATTTGAGTTGTCTTTGATATGCATGCAGGGACAACAACTTCAAACTCAACGGTTCCATAATCGTCAGTCGTTCCAACTCCTTTGTATTTTAGTGGATATACTCCGCCATCCAAGACAGTATCTTCTATATATAGCATACTTCTCTCGTTTGGCTTCAATCCACTGCCGGTTATGGTCCTAAGAGTACCCACCGAACTTATTAAGTTCACTTCTGTTATATAAAGATTGTCAGTGATTGTATATATAGACCCATTATCGAAGGTTTGTAAGGCTTCGACAATCAATACTCCCGGAGTAGTCACCGCAAACGTGCTGGTAGTATAATCGAATGACCCAAGTGTTCCAGATAGATAAGACTTAATATTCACTGGAGCAAGTATGACCGTTCCCTTGGTTCTGAAATCTGCGCCGGTTCCACAATATATCCCAAGAGTGAATGTATCAGTATCCTCGAATGCACCGCAATTATATCCTTTGACATTTATAGGCCCATATGTAGTAGGCACTGCCGCACTGAATAGTTCTGGACACGCTACAATCTTCGGGATTGAGGTCACATCAGTTGCGGTCACGAAGACCGTTTGTGTGAGTTCTATTAAATCGGCTGGATATAAATCGCTGCCACTATATGCGGAAATAGTAATATCGTGATTTCCGATAGACCAATAATCATATGTTGGGTCCGCCATCACTCGATATTCTAACTCTCCGCTACAGTTCACGTCTATCGCAGCTATCAATTCGGTTCCGATATAAATGCTGGCCGGAGCGTTTCTCGGCAAGAACTTCGCATGCATGGCAACCAAATCACCCTGCTTCACATGCAACGGGGAGACATACCATTGTGCTTCTGGTTCTTGTCCATTCCATGCTCTTATCGTTGCATGCAGAGGTTTGAACTCATATTCCTCAGTGATAGCATTGTCAACGTCTAATGTGCTCTTTCTGGTGTTCATCTTTGCAGTTTCAAATTCAAACTCCAGTCGTCTATATGCATCCTCGCAGGTCTTGCAATTCTGAACAACTAACTTAATCTTCTTGAATGCCGGAACAGTATCATTTATCGGTCCTTCCGAACATCCGTAGAACTTCTGTAAGAATCTCTCCTTATCTCTGTAATAGACCTTTATACCAACCGTGTAATCCAGATATTTGTAAAATCTATCTCTGGCCTTTCTTGAACCAATACCGTAGATAAGTTCAGCATTGTGGTTGATGGTCATGTTGAACTCTTCACAGACCGTTTCGAAGGTATCGAATGACGCTGGGTCCCCTGGTTCTGCATTTGTAACTGGGTCCCAGAAATAGGCCACTGCCTGACCAAAGTTGAACGCATTGTCGCTTGGATAGTAGAAATCTGGTAGATTTTCACTGCTATATACGCTCTCAGAAGCATATGGGCAGGTCATGGTCACTTGCAGCGGTGCATCTGTTCCATTTGCGGATATATTAACTTCTTGCATGATTGCGCCCTTCAGAACGAACACGTCTCCTCCGTGAACGTTCTCCTGGTCGTTCTGTATCATAATCAAGAAGGTCATTGACTTTGGCACACCGGCTTTAGTATATTCATATACCTTTGAACCATATTCAGCCGAGTTGCTCCTCAATCCCATCAACGCTTCCATCCAATCCAACGTACCAACTGCGGCGAATTCAATGGCTAATTCTCCTTCATACTTCCCATCGACTGCGTTGGCTGCTTCAATATTGTTAAGTCCTCTCAATAATTGAACGTTGTTCTTTTCGTTCCATTGGGTAATTTTGACAGCATGCCCCAGCAATTTGTTGATACCTAGATAATATTCATCATCAAGTCCGGGACTACCGTAAGTGGTATTACCATATACCTGAAAGCCTTCTTCGAACTCATAGTATATTGTAGCAAATATTCCCCCAACCGGAACACGGTATGAAATCTTAATCCTCTCCTTTAACTATCAAATATATATGTATGGTTAATTATTAGTATGAGGACAGCTACCACCGTTTCTTTCCTTACCACAATTACAATTGAAACAGAGAGTTTGATAAATATCTGGACGGTATTCTCGAATGGCCCGCCTATATTCCCCCAATCCTCTTCCATGATGCTCTTTCTTTCTGATTGCCCCATCGTTCTGGACGTGGTCCAGAGTTAAATATTCTCTACGAATTTCACTACATCCAGGACAATTACATTTTCGGCCATATGTATCAAAGAACTTATCTTTGATTCTTCTGTTGTTTTCCAAATTATGCATATATACTGGATTTGTTGAATATTCCTTTTTCTTGACTGTTTGATTAGCTTTATTGCAATTACAACTATAGCATAATACCTGAAATTTATCTGGAGCATATTTACGAATTGCTTTATAATATTCACATAGATAATTTTCCCCTCTAATCATGTCGTTATTTACATGGTCTAACGTTAAAAACTGGAATTCCGTTTCGCCACAAATCGCACATTTATTACCATACATTTCAAGAAATTTACGCCTGGTTCTAATAATCTCATTTCTGCGGCGTTCTTTATCCTCTTCTGGATGAGAACTCTTCCATTGTCTTTTCTTAAGTCGCTGTTTAGACAAATATTCTTCTCTATTGGCCAGATAAAATTCTTTGTTCTTTTGAGATATCTCTAATTTATGCTCCTGATAATATCTTTTATGATATTCTTTATCCTTTTCCGGGTCTTTATAAGCCATAATATCAATTATGCCCATACTACTATATAAAGATATCTATTCAGAACTGTCGTCTCCCCATTTAACTTCCGGCAAGGTCCTGACCAGCCTCTCTAACCCAGCTACTATTACATATCTGTAGTTACCTGCTCTTGGGTCTAATCTTCGAGCGGTCATGGTATATATGAAATCCCATCCTGGAATCGGGCGCTTTCTGCAAAATCTCAGAACTCTCAAAACCTCATCCTTCGCGTCTATCATCATTGTTCTATCCAGCGTGAAAACGTCAATGTTGATAGATAGTTTCGATTTTTGAGCAGTATATCCCAACCCTATTCCAATTGATTCGTCAGTAGTCTCATATACCACTATTGCTGGAGATTTAGATAAATCATGTGCTATTTCTTTCTCGGTCAGGAAGAACGTGGGTTTGATATTCTGAGTGTTGGTTATCTCCCAGTTAGCCTGCAATAAATCAAGCATATAATATTCATTATCCTCATGAAGTGGAGTATCATTGGTATATCTTTTTAGTTGATTGTAATCCACTTGCACGGAATGTTCTGGCATTTGTTTTCACCTATATTTTTTAAGGTCCTACCTTGTCACACATGAAAGGATTTTCCGGCGCCTCGCACTTAATATCTCTTTTATATCTTTCTCCCACTCTTGAATGACCCTCTCCCAATTTATCGGGTTGCTGGCTCTGTTATATAGCATGATTTTGTTGAATTCGGATTGTAGAAGACGGATGGCCACCATTTTGGTTGCCGCCTCTTGTACGTCGGTGGGGACTTCGTCCGTGAGTATTCCCCAACGATAGTTAATCTTGACTTTGTTCGTTCCGCTGTTGAACCATGGCCAGATATCGTTGAAATGAACCTGTCCGATATTATAATCAATCCACCAGCTATTTTGGTTTATGGCTTGGGTCGCGGTGGTATATGACACCCACTCTCCAGACTGCATCATTTGTATATCGTCGTCTTTATCTGGGTCCCATGTCAATATATTAGCCTTTGCCAATGATACTACTATATCTCTGGTAGGAAGTCCCACTAACGGCCACGCTATATCATGCATTTCATTGGTTCGATAGTTCTCTCTCCATGAACTCCTCGTATCTCGGTCTATCCTCGTTTCTGCTTGTCTTATGTACTCTATTACCAATGAACGTGCCGGGTCGGTATCTTCTGTGAAAATGACGTTACTCCCGTCGGAAGCGGTCATTCTAAGCTGTTTAGACACTAATTCGGGGTTAGTATAGGTCACGACCGGGTATTCTGTATCCGGATTTTCTAAGAACCCCACAACCCCATACAAAATTGAGGTCTTTTTATTGGTTAATATATTTCTGACGTATAGATATTGAACATATTCTCCATATAATTCGTCGGTCTCATATTCTCCGAGTGAAATCACCACTGAAATGACCGTACCGGAGGTCACTACTATCTCCGGGGATACGGTCGGGGGCAACAATTCCGACCCATAAGTGGTCTTTTGAAGTAAAGTCTCTCCGTTCAGACTTCTGTCCCGCAACTCCCAATAGAAATAGTTATCAACAGCGACTATGGGGATTACCTCGGTGGATATGTCAATTGTTATACTCTCATCATCGGCACTTTGCAACCACACTGCCTGCGCAAGAAGAATTATAACACCCCCAATGCCTTTTTAATTTCATATTCATGTATTATAAATTCTCTATCCTGTAATTTCTTCCTTATTTCTGGCAATATTCGTCTTTGCTTTTTCAACCCCAATTTTACCACGCGTTCATGTATGGTAGCATGTGACACTCTTATTTCTTCTCCTATTTCTCTACATGTTCTATTTTTAATGATATATTGTTCCTTTAACCAATTCGCGTTATTTAATTTATTGAATGTTTCTTCTGGATATTTGTTTCCATAATTATTACGTAAGGTCTTTATACCATAGAATTTTAACAAATTTCTTATTTCTTGAACCGTGGCACCTAATTTTTCTGCGGTTGGATGAATTCCTAACTGGTTTATAATGTATACTTCTTCTAATTGTCCCTTAGATATATCCATCCTTATCTTTTTTCTTCTCTCTTTCTTATAATTATTCAATAAGTCGTCGTCAGCCGACTGTAACCACACTGCTTGTGCCAATAACATTTTAATCTTCTCCTACTGTTACGGTCTTGTTCTCTATGGATATCACTGTCGTTTTCTTGCTTGGGAGATTGACCGTCACTGTTTTATTGCTTTTTCTGGCGGAAGTCTCTGAAACAGAACAAACTCTTGAATTCACGGTCTTGCTTATTGAAACATCAGCCGTCGTTCGGTCATTATACACGCTGGCTGAAATTGCTTCAGTGCTTGCTTTTCCCGGGGCGGTTATCGGTTCAAATGATACGACCGTAGTGCGTATGGTCTTATTTTCAGTAACGTTCGCCGCCGAACTGTCGATTGGATTGAATTGCGCGTCTATGAAGTCCAACCACACGCAGGTCTTATCACGGTCCTTTACCTTCCAATTGACGTTATCTGGGAGGCCACCGTCTCCTAATATCATTGCTGCGTCACAGCGACAATCCCGCTGGTCTAACCCCATACGTAAGTCTGAACCCATATCACTCGATTAATATATATGTATAACTAAGCAGGCTTGGCGGGGGCGTATTTTTTGACCAAGTCATATATCTTGGCTATCAGAACGCTTGCATGAGCATATACCTGAGCCAATTCTGCACTGTTATTGCTTGGGTCAATCCATAGTTTCTGAGCGTGTTCTACTGTATCGGCTAATTCATCTACATATGGCTTAATGGATGGGAACGATATGGCAAGATTCTGAGCCTCGGTTACCCATCCATTCAACACGACGAAGGTCATGTCTCCTTGAGAATCTCCGAGTTTCTTCTTCATCCAAGCGATTACCAATCCTATGAACGGGGCTAAAAAGGTCAGTATCGCCATAATAGTTGCGTCGTCTATCATTTTTTCACCTCAATACATTATCTTTCCAGTGAGATATACCTGATATGTGGAAATAGCTGCGTCTAAATCATTCTTCACAGAGTTGACTGTTATGGCAGAGAACTCGTTAGTGAACGCTGTTACTCCTGAATAACACCCAGTAGATACTAATACCATGGTAACGGTAACAGTTTTATCCACTCCAACATGGAAGTCGTTGATTTTTTCTTGATAACCTATGGTCATGCTCCCAGTAACTACCGTGGCAGTTGTGATTTTTACATAGAACATTGGTTTTTCCAATCGAGCGGTCAGCACCGTATTCGCATTGGTAAACAATCCAAGCGTGACTGTAGTTCCTGTATTTATTGCCGTTCCAGATGTTAATAATACTGGGGTCAAATCTCCACTATAACCTGCGCCGTCCATGAGTAATCACTGCTTATTATATATGTATGTGATTGCTCGGGGAAAGATATATATACTGACACGTGTATGTAGTAGCATGACCACTGCGGAGAAAATCAGAGACACTCTCGTAACAATCATGGTATCTGCCATGTTCATAGGGATACTGTTTCTAATGCTGGGGTGCGTATTTGATAGTGATTTTCTCAAATACATTGGATTTCTATTCTGGGTCGCTACATTCATATTGATGTTCATAGCACAGGGTGCGGGAGAGTATATACACCCTTCTGGCTCCTATGTATATGAAGATATTCCCTACAGCGAACCAGTTCATAGAGAATGCAGAGCATGCACTGGGACGGGACAGTGTCGATTGTGTAGGGGAACCGGACAAACTGGTTGGTCGGGTACTCGTGCCATGTCAAAAAGCCGTTGCCCCATTTGTTTGGGAACGGGGATTTGTGCGAAGTGTAGGGGAACGTCTACCGAAGGTCATTGCTGATATTCATATATTCGATTTTCAATAGTGCCCTTGAAATCACACCAGGTAGACTGTACCGCCGTGCATTTGTATCCAATACTAATCATGATATCATTGAATTCGGCTATTGTCCTGCCGGTCGGAGGTTGGTGGACCTCAATCAACATGATTGGTTTGGACCTCTTTATGGTCTCAATTAATCCATAAATGGCCTCGAATTCTCCCCCCTCGATATCCATTTTGATAAAATCCGGACTGAAGTTATAATCATCCAACGGAACTGCTAACACCGGGAACGGCGGAACTACTGCATTCTTATCTGAATTTTCTTTTACTGTAGCGTCTGCTGCTAAAGAATCCGAGGTCATTTGATTGAAATATAATATATCCGCCCTCCTCCACGCGGCTACTTCCAACATTGATACGTTATTCAAATTATTGAGTTCGATATTCTTTCTGAGAATATAATTATTCACTGGGTGGGGTTCTACTGTTATTATTTGTTCGAAATTTTTAGCCAGTCTTATAGCATACAGTCCGACATTTGCTCCAATATCAAGGAACTGTTTACCGTGGGGAAATCTGTCTCTTGCCCATAATATCAAACGTTCTTCATGCCCTCCCAGTGGTAGATATTGAAATTTACCCTCTGGAACGTACCATATTATTCCATCTTTGGTTACTTGCGCCATGTTAATCAATCCACGTATCCATATAATATCTTTCTTTTACTTATTATCTTATAGTTTGGATTTATCTCCTTGATTATTCTGGGAAGAACTATCGCATCCTCCCCATTATTATGATAGGTCCTAATCGCCAACTTGGGTTGGTCTTCTATCAACACTCTTCTCGCTCCTTGGAGCATATAACGTTCATATCCTTCAATATCTGATTTTATGTAATCTATATGTAAATTATTCTCTTCGGCAAATCTATCAACCGTGGTCACATCACAAGGGGTTCCTCTATTATCATTTATCATCTCTGAAATCGGGAGCATGGTAGTGTCTATCATCTTTTTACAGACAGTATCCCCCAAACCTTGCGGAACCACTTTAAAATTATTTAACAGCGAATTATGTGTCAGAACGGGTATAGAATGCGGACTTGGTTCGAAGGCATACACTCTTCCTCCCATTACTGCCGCCACAGCCGCCCAATCGCCGATATACGCTCCCGCGTCTATTACTACGTCTCCTTTTTCTACGATAATGTTCTTATAACAGTATGGGTCGTCTATTCCCAAGGTCTCGGATATATGAGAGTTTTCTTCACTATAATCATCGTCGAATAAATGGTGTATCATAATTGATTCCGCATAAATTCCTGGCCACATTGTCCAACAAGGATAATACCATCGTATATCTGGAAACTTGATTTTATTCAAATGCATTACTCCGTTCTCGCAGATTGAGTTCCAGAATAATTCAGCCGCTTTTTCGTAGGGATTATCCGCTGGAGAACGTTTCATAGTTCCATCCAGTATCTGCTGTTTCAATATTTCGAATATGAATTTATTCTCATAGTTTGACATTCTTTTTACCCCATTTATATTTTCACCATATGAAATCCAAACTCCGTATTCATTATATCCATTACTAACGGCAATACTTTAGCATTAAGATGTATTCCATCATCACTGTATTCTTTTGATATCATACCATGTTCGTCGTGAACTAATGGGTGTATATTAATATATTTAATATTATTTGTTTTACAATATACTGATAATTTTTCATTGAATTCTTTATTGATTGCTGCTCTGATATCTTCAGTTGCATAATATTGTGGCCCTGTTTCCCCCAAACTTCCATCGGGTCTGTAATATTGAACATTATACACGTTATCCTGGAAGCAGGCGGGAGGTATTCCCCACACAAAAAAGTTTATATTTTGTTTCTGATATTCCTTTAAAAATTGTCCGTATCTTTCAATGATATTATCAATAATATCTGACATGCTCGTCTTCTTATCATTTTTCATGAAGACATTATAAACATGTATACGACAATCAACCTCGCCAAAACTCAATATCACACAATCATTCTTCTTATCAATCCGTCCACTGATTACGAAGACCCGACTTCCCGCATTCGTTCTACTACGTTCATTCAATAATCCATAAGCGGTCGCCGCACCAAGATGATAGACTATGAACGGAAATGTTCCCTTGAATGCCTGTATATGACTGTCTCCAATCACATGAAACAACATTATTACACCTTTTTATACTTTTTCTGTAGTTCTGCTATCTTGCTTGCGAATATTCGATTGTCTTTTTCGTATTGCTTCTTTGCCACTTCTCCC
>Ga0315288_10011820_pt1 | contig 10985 bp, 6 predicted proteins | sample YL17G11_20_MG_FD_203454 | JGI IMG/M metagenome (GOLD analysis project Ga0315288, IMG submission 203454) | Sediment microbial communities from Yellowstone Lake, YNP, Wyoming, USA - YL17G11_20 | ecosystem: Environmental > Aquatic > Freshwater > Lake > Sediment | place: USA: Wyoming | collected...
GCCTGGGCGGCCGGCGGATGGTGCCCCGCGAACGGTCCGGAGTGTCGCAGAAGTCCCGCGCATTCTTGCAAACGATTGCCGGAGTATAGTGCCCGTCCCTGCGCTTGTCGAGCTTGAGCTTTGGGGTACAGTAGCCGGGAATTAGGAAACGATTGCGAACATGTCGGTGACTCTCAAGGACGTGGCCCGCGAGGCCGGCTTCAACCTCTCCACCGTCTCCCGCTCCCTCAGCGGCAGCTACGGAGTGCACCAGCAGACCCGCAAACGCGTGCTGGAGGTGGCCGAACGGCTCCACTACCAGCCCAACCGCATCGCCCGCGGCCTGGTCACCGGCCGCTCCCATACCGTGGGGCTGATCGTGAGCGACGTGCGCAACCCTTTCTTCGCCGAGGTGGCGCGGGGCGCCGAGGACGCCGCCCGCGCCCACGGTTGCGATTTGGTGCTGTGCAACAGCGACCTGGACCAGGCCAAGCAAATGTGCTACATCCGCTCGCTGGCCGAGAAGCGCGTGGACGGCGTGCTCATGAACTCGGTCGCGGCGCTGCGCAAGGCGCAGCAGGAGGCGCTGGCCGCCTTCGGAGTGCCCATCGTGCTGCTGAATCGCGCCGCCGGCGCGCACGCCTTCTCCACGGTGTGCGCCGACAACTACCTGGGCGGCCAGTTGGCGGGCAGCTATCTGAAAGCCAAGGGGCACGCGCGCATCGCGCACCTGACCGGCCCCCGCGGCCATGGTAACCTGACGGACCGCGCCCGCGGCTTCCTCAACGCCGTTCCCGACGCTGTGGTGCTGTATGGCTTCCACACCTTCCAGGGCGGCTGCGAGCTGGCCGGGAAGCTGCTGGAGCAGCATCCCCAAGTGACCGCGGTCTTCGCCGCCAACGATGTGATGGCCTTCGGGGTGATGCGGGCGGCGGCGGAGCGCGGCCTGCGCGTGCCCCAGGACCTGTCGGTGATGGGATTCGACAACATCGAGTTCTCCGGGATCGCGCACCCGCCCCTCACCACCATTCATCAGCCCAAGTACGAGATCGGCGCCGCCGCCGTGGAGATCCTGATCCGGCTGGCCGAGAAGCGCGCCGGCTCGGTGCCGGAGCAGCGGGTCTTCGGCGTCGAACTGGTGGAGCGCGAGTCGGTGCAAGACCACAAGGCCAAGTGACGCGACGCCTCTTGAAATCGCGTTTCCGCGAAGCCGACGGTCCGGCTGGCGCGACGACGCTTTCTTATTCTTGACTCCGGCCTCTCTGATTCTCTTTATAATGCGCACATGATTCCCGGGTTCGTGCGCTCAGGATTGGCTATTGGTGTCCTCTCATCGCTCCTCGCGCTTCCCTGCCTTGCTCAAGTGATCAACACGGTGGCCGGTGGCACCTGGATCTTCCCCGGCGACGGCAAGCCGGCGACGGCTGCGCCGTTGGGCGAGGTCAGGGCGGTCGCAGTGGACGCGGCCGGCAACTTCTATCTCGCGGACAGGGACAACATCCTTGTCGCAAAGGTCTCTCCGAGCGGGACTCTGGCCGTAGTCGCGGGAAACGGTCTCGAAGGGTTTACCGGCGATGGCGGGCCGGCCACCGGCGCTTCACTATTCGTGCCCCTCGGCCTAGCTGTGGACGCGAACGGGAACATTTACATCTCCGACTTCGGCAATAGTCGGGTTCGCAAGGTCAGCTCCGGCGGCATCATTTCCACGGTGGCGGGCAACGGGCTGTTCGGTTATTCCGGCGACGGCGGCCCGGCAGCCAGCGCTTTGCTGAACGGCGCCGAGGGCTTGGCCGTAGACACGGCCGGGAACCTCTACATAGCCGACTCCGGGAACCAACGCATCCGCAAGATCAGCCCCGCCGGCATCATCTCCACGGTGGCGGGAAACGGGGTCGCGGAATTTTCGGGTGACGGGGGGCAGGCCACGGCCGCCGCGTTGTACTCCCCCAAAGGCGTCGCCGTGGACGCCGCCGGAAACCTCTACATCGCCGATCAGAACAACAACCGCATCCGCAAGGTGACTCCCGGCGGCATCATCACCACGGTGGCCGGCAGCGGGACCCGGGGCTTCGGAGGTGATGGCGGACCGGCCACCAGCGCCTTGCTCTACTGGCCCACCGCCGTGGCTGTCGACCTGGCCGGGAACCTCTACATCGCCGATCAGAACAACAACCGCATCCGCAAGGTCGGCCCCGACGGTACCATCACCACGGTAGCTGGAAACGGGACCGGAGGTTTTTCGGGCGATGGCGGTCCCGCCACCAACGCCGCATTGAGTGGCGCTCGACGCGTCGCCGTGGACACGGCCGGAAACCTCTACCTCGGGGACGCGGGGAACGGGCGGATCCGCAAAGTCAGTCCCGACGGAATCATCTCGACGGTGGCGGGAAACGGCGGTTTCCGATTCTCCGGCGACGGCGGCCTGGCCGCCGGCGCTTCGCTGCAAAATCCTCAGAACCTGGCCCTGGACGTGGCCGGGAACCTCTTTGTCGCCGACACCGACAACCACCGCATTCGCAAGATCACCCCCAGGGGCCTCATCTCCACGGTGGCGGGCAATGGGGTCAGCGGCTTCTCCGGGGATGGCGGGCTGGCCACCGACGCCTCGCTGTACAGCCCGAACGACGTGGCGGTGGATGCGGCCGGGAACCTCTACATCGCCGACAAGAATAACAACCGCGTCCGCAAGGTCACGCCAACCGGCATCATCTCCACGGTGGCCGGAAATGGGAAGGCCCAGTTCTCCGGCGACGGAGGGTCGGCCACCAGCGCCGCGCTGAACTACCCGCAGGGCGTGGGTGTGGACGCGGGCGGAAACCTCTACATTGCCGACGGCTTCAACAACCGCATCCGCAAGGTCGCGCCCGATGGCGTTATCTCGACGGTGGCGGGCGGCGTCTGTTGCACCCTCGGCGATGGCGGGCCGGCCACTACCGCCTACGTCTACTCGCCCGAGGATGTGGCTGTAGACACCGCCGGCAACCTCTACTTTTCCGAGGACAGCGGCCGAATCCGCAAAGTGGACCGCAACGGGATCGTTTCCACGGTGGCCGGGAACGGCAAGATGGCGTTCTCCGGTGACGGCGGCCAGGCTACCGCCGCCGCTCTGTACGGTCCCAAGGGCCTGGCCTTCGATAGCGTTGGCAACCTGTATATCGCCGACTACTACAACAACCGGATTCGAAGGGTCGATCCCAGCGGCGTGATCTCCACGGTGGCCGGAAATGGCAAAGAAGGCTTTTCCGGGGATGGCGGTCCGGCGACCGCCGCAACCCTGTATGGCCCCGGAGGCGTGGTGGTGGACGCAGCCGCAAACCTGTACATCGCCGACCGCAAAAACAACCGTATTCGGAAAGTCCTCGCCGCGCCGCCTTCCTTCTCCGTCTCTCCCACCAGCTTGAGCTTCTCTGCCTCGGCCGGTTCGGCAGCCACCGCCCAACAGATCAGGCTCGGCAGCAACATCGGCGGGCTGGTCTGGCAGGCGGCGGTTCAGGGTGGAACCTGGCTCAGTATCTCGGCGGCGTCCGGCACGATGCCCGGCACGGTCACCATCTCCGCGGATGCGGCTAACCTGGCTGTAGGAACATACACGGCCAGCATTCAGATCACGGCGCCGAACGCTGTTCCAGCACAGTTGAGCGTGACCGCGACCGTCAGCGTAACGGCGGCGCAACCTGCCAGTGTTTCCATTCAGCCCGCGTCACTCAGTTTTCGGGCCTTAGTGGGATCGACAGCGGCGGTGGCGCAGGCACTGCGAATTGAAAACACGGGCGGCGGCGCCCTCGCTTGGACGGCGCAGGCGGCGACGGTGAGCCGCAACTGGCTTTTCGTTTCTCCGGGTTCGGGGAACGCGCCGGCCAGTGTGCAAGTCAGTGTGAACCCGAGCGGCTTGGCTGCCGGCTCGTATGCGGGTTCGATTACGGTGGCCAGCGCGACCACGGGCCAGCGCGTTACAGTGCCCGTGAGCCTGCTGGTTTCGGCGCCCACCGGTTCGCTACTGCTTAGCCAGGACCACATGCTGTTCCAGGCCGTTGAAGCCGGAGGCTCGGACCCACCGCAAAGCTTCGGCGTGTTGAACGCCGGCAGCGGCGGCGTTGACTGGACCGCGAAGGCCGTGGTCAAGGAAGCCGTGCCGTGGCTGCTGGTTTCCCCGGCCGCGGGCCATAGCGATGCGGGATCCACGCAGGTACCCCAGGTGACTGTGTCGGCGGACGCCACGGGGCTGGCCGCCGGTTTCTACCATGGGCAGGTGCGGTTGACGGCCGCAAACGCCAACAACTCGCCGCTGGCGGTGCAGGTGGAGCTGCAAGTGCTGGCGAGGGGATCGCGGCTGGGCAACGTGGTGCGGCCCACGGGACTGATTTTCGTCGCCAGGGAGGGCGGCTCTTCGCCTGGGTCGCAGGAGGTGCGCGTGGCCACGCCCGAGAGCGCGCCGGTGGGCTATTACAGCCTGCCCATCACCGACCCGGCCGATGGGGCCTGGGTGATACGGCTGCCGGATTCCGGCGCCGCCACACGCGACACGCCCGGACGCATCGTGGTGCAGCCGCAGTTAGGCAGTTTGGCCGCCGGAATTCACTTTGGCGGCCTCACGGTCCAGACGAATAACGATGGCGAACTGCATCCGGTAAAGCTGCTGTTCCTGGTCCTGCCGGGGGGAACGGCGGCCATGGTCACGCCCAGCGGTGTGAATGATGCGCCCGGCTGTGCGGCCACGCAACTGCTCGTGCAATTCGCCAGCTTGTTTTCCACTTTCCAGGCCACGGTCGGTTGGCCCACGATGGTGCTGGTCACTGCGCGCGACAACTGCGGCAACCCGGCTGTGGGCGGCACCGTGGCACTTTCCTTCTCCAATGGCGATAATCCGCTGGTCCTGACCGACCTGAAAAACGGCCAGTATCAGGGGGCCTGGCGGCCCAACAACAGTAGCCCCGTAGTGAAGGTGACGGCGCTGGGATTCTGGAATGGCCTGCAGGGCACTGCCACAGCCGCCGCTGTGCTCGGGCCAAACCCAAATCCACAGAGCAATATTCTGGCGCAGGGCGGCCTGCTCCTGGGGGCGGGATTCCAGCGCGGGCCGGTGGCGCCGGGCAGCATCATCTCGCTGTTCGGCCAGAATCTGGCGCCCAGCGAGGTTCTGGCTTCCACGCTCCCGCTGCCACGCACACTGAACGGCGTACGGGTGCTCATTGCCGATAAGGAAGCGCCCCTCTTTTACGTCGGCCCCAGGCAGGTGAACGCCCAGGTGCCTGACGACATCGGACCTGATCTGCAACTGCAAGTCATCGTGGAGACCAAAGGGGTGCCGAGCGCGCCGGAGCCGCTTCAGACGGCCGCCAACCGCCCCGGCATCTTCACTCTGGGCGGATCGTTCCGCGACCAGGGGGCAATCCTGGTCGCAAATACGAACCAGTTTGCCATGCCGCTGACGCCGAATATCCCCAGCCGGCCGGTGGCGGTGGGCGAATACATTTCAATTTTTTGCACCGGGTTGGGACCGACGGACCCGCCGGTAAAGGCCGGGGATGCCGGGCCCAGCGAGCCGCTGGCGACGGTCAAGATCCCGGTGACGGTAACGATCGGAGGCCTAGCGGCGCCGGTGACGTTTGCGGGCCTGGCGCCGGGCTTGGCGGGGGTGTACCAGGTGAACGCGCAGGTGCCCGCCGGCGTGGCGGCCGGCGCCGCTGTGCCCGTCGTCATTACCCAGGGCAACCTGCAAAGCAATACGGCGACAATTGCGGTGAGGTAATGGGTTTTTATGGAGCGCCGGCCACCTGCGAGGGCCGTATGCTGGGCGTAATGCTGGCGCTGGCCGGCATGGGACTGTTTGCCGTCTTTGTGCGTTTGTGCCTTCGTGGTGAGAGGACTCCTTCGTGCGTTGAACGGCTCTCATTGATGTAGAATTGCGGCGAAAGTTGGAGGGACGAAACGTGAAGCAGATGAACCGACGCGATTTTCTTACCATGTGGAGAGGTGGTTCGGTCTGATCACCGAGCGGATGATTCGCCGGGGAACGTTTCGTAGCGTGAAAGAGTTGGAACATGCCATCTACCAGTGGTTGGCAAACTGGAACGAGAACCCCAAACCGTTCGTGTGGCGAGCCACCGCCGATGTGATCCTCGACAAGGTGCGCCGTTGTAAAGAATTAAATGGGACACCACACTAGCACCAGATCGGCGGGAATTGCGGTGGCTCGCTGGGGCGCGAGCGTTCAGGAGGTTACCAGGTATTCGACCGAGCGCGGATTCTCGATTCTCTTGGACGCGTCCAGAACCTCAAGACCCACGATGTTTCCGTCCTTGTCGTAGTCGAGGATGACACCCGGTTTGTCTTCGTCGCTCTCTTCGACATCGACGTTGGAAAAGACAATTCGCAGGACGTCAACCTCCGGGTCATAAGTCAGCTTCACGGTGTTCTCCAGTACTTGCCAACCTTGCTGGTGCGATACACTGTCACCACCAAATGCGGCTCGACATCGGTGGCCACAATCGCCCGCAATAAGAACATTCTACCATCTCCGAAGCGGACTCTCGACTGGTACGCCCATTTGCCGGCGTGCAGCGGCACCACCTGCTCAGGATTGGCCAGTACGGAATCTAAGAGTTGCCTCGGGATTCCGCGCCTACGCATCTCCTCCTCCGCGTGTTGGGAAATTGCGAAATGCGCCGTGCCATTCATTGCTGCTCTCTTGCTCCACGCAGTGTAGCACTTGTTGATGTAGAATTCGGCGGAACATGGAGGGACACAGGTGAACCAGATGAAGCGACGCGACTTTCTCACTCTGACAGCGGGTTTCAGTGCGGCGTGCGCGCTGGGCCGGGGCGCGGCGGCCGCCCCCAGCCGGAAGCCCAACATCCTGATCTTCCTGGCCGATGATCTTGGCTGGCACGACGTCGGCTACCACGGCAGCGAAATCCGCACGCCGAACATCGATGGCCTGGCGGCGCAGGGGGTGCGCTTCGAGCGCGCCTACTCGTTCCCCGTTTGCTCGCCGACGCGCTCGGGGCTGATGACCGGGCGCTCGCCCATGCGCCTCGGCGTTTGCTACACCGTGATCCGGCCGTGGTCGGACTATGGCGTTCCCGTGGCCGAGCGCTTCATGCCGCAGGCCTTTCACGACGCGGACTACCAGACGGCCATCACCGGCAAGTGGCACCTGGGCCACGCCCACAAGAGGTTCCTGCCGCGCTCGCGCGGCTTCGATCACGCCTACGGACACCTGAACGGCGCCATCGACTACTTCACCCACGAGCGCGAAGGCGGGCTGGACTGGAACCGCAACGGCCAGAGCGTGCGCGAAGAAGGCTATTCCACGTTCCTGCTCGGCAACGAGGCGGCCCGCTTTATCCGGCAGCGCGACCGCACCCGGCCGTTCTTCGTCTACGTGCCGTTCAACTCCCCGCACGCGCCGCTGCAGGCCCCGCCCGAGTACATCGAGAAGTATTCGAGCATCGCCGAGCCCAGGCGGCGCAGCTTCGCGGCCATGGTCGATGCCATGGACACCACCATCGGCAAGGTGCTGGGCACGCTGGAGGAGGAAGGCATCGCCGGCAACACCCTGGTGCTGTTCTTCAGTGACAACGGCGGGCCGACCGGGTCGGGCGCAACCAACACGCCGTTGCGCGCCGGCAAGGGCACCACCTTCGAAGGCGGCATCCGCGTTCCGGCCGTGATGCGCTGGCCCGGCCAGTTGAAGCCTGGGACCGTTTCCAACCAGGTCATGAGCATGATGGATTACTTCCCGACACTGGCCGCCGCGGCCGGCGTCAATCCGGGCAACACGCTGCCGCTGGACGGAAAGAACCTGTGGCCGTCGATCACCACCGGGAAGGCGGAGCCGCGCGAGGATATTTGCTTTTGCGTGGAAGCGGCGGGCGTGGTGCGCCTGGGCGTTCACCGCCGCGAGTGGAAGCTGGTGCGGGAAGCGCCCAACTCCGGCGCACCCACCAACTACCTGTTCCGCATCGACGAAGACCCGAACGAAACCACCAATTTGGCCGAGAAGAATCCGAAGCTGGTGGCCGAGCTGGTGGAGCGCCTCGAGAACTGGCGGGCGCTGCACCCGGCCGGCGGAGTGCGCGAAGGCCCGAGGCCGCAGGGATGGGAAGCGCCCAAGCTGTGGGTTGAAGCCGCGCGCGAAGGCTGATCCGCGGATTAACGCGGATTCACGCGGACCATCCCGCAGGGCGGGACCGGCCCCTGGTCGGGGCTGGGCTAGCCCTAGCCCGCAACCTGCACGGCGCCGCCCGCCGCACTATGGGCTGTAGGCTGTAGGCCGGCAACCCCGCAGTTTCCGGCCTGTAGCCTGTAGCCTGGAACCTGTAGCCTCCTGTAACATAGCGGCAGAATGCGGCGCGAATGGCGGCATGGGCGCGAGGCGATCGACTACTTCTTCGAGCTGTCGCTGTTTCTGTTCGTCACCACGGGCTTCTTTTCCGCGGCCATCACGGGCAAGCTGGACACCGCCACGGTGCTGCTGATGGGGGCGGCGCTGGCGCTGCGGTCGCTGGCCTTCCTGGGCCTTTCGCGCTTTTCCCTGAGCGCGACGGCGGTCACCCGCCTGACTGCCGTTTATTTCTTCTTCTACGCGGCCGATGTTTTCCTCGTGTCCCGCTCCTTCGTTGACGCCACCGGGCACCTGATCTTCTTCGTGCTGGTGATGAAGCTGTTTTCGGCCCGGGTCAACCGCGACTACCTGTACCTGGCGCTGCTGGCGTTCATGGAGATGCTGCTGGCGGCGATCCTGACCATCGACACCACCTTCCTGATTCTCTTCCTGGTGTTCCTGCTGTTCGGGATCGCCACGTTTACGAGCTACGAAATCCGGCGGTCGTACGTGCGGGCCGTCTGCCCGGCGGAAGTGCAGGGCGGGCCGATGCTGCGCGGCCTGGGAGTGACGGCAGTGCTGGTGAGCGTGGGCGTGCTGCTGCTGGCCGGCCTGATCTTCTTCGTGATTCCCCGCTTCACCACCGGCTACCTCAGCCGCTTCGCTCCCAAGGCGCAGCAGGTGGCCGGGTTCGGCGACAACGTGGAACTGGGCGAAATCGGGGAAATCAAGAAGAGCAACGCGGTGATGATGCGGGTGCGCTACGCCACGGACCCGCCCCGCGTCGAAGAACTGCGCTTCCGGGGCGTAGCGCTGACGCTGTTCGACGGCCATCGCTGGCACAACACGAACGCCGCCACCACCGTGCTGTCCGCCGTTTTGTTGGTGACCGGCGACCCGGCCCAGTCCGGCATGGCGCGGTTCGTCCTCGGGCGGCGGCAGCGCCCGGCCGCCAGCGCCGCCTGGCTGCAATACACGGTGATGTTGGAGCCCATCTCCACCGAGCACCTGTTCCTGATCCCCAAGGCGGAGCAGGTGGTGGGCCGCATGCGCCTGCTGGAGATGGACTCCAATGATTCGCTGCTGCTGCGGGACCGGAGCGCGTCGGCGCTGCGCTACGAAGCCACATCGAATATCTACCGCCCGCCGGCCAACCTGCTGCGCGCCGCGCCGGCCGACTTTCCAGAGCACATCGGGGAAAACCCCCTGGACGTGTACCTGCAGCTTCCCCAGCTCGATCCGCGCATCCCCGAGCTGGCCAGGCAGCTCACGGCCACAGCGGATAACGAATATGACCGCGCCCGCCTGATCGAAGAATACCTGCGCACCCAGTTCGGCTACACCCTGGATTTGCCCTTTACCGGCCGGGACCCGCTGGCCGGTTTCCTGTTCGACCAGCGGCGCGGCCATTGCGAGTATTTCGCTTCGGCCATGGCCGTCATGCTGCGCACGCTGGGCGTCCCCACCCGCCTGGTGAACGGGTTCCTGCCCGGCGAGTTCAACGACATATCCAGGGTCTACATGGTTCGGGCGCGCGACGCGCACAGTTGGGTGGAAGTCTACTTCCCCGCGTACGGGTGGGTGACGTTCGACCCGACGCCGGCCGCGGGCACGCAGGTGGTGGCCAGCCTGTACCGCATCAGCCTCTGGCTGGATGCCCTGCAAACGTTCTGGCTGGACTGGGTGGTGAGCTACGATTTCAGCCGGCAGTTCCTGCTGGCGCGCAACCTGGATCGCGGCTCGCGGCGGGCCACCGCCGAGACCCAGAACTACATCCGCCTGCGGTACCGGCGGCTTTCCGACTGGCTGCGCGGCCTGCGCGGCCGGGTGAAGTCGGATCCGCGGGTCCTGCCGGCGCTCATCGTGCTCTGCGGCCTCTCCCTGGGCGTGTTCCTGAGCGCCGGGCAGATCCGGGAGGCCTGGCGGCGCAGCGCCTCGCGGGCCCGGACCCGCGCCGGACAAGCCACGGCGCGCGATGCCACGCTCGCCTACCAGGACATGCTGGGCTTGCTGGCGCGCCGCGGCTATGAGAAACCGCCGGGCATGTCGGCGCGCGAGTTTCTCTCCGTGGTCCGCGATCCCGCGCTGGCCCCCGTGTTCGCGCGGTTCACCGAGGTGTACGAGCGGGCGCGGTTTGGCGGCCTGGTGAGCCTGGTGCCGCAGCTCCACGCGCTGCTGGCCGATGCCCGCCTGGCCCGCCGCAGGAGTTCGGAGTGCGGAGTGCGGAGTGCGGAGTAGCCAGCGCGCTCGATGGAGGGGTTGCGCAGCCGCAATTCTCCTCCGCATTCCGCACTTAGGGGATTTCACCGCGGGCGATTCGCTCGACTAACTCCTTGTCGGCCTCCAGAAAGTCAAACCAAGTCAGTTGCTCGCGCTTCACCCAGCGGATCTCGGCGAAGGCCAGGTTGAGGGGCTCGCCGCTGAGCTCGGTTACGCGGTAGAAGATCAGCAGGATGGGGTCGCGGCCCGGGTATTGATAGGGCAGGCGGCAGACCTCGGGGCCGATCTCGGCCTCGATGCCGAGTTCTTCCTGAAGCTCGCGGCGCAGCGCCACCGGCGGTTCTTCATCCGCCTCGGCTTTGCCGCCGGCGAATTCCCATTTCAGCGGGTGGGGCTGGTCGGCCCGGCGGCGGCAAATCAGGAAGCGGCCGCCGCGCGCGATCAGCGCCCCGGTCACTGT
>Ga0315288_10011826_pt1 | contig 10982 bp, 11 predicted proteins | sample YL17G11_20_MG_FD_203454 | JGI IMG/M metagenome (GOLD analysis project Ga0315288, IMG submission 203454) | Sediment microbial communities from Yellowstone Lake, YNP, Wyoming, USA - YL17G11_20 | ecosystem: Environmental > Aquatic > Freshwater > Lake > Sediment | place: USA: Wyoming | collected...
GCATCAATACAGCGGTATTCATTTTAGTTTTCCCTCGTTTAACATTCTCTAGATATTCTGCATATCGAGATTCATCATGTTTACTAAAAGCTTTCTTATAATTCATTCCAGCAATGGAAGGAACTGTTTCATATTTAATAGTCTCCCAATCATTAGCACACATATTTCTTTCAACAATATTAAGTTTATTACGAAGCATTGTAAGATACTTTTTCCTATAAACCTTTAAGGAAACACCAAGAGCCGCAGCTACCTGTCGTGCTGCTTTATGTTTCACATCAAAAGCTCCATTTTCACTAGGAGCATATTTAGCACACAATGATGGGTGCTGTAGACCTTTATCTATTTTCAATTGATTTGCTATCATTAATAAAGCTTGAGTTTCAAATTCAGTACCAAGAAAACATAGAAGCAAATCCTTCCATGAACCAAATAGAGGAATGTGTTTCATATTCTCTAAAACATGGTGTCCTCTGTTAGTAACTCTTAAATGTCTAATTAAAGCACGAAACAACTTCTTCTCTCCTTTTCCTTCACGACAATCTCTTAAATAAAAGATAAATTTCAATGCACGCAGAGGATCTACTGCCCATGCATCGTCAAATAATTTTTCGAGATCTTGATTAAGGGTTTCTACTTGTTGTTTTTTCCCAGGATTTACGGCAATACTGCGATAATCTTGACATGAAATATCTCTAACACTTTTAAAGAAAAGTTTAACTAATACATCATTAAGATCATAGGATTTGGCACCGTTCCACGTTACGAGATTCGACGCCATGAAATTACTATTCATATTATTATTTTATTTTATTATTAATCAGTTATTAATTTATTATTTTAATAACTGAATAGTAATTTATTTTATTACTATTAGTAACAAATTGGTAACCCATAACAAAATAAATAAAAAAATATTTACCAATAGACTACTTGCAGCAATATTTCTTTTAGAAAAACGGTAGTCTGAGTTTGAATAACCTTAATTGGTTATTTTTACAATATATATATTATTTGGCAAGGTGTTAAACGAGAGGTATTTTACACTTTGGAATCACATGTCAGGTGACATTATAAGGTTTGTTCTAGTTTCCTGGATAATCATGGCTTATCCTAATTACTAGAGACGAGTGGAAGTATCCGTACTGTATGAAGATATAGTTTGAAGGAGATATTTCGCATAAGTCAAAATACAAGGGGTTTGATATTAACAAGGATCCTTACAGCAATAAAATAATAGTAAAAGAGGATTCTGATTAAGATGTAATCGTAGTGATTACACACCATATGATGGTGTGTAAATTAAAAGGACTAAATTAAAAGGACTAAATTAAAAGGACTAAATTAAAAGGACTAAATTAAAAGGACTAAATTAAAAGGACTAAATTAAAATAATAAAAGGAATAAAATTGAATAATTTTAATAATACTGGCACTATTTTAGTCAAAATGGAGACACTCAACAACAAAGTATTATTAGAACATGAGGACGTATTACTATCGTTTCTGAATAATGGCAATGGAATTTTATGGATTTATGGAGATGGTAACAACGGAAAAACAACCATGGTGAATGCTTTTATATCTAAATACAATTTAGATGTTACTTATTCCTCTTCGTTAAGAGACATTAATAAGTCAAGGACTCATTTGATTATTTTACGACCAGATGAGAATCTTTCACTTGAGGAATTAGACGTAAAAGATTACCAAATTATTGTTGAAAATAACCAACCTCCACCCAAAGGGCTCCAATGTGAAACTATTCATATGACAATGAGGTACTAAAAAAAAATGATATAATTTATTATAAATAAAAATATAGGTAGTAGTAGCAAGGTATTATGTTTCCGGTTTCCATTAAAGACACGTATCGAATGTCTTTTCCTATTAAAATTAATTTTAACAGGGAAAAATACGTTGCGTCATTTGTTGAACAAATTATCATTGATGATGATTCAGATGTGTTTGTAGCAGAAATAGTAGAAGAAGCAAAAATAGTAGAAGAAAACGATGAACGCAAAGAAATAGTATTAGATCTTGGAGACAGCGATGATGATCCGATTTTTTCGGATACTGAATCTATGAAAAGTTATGATTCATCTGAATTTAATAAAAGCGATGATATATCAGAATATAATGATCGCGCGGATAAAAATAATGATTCAGATGAATTTGTCCCAAAGCATACTATACGAATGAAGAAGTGCAATCATAATGTTATTCGTAGCAACTGTAAATTATGTTTCCCTTGTTCACATAATTTGTCAATTGACAATTGTCACATATGTTCTAAACGTTTCTGTAATCACGGTAAACGTTGGACATTATGTAACCCATGTAATATCCAACAATGTGTCCATGAAAAGTTAATTACTAAATGCAAACATTGTCGAAATAAAATATGGCAAGAACGTACCGGAAATAAATATTTGCGCCGCAATTATAAAGTTAAACATACAAAATAATAATTAAAAAACATTATATGTCCTAGTGACATATAATGGATAGTTTTTTACAAAGTAAATTCTGCCATCTCATCAATAAGATCATCAATCCCTGTCATTTGACTAATGAGAAAATCAACATCTTCATCTGAATCATAGGGATATTGACAATCACCATGAACATCCACCCAATCCTTTATCATATCTCTTTTAATTTCGTGACGTGAAGAATTATTGAGTATAAGTTCATCAAGAGTACAATCCAATGGATCTTTTCCGTTGGTCTTCAATTTAGTCTTCTTATCAATCTTCTGTGACATTTCGCTAATAAGATAATTAACGTCAATATCAGCATCCCTAGGATATTGACAATCTCCATGAACATCCACCCAATCCTTTATCATATCTCTTTTAATTTCTTCTCGAGAAGAATTATTAAGTATAAGCTCATCAAGAGTACAATCTGCCGGATTTTTCCCATCAGTCTTCAATCTACCATTCTCCTTAGCCTTAGATCTTTTATTCTGATTAGAAGAATGTTTATTAATGAAAGAATACTTTTCATTCTCTTCCATTTGAACAATGAGGTCATCTATATCATAAATCATTTGATTATATTTATTATTCTCAGAAATTTTTGGGGGTTTGTTCTTGTTGGCCTTAGATCTTTTGTTCTCAATGTGTTTCAATCTTTTGTTCTCATTCTGAACAGTAACTTTGATATTTAGATCATTGATATAAGAAGTCAAATAAGCAAATTCTTTCTTATTCAAGTTATCTATCTTTTGAACAATACCGCGAAGTAGGGGTGATTGATTATACATCTTATTCCTACAACAACTTATTCCTACTACAACTGTGGTAATGTTATATATTCTATGCAAATTATATCATTTATTTTTATTTATTTTTATATTCCGGTCCTAAAATAAATAAAATAAATAAAAATAATAATAAAAATGATTATGGATATTACGAATAGAGTAAGATATTAACACTCTTACTGAAGATAATGTTGAACGAGAAAGAAATTGCTGCGTATACCGCTGATTTACTTGCGGATGGTGAAGATTTTAGCTATGGATCCGCTGTAAATGATATTATGGTCATGGTGTGGGAAGATAATCATGACCCTGTGGATGAATTCCGTGAAAATGGATATTACACTAAGATGCGTGACTTAGTAGTATCTGGCAAAGTTTCTGGAACATTTTATCGTGGAGTTGATAATATCAATCAAACAGACTACACGGATCGTATTAGTAGCTGGACAGCGAATCCCGATACGGCTTTAAAGTTCACTTCGGAAGAAGATCCCATTGTTTTGAGATGTACTTTTGTTAATCATCCGGGATTAATGCTCAAGAATTCGAGAGAAGAAGAATTCATTATGGGCGAAATGCACGTTACCTCATGCACTCGTAATGGTGATTACTATGACATCACCATTGTATAAAAAAACTAATTATGTATCTGTACATAATTATTTGTTGGTGTTATTTGTTAGTGCTATTTAATTTATAGTTATGCATAACTATAAATATTATTTACTTGTACTATTTCTTGTTATTATTTACTTGTACTATTTCTTGTTATTATTTACTTGTACTATTTCTTGTTATTATGTACTTGTACTATTTCTATTTCTATTTCTTGTTATTCTTATTATTTCTTGTTATTCTTATTATTTCTTGTTATTCTTATTATTTCTTGTTATTCTTATTATTTCTTGTTATTCTTATTATTTCTTGTTATTATTTCTATTTCTTGCTATTATTTCTATTTCTCGCTATTATTTCTATTTCCCGCTATTATTTCTATTTCTTGCTATTATTTCTATTTATCTTTATTATTCCTATTTCTTGCTATTATTTCTATTTCTTGCTATTCTTGTTATTATTTCTATTTCTTGTTGTTCCTATTGTTATTATTTAATTTATAGTTGTGCATAACTATAAATATTACTTATTTGCACAATTCCTCTTATATTAGTAACAACAAGAAATAATAAGAATAGCAAAGAATAGCAAAGAATAATAACAATAATAAGAAGGAATACTAAGAATAATAACAACAAGAAATAATAACAATAAATAGAAATAATAACAATAATAACAATACTAAGGAATAATAACAATACTAAGGAATAATAACAATACTAAGGAATAATAACAATACTAAGGAATAATAACAATACCAATAAGTAGTAAGTATAAAAAATTTATAGTTATGCATAACTATAAATTAAATAAGAATAATAAGACTTAATAACAATAACTATAAATAAAAAAATGATAATAGAGTTAGCAAAATATTAGTTAGTAATAATAATAGTAAATACTTATGACAAGTCAAGGAGCCGGAAATGCGTCGCATTCTATGCCCGATTTAAAATTATGGTATGAAGATTTAACTAAGGTAAAGAATTATTTACTCATTAATGATCCTACTTTGAAACAAGTCTTTGATAAAGTTGATGCTAATAATTTTCTACTTCATACGGCAATTAAACAGCCATATCCGGCATTAATTGGGGTTATAATCGGCCAACGGATAACCTATGTTGCTGCTAAGAAATTACGAAGTGCCTTATATTCACGTTATGGAACGGAATTTACTCCCCAACAATTACATAATCAAGATCTTTCATTTCTTGGACCAACTCCAGCAAATATAATTAAGAACGTTACTACTTATATATTACAATATAATATTGATATTGCTAGGGAGGCAGGAATTCGATCATTAATATATGTTGAAGGTATTGGAGAATGGACCATAAATTCAACACTTATTACGAGTATGATTAATTGGAATTTATTTCCCACCGGTGATAAATTTCTACATAATAGATTAATTAAACTTTATGGTAAAAATTATAATCCATCAGCGATTATATCAAAATGGTCTCCATATAGTAGTGTAGTGACATGGTATTTATGGCGATGGTTCTAAATTATAAATAATAAAATTAATATTAGTATAATTACTAACATTATGAAGTTTTTTAATGATCAGAAATGGATTTACTTCTTTATCAATAATGATAAGTTATCTATTATTAGCTAATTTCTTAAATTGGTGAGATACCTTTGAGACTCGAAACAAATCGATCAAAGGAACCCTAAGAATAATTTCATTTACTATTTCTTCCGGCAAGTCAAGAAGCCATGGACACGAAGTGTCCTTTGGTAGGTCAAGGAACCAGGAATGCTCCGCATTCTTTAGCAACTCCATAGTGTAGTAATACTAGTTCCTTACTACATCTCTAATATAATATTTCATTTATTCTACAACAATTATTATAATAGGTAATAATAAATATAAATATAAATAATAATAAGATGAACATTATTTTTCTTGATATTGATGGGGTTTTGCATAATCCTTGGAAATTACCAACAACTTTATCTCCCAGTGAACATATAAAATATTTTAATCCTGAGGCCATTAAAAATCTTGATATTATTTTAGATACGGTTGAAAATTGTCGGATTGTTATTTCTAGTTCATGGAGATTATATGGTGATCTTGATCATGTTCGAAAATTATTTCGGGGATTTAGATTTGTTAATTATATTATTGGAAGTACTCCCTTTATTGGTCCTACTGATCGTCCTAAAGAAATTATCCAATGGTTACAACATGCTACTATTAATATTCGTAATTTTATTGTTATTGATGATTATCCTTTAGGAATGAATATATTTAAAGATAAATATATCCAGACCAATGAAAATCGTCTCCTAGATGCCGAAGCTAAAAATAAAGCTATTGATTCATTATTATATTCAACATCCATTATAAATATAAATTTGGATGAATGTTGTATATTATAAAATATATTAATATAAATATGTTGGATTGGTTAGCACTTATAATAGCAGTAATTGCCCTTGTTATTGCTGTTACTGCTTTATTAGTAGTATTCTTTCGACCTGGACCAATTGGTCCTCAGGGAAATAATGGCCCTACCGGACCAACTGGAAATACTGGTCCTACAGGACCAACTGGAACCCAAGGAATAATCGGACCCACTGGAATCCAAGGACTAATTGGTCCCACTGGAAACATAGGACCAATTGGAACCCAAGGACCTACTGGAATCCAAGGAATAATTGGTCCCACTGGTAATATAGGATTAAGAGGTATAATGGGTCCTACTGGTCCAACAGGACCCATGGGAATTAATGGTGTTAACATAAATACCGTTAAAACTTCTAATATTGGAAGTACTGGGGAAGGAAGTATCGAATTAACTAATAAAAATGGGACAAATTTTGTGTTTAATGGTTATAATTTAGGATCTACTCCTAATAATGTATATGTTCGATTTAATGCTTGTACTTCTAATATTGGGGATGCCTTTACTATAACCAATATGGGTCATAATATTTTATTATGTTTGAATCCCGAAGGCTTTAGTAATCTTGATACTAGTGGTGTTGATGATCAATATATGTTAACCCCAGGATATATTAATTCGGCATTAATATTAATAACTATGGGAGCTGGGCCCCAAGAGAAAAATATTAATATTATTTTCTCAAGTAGTAAAACAAATAAATATAAATAAAAATAATAATAATCAGTAAAAATAAATATTCGTTTCATAACTAATATTATGATCCTACTAAATATAAGATATGACTGAATTATCACGTCTCATTACTCGTTTACAACGAGGTATAGTTAAAAATGCATCTTATATTAAGACAATTCGACATCCACATTTATTGATAGTATCTCTTCAAGAATTAAATGACCTTATTGGAAATGATAAAGTGAAAGATTCTGTAGCCATTCAAGTATCTCATTTAATCATGATTAAGCGAAGAGCTCTTGATAATCCGGCAACCAAAGAAGATGATGTTATGTTGAACACATTATTTATGGGTGTACCTGGAGTGGGTAAAACTCTTGTGGCTACAAAATTAGCTAAAATATGGTATAGTCTTGGCTACATAGATGGTTCGCAAAATACCACTGAAAAGAAGCAAGAAATAAGTGATATGCTAAAAGATCTTCTTAAAGATAGTTCCGCGACAGGAACTACCTCGGATAATACTATGGTATTATATGTCATGTTTTTCTTTATTCTCATATTGATTACTATTTTATCCGTGGCCTGGTCATTTTATAATAGATTTGGAGGTTATTGGACGTTAGGAATCTTCTTGCTTCTCATAACTATTGTCCTTTTTGTTGGATATTTTGTTTCCGTAAGTCTTAATACTAATACTTCAGGAAAATCCGCTAAATCCGATGTTAAAAATAATAATGTCAATGGTATTCGTAATAAAAATGATACCAATGAATACGGAAATTCTCCTGTGATTGAATCATTTCCTCGTGATGAAGATATTATTGTTATCGCTAAACGTGATGATTTCGTTGATCGTTATGTTGGATGGACTGCCCCTAAGGCAACTAAATTTTTGAATGCTAATTTAGGTAAAGTGGTTTTTGTCGATGAAGCCTATTCTTTCATTAATGGACCTCATGATGAATTTGGTATGGAAGCCTTAACCACTATTAACTTATACATGAGCCAACACTCCAAAGAAATTATTATTATCTTTGCTGGGTATAAGGATCTTCTCGAAAGTGGACCATTTTCAGTTCAACCTGGATTAAAGAGACGTTTCATGTGGCAATTTGATTGTACAGGATATACGCCCTCCCAATTGTTCCAAATCTTTAAATTGCAATTAAAGAAGAAAGGATGGAATATTAATGATGAAGAAAATGTATTGCAGTTATTCTTATCCAATGCTGATGCCTTCCCTGCTTTTGGAGGTGATACTGAAAGAGCGGCATTCTTTTCTGAATTAGAACATTCTCGAGAATTTATTGCGAATGAAGTAGGATTACATATTAATACTTTAGAAACACGCCATATTGAACGCGGTATTGCTAAACTTCGTGAGAATAACTTTCAAGAATCTGGAGATACTTCCTCTAATCCTCTAGCCAACATGATGCGATTAATGTCAGGGAAGAAAAAGAAATCCAATGATATTACCAATCTTTCTGAGACCATCGATTCAGATGATCTAAATATGATTGATGCCATTCGAAACACAACTACTCAACAAGCCTACCATTAAAAATTATTACTATATCAGTAATAATGTTATTATTATTTCTTGTTATTATTTCTATTTCTTGTTATTATTATTTCTATTTCTATTTCTTGTTATAATATACTATTTTATTTCTTGTACTATTTTATTTCGGGAAGGAGTAATGATAAACACCGATCTTTCTTGGATGATAAATATTTATTGGGAATAATATGATGAGAAAATTTAAGAAATTCATCCCAAATATATCTCTTGTTAATTTGAATAACGGGGGTATTCTTTTGAATATAATGTTGGACATGTAAATTAAAAAATCGCGTCTCTAAGAGATAAGTATAATAACAATCTATAAATAATGGTTTTTGTGATGTAATATATTTCATATTAACTTTAAATGGGCGACACATACTTTGATACGAATTAATAAAATTCTCCCATATGAGATCCATTTCCATATCAATGATCTCATCATAGTTATAATTATCGATTATAACTTCATCAATATAGCGACCCACATATAGTATCATAGTATCCATTATTAGTAATAATAATAATAATAATAGCACATAAAAATATTATTATTACTAATCTTTTATATATATATTAATTGTATTTCATATACTTAAGGAAGTATATGAGAGAAAATTTATTACTAATAATATTTTTATATTATACTCTATTATAAGGGGAAAAATATAAGCACAAATATTATATTTGATGGAAGAATTAATAATTTTAGGGTAGGATAGTAGCTTACTAAGAATTACCACCATCATGGAGAATACTTATGAGACGGCGATTGCTGAGGAGAACAACATGCGTGCATCCATGTACCAAGTTGGCTTTGAACAGCATCCGATGAACACTGATCCTCATTATGATTTGATTAAACTCACTCCTGAGTGGTTTGCTCTTGATCACAAAAGAGCAGAGGATCCGAATTTGTTGTTTACTGGTAAAACCTTGACCAAGCAATCCTTCGACCAAGCAACTGCGTTCTTTGCTGAGTGGAATTGGCTCTTCGAAGTTCCTGGAGTTTTCTTGGCTGGTGGTGCTGTGTTCTCAGGAATCTACGATAAACCCGTAAATGATATTGATCTCTTCATTTACGGTTGTTCTGTTGATGAAGCTAAAGCAAAGCTTGATACAATCTACCAGACGATTCTTAATCACTACAATTTCACCAAGAAGAATAATTATATTGGTGTGACCGTGGCCCGTACGGCTAATGCTATTAGTATTACGAAGAATGGTAGGCATGGTGACAATGATGAGTATCAAATCATTCTTCGTCTTTATCGCAGTCCTTCGGAAATTCTTCACGGCTTTGATGTTGATTCCTGTGCTCTAGGTTATGATGGTAAGGATCTTTGGATGACTCCTCGGTGCGAATTTGCTCTGCGAGTTGGTTACAATACTGTCAACTTTTCTCGTCTGTCTCCTTCCTACGAGAAGCGATTGGTGAAGTACGGTACTCGCGGTGTTGCAGTAAAGATTCCTAACTTTGATCGGACTAAGGTTGATGATGAAGCGATCACGGATCTTCATTACAACTTTGTTAAGGATGCGACCACTAATCCGGGAGTTCGTTACCGTGAGATTTATTCGCACAAGGGAATTGATCTGCTCCTTTATCTTGATTATCACACAACTTTTTATTCTCACATTGAGAAGGTTGCGGGATGTATTGCTAAGTTTGCTGATGAGGCCAGTGATTATTTGCCAGTGGTTTTCAAGAATCGTTACCGTACGAATGCTATGGTTGAACAGATATTTGAGTATCTCGAACAATCAGCTGACAGGTATCCCGAAGCTTCGGCTCAGTATTTTCCTTTGCTTGACAAGTTCAAACGTGACGCTAAGGAAACGCCAGCAACAGCGAAGTTTTATTATGGATTACAACTAAGCTCGATTCCTGCTGCGCGTACTATGGAGTACATTCAGTATACTAATACTCCCGGTCGTAAGCCTGATCCCATGAGTCTCATTCATTTGTGCTATCTTCCTGATAGTTTATATCAGGCTTTCGCGGTTGTTGCTAAATGGAACATTCCTCAGAATGTTACTTTTAAGGTGACAAATCCGGGTGAACAAATGACCAACACCTTTCATTCCATTGTTCTTGCCGATAATACTCAATGGTATCAGGGAGAATTCTATAAGATGTAATAGTTAAAAAAAAACTTTGTAGATATAATAGTTAAAAAAACTTTATAGTTTATTGCTAGCCCTAGCAATAAATGTTATTAATAATATTAATAAAAATACTTATAAATGGAGTTTCCATACTTACCCATTAATGCTCTAATTGATATTTTACTTCCTTTAAGCACAACGGAAGTAGAAAAATTTTGCCATTCTAATCGTGATTTACTGTCTACATGTAATGGTAATGAATTCTTTAATGATATGTTAGTTCGGAAATATCAATTGAAAATTGCTGATATCCC
>Ga0315288_10011827_pt1 | contig 10981 bp, 10 predicted proteins | sample YL17G11_20_MG_FD_203454 | JGI IMG/M metagenome (GOLD analysis project Ga0315288, IMG submission 203454) | Sediment microbial communities from Yellowstone Lake, YNP, Wyoming, USA - YL17G11_20 | ecosystem: Environmental > Aquatic > Freshwater > Lake > Sediment | place: USA: Wyoming | collected...
TTCTGCCGCCAACGGCATTCTTTCTGTCCGGGGATCGGGTCCGGACATTTGGGGCGTGGCCGATGGATTTCACTTCGCATATCTACCCTGGGACGGCGACGTGGAACTCATCGCGCGGGTCCGATCCGTGGAGAAGACGGATCCCTGGGCCAAGGCAGGTCTGATGATCCGGGCGGATCTGACACCGTTCTCGCCGCACGCGATGGTGGCCATGACACCGGAACAGGGAGCGACGCTGTTGCGCCGACTGCGCATGGGCGAAGCGACGAAAGACGATGCGCACCAAGCCATGCGGATGCTGAGCGCGCAACGGGCGGTAACGTTCCAGCAGCGCGGGTCGGGAGGTGTTCCCAGCGCGGTGGACTCGATCACCACGGCTCGCTTGCCCCGGTGGATCAGGTTGGTGCGAAACGGTGACGCCATCATCGGTTACGACTCGCCGGACGGAGCGACGTGGGAATGGCTGGGCAGCGTGCGCGTCGTGCTCGGCCAGCGCGTTTTCGTGGGACTGGCCGTCACCAGCCATGATGCCTCTCGGACCTGCTTGGCGACCTTCGACGAAATCAGCGTCCGCCGGCCGCTGAGTCCGGTGATGGCCACCCCCAGGACGGGGACTGGCGACGGGTTGGCCGCCAATTACTATCCGAGTATGGACTTCAGTAGCCAGTCCATCGAACGAGTCGATGCCCGGGTTGACTTTGACTGGGGAACGGGTTCTCCGATCGACGGCATCGGCAAAGACAACTTCGCTGTGCGGTGGGAGGGCGAGTTGGAAGCCCAATTCACCGAACCGTACGCCCTGCAGGTGATTAGTGATGACCGGGCACGCCTGTGGCTGGACGGCGAACTGATCCTCGACGAATGGTATGAGCACGCGGAGGCCCTGGCCACCGCCATCGTCAACCTGGAGGCTGGGCGTCGATATGTGCTGCGGCTGGATTACTTTGAGAACCGCGGCAAGGCCCTCGTCAGACTGCTCTGGAGCAGCCCCTCTACACCGCAGCAGGTGATCCCGCAAACGCAACTCCATTCACGCATCACGGCTGCGATTCTGCCGCAGATTCGCGCCCGCTACGCGGAAGACCTCAACCCTCCGCCTTCGACGACGCGCAGTGGCGGCGTGCCGGGTCCGTGGATGAACCAGGACATCGGTCAAGTTGGACAGGCCGGGCTGGCGGAATGCACCGACGGGCTCTGGAGGATCGCCGGGGCTGGTGCTGACATCTGGGCGAACGCGGATGGTTTCCATTTCATTTATCAACCATGGCAAGGTGACGTGGAAATCGTCGCGCGCGTCCTCAGCCAGGATAACACGGACCCTTGGGCGAAAGCCGGAGTCATGATGCGGGAAAGCCTTGCCTCGTCCGCTCGCCACGTCGCTCTGGCCGTCACTCCGGCTCACGGCGTTCAGTTCCTCCACCGAAATCAGTTTGCGCGAAGCACGTCCGTGGATCCGGCGGGTGAGGTGGGTGTGCCGTGCTGGATGAAGCTGGTCCGCCGGGGGAATATCTTCGTCAGCTATGCCTCCGCTGATGGGATCAACTGGGACTGGGCTGGCACTGAGGCGATGGATCTGCCGGCGACCTTGTATGTCGGGCTGGTGGTGAACAGTCACGACAATTCCACACGCGTGTCGCGTAGTTTTCAAAGCAGGAATATTCTGTAATTAGGAGTTGACCGGAAGGACGCCCTGATGACAATTAGCTTATGAAAAGAACAGCATTACTGATCACTGTGAGCCTGGCCCTGGCGGCCAGCGCTGCCTTCGCCGAAGACGTGAAGGTGAACTGGGAGAAGCATTGCCAGAAGTGCCACGGCGCCGACGGCAAGGGCCAGACCGTCATGGGCAAGAAGCTCAAGGTCAAGGACTACACGGACGCCAAGGTGCAAGACTCGTTCAAGGACGAGGAAGCCATCAAGCTCACCAAGGAGGGCAAGAAAGAGGGCGACAAGAACCTGATGCCGGGTTTCGCCGAGAAGCTGTCAGATCAGGAGATCAAGGACCTCGTCGCCTACGTCCGGAAATTCAAGAAGTAGTCCGCTCCGGTCTTTTATCCGCCAGAGTTACCGGCCGTCGGTGGCGTGGGAGATCGAGGTGTCGCCGAACGGGTCGTAAGATCGCCTGAATCGATGGGGCGTAAGTCGCGTCCAAGGCCCAGAGATCGGTGTTGACCGGGTAACCTAAAACTGGAGAATGCGCTCATGAGAAAGATTGTTTTGCTTATCACTGTGTGTCTGGCTGCCGGCGCCCTTGCGGCTCGTTCTGCCGACGCGAAAGAGAACTGGGAGAAGCAGTGCCAGAAGTGCCACGGCGTCGACGGCAAGGGCGAGACCGCGATGGGCAAGAAGCTCAAGGTCAAGGATTACACTGACGCCAAGGTGCAGGCGTCCATGAAGGACGAGGAGATCCTCAAGAACATCAAGGAAGGTAAGAAAGAGGGCGACAAGACGCTCATGAAGGCCTACGCGGAAGTCCTTTCGGAGGCCGAGATCAAGGATCTGGTCGCCTACGTGCGCAAGTTGAAGAAGTAGTCGCTTTTCAGGGCAAACACCCGTTTCGACGGCGGCCTGGTTCTGGGGCAACCCGGAGCAGGCCGCTGCGTTTTTCCGCACCCAGGAGGTCGTTTCGTCGGCGGTTCCCTGGCGAGGGCACGGTGTACCCCGAGAGGGAAGCCGTCGGCGCTTTGATTCGGGAAGTCGGGCTGGGGGATGTGCAAGAAATGGCAAGACCTGGGCAATTGTCGTGGAGCAAGCCTATGCGCAAGACGCTAAGGGTCGCAGCGTCAGCGAACGGGCCGGGTGCGCGCCAAGGCCTGAAGTTGATGTGACATGCTACCGCCAACGTCAAGCTGGTCTTGAGACATGCGCCCCTTCAGGATGCCTCCGCAGATCCTTCGTCTGGTGTTGCTGACAATTGGGATCGTCACGTCGTACCTGATCGCCCGCTACTTTCTCACTCCGCCGTCGTTCGGCCAGTACGGTTTCTTCCGCGGCGATGCCTTGGAGGAAATTGCCTCCCGGCAGCCGGTTTTTGCGGGCCGGCAATCGTGCGACAAGAACTGCCACGCCAAAGCCGTGGAGACGATCGCCAACGGCGACCACAAAACTGTTTCCTGCGAGTCCTGCCACGGCAACTGCCGCGAACACGTGGAAGACCGCCAAGTCAAGGTCATCACGCGGGTTTCCTGCACGCGCTGCCACGAAGCCGATCCGGCTCGGTCCACCTTCATCAAGCAGATTGAATCCAAGAAGCACTACTCCGGGCAGCGCTGCACGGAGTGCCACGTGCCTCATCAACCCAGCGAAGTGCCATGAACAAGCCCACGTCGCGTCGTCACGTTCTCACCTCGCTCGGCAGCGCGCTGGCCGGGCTGCTGAGTTGCTCCGTGGCGCGCACGGCCAAGGCCGCTGTGCAAAACGCGCTGGCTTCCACGCCCGCGCCCAACCGCTATCACGCCACCGAGCACAGGTGGCTCATGGCGATCGACATCGACCGTTGCATCGGGTGCGGCCTGTGTGCCGAAGCCTGCAAGACGGAGAACCAGGTGCCGGCGGGGGCATATTTTCGCACCTGGATCGAGCGCTACATCATCAAGAAGCCGGAGCCAGGCTCGGCGCAAACGCGGGGCGAGACGGTCGTGGATTCTCCCAATGGCGGCATGAACGGCTTTCCGCCCAGCCCGGTGCCGCGCGAGCAGATTCTGAAGGCCTTTTACGTCCCCAAGCTCTGCAACCTGTGCGAGCACTCGCCTTGCAGCCAGGCTTGCCCGGTCGGCGCCACGTTCGACTCGCCGGACGGCGCGGTGCTGGTGGACCCGCATTACTGCATCGGCTGCGGATTCTGCATCCAAGCCTGTCCCTACGGCTGCCGCTTCTTCAATCCGCTGACCAAGACGGCCGACAAATGCTCGCTCTGCTATCATCGTATCACGCGCGGACTGAGGCCGGCTTGCGTGGAAGTCTGCCCAACGGAAGCGCGCATCTTCGGCGACCTGAAGAATCCGGTCGAGAACGACCCGCTCCAGCAGTTCGTGATGAAAAACAAAGTCCAGACGCTCAAGCCCCACCTGGGCACCGAGCCGCGGGTGCTCTACGCCGGCATGGACAAGGAAGTGAGGTAACATGAATCCTGCTCTGACCAACGCGATTGTCGAGGCGCTGCCCCATGTGGACGGATACGTCTATCCCAACGAGCAGAACCTGCTCTGGAGCACGCTGATCGTGGTGTATCCGTACGTGACCGGTCTGGTGGCCGGCGCGTTCATCATGGCCTCGCTGGTGCGCGTGTTCCGGGTGCAGGCCCTCGAACCGGTCTATCGTTTGAGTCTCCTCACATCGTTCTCCTTCCTGCTGGCCGCGCCGCTGCCGCTGCTGTTTCACCTGGGCCATCCCGAGCGCTGCTTGCAGATCATGATGACCCCGCACGTCAGTTCGCCCATGGCGATGTTTGGCTTCGTGTACGCCTGGTACATGATGGCGGTGTTGCTGCTCGAACTGTGGTTCGACTACCGCCACGATTTCGTGATCTGGGCGGAGAAGGAGCGCGGGCTGAAGGGCGTGATTTATCGCCTGTTCACCCTGGGCGTGCATGACCTGTCGGAGCCGGCGCTGCGCCTGGACGAGCGCATGGGCAAGATCATCTCGATCATTGGCATTCCGTCGGCCTTCCTGCTGCACGGCTACGTCGGCTTCATCTTCGGCTCCATCAAAGCCAACCCGTGGTGGGGCAACGTCCTCATGCCAATCATCTTCATTTTCTCGGCGATCGTCTCCGGCATCAGCCTCTGCGTGGTGGTCTCGCTGGTCGTCAACTGGGCCCGGCGCCGCGCCCAGGACATCCGATGCCTCGACATGATGGGCCGCTTCCTGTTCTACGCGCTGGTCGCGGATGCCTCCCTGGAAACGCTGGACTGGGTTCATCGCCTGTACGCGGCGGACGAGTCGATCTACGTACTCAAGTCGCTCGCGTCGGGCAAGCTGTTCTACACGCTGCTGATCGGGCAGGCGTGCTTGGGCACGCTCGTGCCGTTCCTCGTGCTGGGTTTTCTCCAACTCTTCCGCCGGCACGTCGCCCCGCTGATGCGCCAACACCTCTACGCGCTCAGCGCGGTGTTGATCATGTTGGGCGTGCTGGCCATGCGCTGGAATGTGGTCATCGGCGGCCAGCTCTTTTCCAAGAGCCTGCGCGGCTTCACCACCTACAAGATGGAACTGGCCGGGCATGAGGGCTGGCTGATGTCCCTCGCGCTGCTGGTGCTGCCGTTTGTCATCCTGGGCTTCTTGATGCGCTTCTTCCTGCCCGTCCACCGACCCGACTCAATCGGACAGGGGGCGGCGGTGAAGGTCGTCGCCTGAGTCAAGCCATGTGCCCGTCGCTTCCCGGACGAAACACGAAGGGGGAACCCCTCCCCCCGCAGGCGACGGGGTACGGACCAGACGGTGCGGGCCTCTCGTGAGAGGCAGCAATGAACGGCGAGTCCAGAACCTCCACGATCCTGACCCTCCTGGGGATCAGCTTCTGCCTGCTTGCGACGGCGTTCCTCCGCAACGTGTGGGGCCGGCCCGTGCCCCTTACGCCAATCTCCTTGGTGTCTCCCGAGTTCACGAACACGGCGACAGCACGGCTCTCCTACGCGGAGCGCATCCGGATGAAAGACGACGTCTCCCTTTTCGACTGCTACGGCTGCCACGACCGGAAGAAGCCCCCGGTTCTGCGGTTCGACACGAACCAAAACCTCATTATTCCGACGGAGCATGAAGATCTCGTCATGGGACACGGCACGCACAATCGGAACAACAACTGTTTCAACTGCCACAACGAGGCTAACCTCGAACTGCTCCAGACGCGCGACGGGCGTGAACTGAAGCTCTCGGAAAGCACGCCGTTGTGCGGTAGTTGCCATGGCCCCACCTACCGCGACTGGGAAGCGGGCCTGCACGGACGCACCAGCGGCTACTGGGACCGCCAGGCCGGCCCCAGCGACCGGAAGGACTGCGTCTCCTGCCACAATCCGCACCATCCGAAGTTCCCGACGCGCCAGCCCGCGCCCGGACCGAACCCGCTCCGACCTGGAGCCAACCCGGCGCAGGTCCACGCCAAGGCACACTGATATGGCTGGTGAAACCAATCCCCCTTCCTCGCTGCCCGAACCGCCTCCCGGGGCAGGCCTGAACCGGCGCAGCTTCCTCCGCAACTCCGCGGTGCTCGCCTCCGGCCTGGCCGCGCTCGCCGCCAGCCTGGCGCCGCTGCGTGATCTCAAAGACTCCACCTCGATGGAGCAGTTCCTGCAGAAGTACTACAAGGAACTCACTCCCGCCGAGATGGAGAAGGTGCTGGAGCGCATCGCCCGCGAAGTCGAGCGAGAGTACGGCATCCGCCCACACCTGCGTGACGTCAAGCCCCTGGACGGTGTGCAGTTCGTCTACGCGCTCAACCTGACACGCTGCATCGGCTGCCGCAAATGCGTCCACGCCTGTGTGGCCGAGAACAACCTGTCGCGTAACCCGGAGATCCAATATATCCGCGTGCTGCGCCTCCCGCACGGCTCGCTCGACGTGGAAAAGGCCGAGCACAACTACGCCCCGGACCAGGTGCCGGAGAAGGGCTATTTCTACATGCCAGTGCAGTGCCAGCAGTGCGAGAATCCACCGTGCGTGAAGGTCTGCCCCGTCCACGCCACCTGGCAGGAGGCCGACGGCATTACCGTCATTGACTACGACTGGTGCATTGGCTGTCGCTATTGCACCGCGGCGTGTCCCTATTGGGCCCGGCATTTCAACTTCACCAAGCCGAGCATTCCCAAGGACCGGCTGAACCCGGAGATGGCCTACTTGAGCAACCGCCCGCGCCGCCAGGGCGTGATGGAGAAATGCCACTTCTGTCTCCAGCGCACGCGCGCAGGCCGCTACCCGGCATGCCTGGAAGTCTGCCCCACCGGCGCGCGCAAGTTCGGCAACGTGCTCGACCCGGACAGCGAGGTCGCGCAAATCCTCAAGCGCAAACGCGTTTTCATCCAATTGAAGGAAGACCTGGGCACCTCGCCGCGCTTCTTCTACTACTTCGACGTGTGAGGACCGCCGTTCGCAACTACTTCTTTTTCCTGTGGCGTTGCGCCCGCATCGCGTTCGTGGGCGACTGGCGCTACTACCTCTGGATGGGCGCCCTGACGGTCCTATGTCTGCTGGGTCTTAACGCCTACGCCAAGCAGTTTGTCCACGGGCTGATGGTCACCGGCATGAGCGACGAGGTTTCGTGGGGCGTGTACATCGCGAACTTCACTTTCCTCGTCGGCGTGGCGGCGGCGGCGGTCATGCTCGTCATCCCGGTCTATATTTACGGGATCAAGGAGCTGCACGACCTCGTCATCTTCGGCGAACTTCTCGCCGTGGCGGCGATTCTGATGTGCCTGGGGTTCGTCACGGTGGACCTGGGCCGTCCCGACCGGTTCTGGCATCTCATCCCCGGCGTTGGCCAGTTCAACTTCCCCGCCTCCATGTTGAGTTGGGACGTGATCGTGCTCAACGGCTACTTGCTGCTGAACGTCCACATCTGCGGCTACCTGCTGTATTGCCGCTACCAGAACAAGAAACCAGCGAAGTGGTTTTACATCCCGTTTGTCTTCATCGCCATTGTCTGGGCCGTGTCGATCCACACGGTTACGGCTTTTCTCTACGTGGGCCTGGGCGGGCGGCCATTCTGGAACTCCTCCATCGTTGGCCCGCGCTTCCTGGCCTCGGCCTTCACGGCGGGGCCCGCGATCATCATCCTTGCGCTCCAAGTCATCCGTCACGTAACTGACTACCGCATCCCCGACCGCGCGCTGCTGCTGCTGCGGAACATTGTGCAGGTCTCCATGCTCATCAATGTGTTCCTGCTCGTGAACGAAGTGTTCAAGGAGTTCTATTCCGGGAATCTCCACGTGGCGTCGTCGAAGTACCTTTTCGTCGGCTTGCATGGTTATCACGCGCTCGTGCCTTGGATTTGGACGGCGATTGGATTCAACCTCGTGGCAATGGTGCTGCTCGTGTTGCCACTCAGCCGCAGCCTCGGGTATCTCAACCTCGCCTGCGTGCTTTCCATTGTCGGCATCTGGATCGAGAAGGGCATGGGCCTGGTGATCCCCGGCTTCATTCCCACGCCGCTCGGCGAGATCATCGAGTACGCGCCGTCCCTCAACGAGACGCTGATTTCCTTCGGCATCTGGGCGTTTGGCCTCCTCTGCTATACGATCTTCCTCCGCATGTCGGTTCCGATCCTACAGGGCACGCTATCCAAGGCAAATGAAGGCCAGCCCATGCCACCGGCCGGCGGCGCTGCCGGTGCCCGGGTGCCCAGCGGTTGACCGACTCCGAGGAGGCGCATGTCCGGCTCGCCCACCATCGAGGATGCCCGGGAGTCGCTCGGCGCCCACGTCGCCACCCGGGGTAAGGAAATCCGCGACAAGTACGGGCCGCGGATTGGATGGCAACAACTTCTCCAGATTCTGCAGGATCGCGCCTGCGTTCGATATCCATGCGAGATCGTGTTCGATTCACGCTCCCTGAAGCCTGGCGAGTTGGCGCATCCGATGGCCACGGGCGAGCACCCCGACGCGGGGTTCACCATGTATGTGCATCCCCACTTTATGACCCGACTGGAGCGGGTGCCCGCCGTCGTGCTCTACCAACTTGTGCTGGTCAACTACGGCGAGTTTGCCTCGCCGGACGATGCTGAGACGTTCGGCGCCAGTGTGCTGGGTGTTGCGAGGGAGGAGTACTACCGGACCCTGTGCCAGATGGCTGACGAAATCGCGCAGCCTCCTGGCTATGAACGGGTTGACGGTTCTAGGTCGTGGGCGTAGCGCGTCTGAGGGAGACAAGTCCAGCCAGAAGGGAAGTCGCCGCCCATCTATCTCATGTCGTGTCAAGAAATGTTGCGCCTTTGACAAGATAGGAAAAGCTCACCCAGGCCCAAACCCTACGATACGGAGCGGTCGTGGTCCCGCTGATCCAACCGCGCTCATGGGAACCGGGTTTGGATTGGCGGCGGGTGCCTCTCTGCGTTCCTCCCGTGTGGGACCCAACCACGGGCCCTCGGGGTCAGGCTGTCAGGGTCGCGAATGGAACCCCAGCCTCACCCATCGTGTGTGAAAGCAAGTGTGTGAAAGTGGCCCTGCGTTGCGAGAAGTCCATGAGCCGTCCGTGAGAGATCAAGTTCGAAGGGCAGGTGTCTTCCGGACACAGATTTGACCATGAGCACAGAAAACGCGACCCCTCAAGCCGCACGGCCCTCCCTGCTGCGCAATTGGCTCAGCATGACCGGGCTGGTGCTTGTCAGCGGCAGCCTCTTTTCGGTTTTCTTCCTGTTCCTGCTGGAGCTGATGACCGGAGGGAGGAATCCGTACGTCGGCATTCTGATGTTCGTCATCGCGCCGGCGTTCCTCATCCTGGGCTTGCTCATCACCGGCGTAGGCGCGTGGCGGGAGCGGCGCAAGCTGGGGCAGTCGGCCGGTCTGATCCCGGCGGTGGTGGTGAACCTTTCGCGTCCGCGGGACCGGCGGATCATGGGCGCGTTCATCGTTGCGAGCCTGGCGTTCCTGTTACTGAGCGCCGTGGGCAGCTATCACACGTACCATTTTAGCGAGTCCACCGTGTTCTGCGGTGAGACGTGCCACACCGTGATGAAGCCCGAGCTGGTCACTTATCGGCACGGTCCCCACGCACGGGTCTCCTGCACGGAATGCCACATCGGCAGCGGAGCGACCTGGTTTGTGAAGTCGAAGCTCTCGGGCACCTACCAGCTCTACGCCACCGCGTTCCACAAGTATCCACGCCCCATCCCCACCCCTATCAAGAACCTGCGTCCGGCCCAGGAAACCTGTGAGCAGTGCCACTGGCCCCAGAAATTCGTCGGCAATCTCGAGCGCACCTACCACTACTTCCTGGGCGATGAAACCAACTCGCCTCACACGATCAGCTTGCTGATGAAAGTCGGCGGCGGCGACCCCACCCATGGCCCGGAAGGTGGCATTCACTGGCACATGAACGTCAGGAACAGAATTGAGTACGTGGCTACCGACGAGGCGCGGCAGAAGATTCCTTGGGTCCGCATGGTGGATCCGCAGGGCATCGTCACCGAATTCCGCACCAAGCATTTCACCAACACCGTGGACCCGAAAGCGATCCGGGTCATGGACTGCATGGACTGCCATAACCGCCCGGCGCACATGTATCAGACGCCCAACGACGCCGTGAACCTCGCCATGAGCCTGGGCCGGATCGACACCAAGCTTCCGTGGATCAAGACCAACGCCGTGTACGCCCTGACACGCGAGTACCGCGACGAAATCGAGGCTTTGCAGGGAATCGCTACGACACTGGCCGACGCGTATCCCGCCCTGCGCAGCGAATCGAACGTGAAGCAGGCGATCGACACGGTGCAGAAGATTCACCAGGATAACTTCTTTCCGGAGATGAAGGCGAATTGGAGCATTTACCCCGACAACATCGGCCACAAGAACTGGCGGGGCTGCTTCCGATGCCACGACGGCGAGCACACCACGGCGGACGGCAAACGCTCGATCAAGGCCAACGACTGCAAGTCCTGTCACATCATCCTGGCGCAGGGAACCGGGACCGACCTCCTCCAGATGACGCCGGGCGGCCAGGAGTTTAAGCACCCCGGCGGAGATTATGACCCCAACTGCAATGAGTGTCACAGCGGCGGTCTCTAAGCTGGCTCCGCCGGCCTCACCGTCGTCCCTCGCCCGACTCGCAGGGGGTAACGTGAAAGGGTTCGGCGCCGCGCTCTTCGTCCTGATCCTTGCCGGGACTTGGGGCCGGGCGGCGGACATTCCCAACGCCGACTGCCTCATCTGCCACGAGGACAAGACGCTCACCAAGACGAACGCCCAAGGCGCCGTCAAGCTGCTGTACCTCGATGCCGCCAAACTCGGCGCTTCGGTCCATAGGTCCAACGCCTGCGTCAACTGCCACAGCGACC
>Ga0315288_10011830_pt1 | contig 10980 bp, 7 predicted proteins | sample YL17G11_20_MG_FD_203454 | JGI IMG/M metagenome (GOLD analysis project Ga0315288, IMG submission 203454) | Sediment microbial communities from Yellowstone Lake, YNP, Wyoming, USA - YL17G11_20 | ecosystem: Environmental > Aquatic > Freshwater > Lake > Sediment | place: USA: Wyoming | collected...
AATGCCGGTTTCGTTTGAAGGCTTCTGGCGCAGGCTGATATTACTTTGGCCGTGTGTAGCCGTCGGCGCCGATTGTTTTTAATCGCTCGTCTTTCAGACGGACTTTTCCCTCAGTCAGGCCGGTCCGGTCCTGTTGGAGCTCGACCTGGTAGCACCCATCTATTTCCGAGGCGGGCAGGGAGGGCTTGCGCGCGGCATCGAGATCGCGCCAGGCGTTATGACGGAATGTGAAGGTCTGTGGTGCGACGCCGGGTCCGACATTGACAAAGACCTGCACCCTGGAATCAAATACTATGAGATTGTTCTCGAAAATGCCGCCGTGGCAGGGCTTGAATTTGGGGTCTGTGGTTTCCTGGAGTATTCTGAGCACCCACTTTTCCGGAAGGACAATTGTGTTGTGATGCACGTTGCCTGCGTCGGCAGTGACCCAGGCGACGGGTGCGATGCTTCCGACAAATCTGTTGCCTGCGATGGTGATGTCTTTGGCTTCGTAGTCGCCGACTCCGGGCCGGAAGAACTGCAGGCCGGTGCTTCCGCCGAGATTTATGGCGCGTTCTCCGGCGTTTTTGAAGAGGCATGCCTGCACAAGCACGTGGCGTGTTCCGCCTTTGAGCTGGACGGCGTTGTCTTGTGAGAATCCGGGGCGTCCGACGAAGTTGCAGTCCTCGATGATGCCGTGGTGGCAGCCGACCATATCGATAGCGGAGCCGCCCCAGCCCTCAAAACGGCATCGGCGAACGATGAAGTGGTCAACACCGGACATTTTCAGGGCGTCGTGGTTTCCCTTGGGGCCGGTTTCGAGGATTGTCAGGTTCTCGAGGATAATGTGATGGGCGGGGGTTTCAAAAGAGCCTCCGTCGTCGATGTTGATTCCGTTGGCAGGGAAGCCCCGGGCCTTTAGATTGCTCAGCGTTACGTAGCTGCAATCGGCCAGATGGAGCGCCTGGCCGCCTTCCGAGAACATCGGCGGGTTGTTGGGGTCGGTCCCGCGGATGACAATCGGGGCGTCGTCGGTCCCCGAAATATTTTCCAAATAGATGCCTCCGGCATAAGTTCCCGGCGTCAGGAGGAGGGTTGTTCCGGGTGTGAGCCGGCGGATCTCGCTCTGTAGCTGTGAGGAGCTGCTTACGAGGACCTCTTCGGCTTCGCAGTGAGCGGATACGGTCAGCATCACCGACAATGTGAAAAACAAGGCTATTTTGCGTCGTCCCATCATAGTCATCCCGACAACGTCGGGATTCCACAATTTTGCATTTTTCACTTTGATTTTTGCATTCTCAAACTGAATCTCGGTCAGTTTGAGTACATTACTTCCATTTGCACTTGCGGTCTTTAAGGCGGTGGTCGCCGTGGCAATCGGTGCAGTACTTCTTATCACCCGAATCTGCGAAGAGGGTCTTGTGCGATTCTTGCGGGAGCTTGCCCGCCCAAGCGCCGGCGGGCTTGTCTTTGGGGTGACAGGTCAGGCAGAAGGGGTTAATCATTTGCCTTGTGTACATTTTGTCCGGCGCGGTGCCGCTGCCGCCGGATGCCCAGGATTCGTCGGCGATGTGCTCATCGGATTCGCCGTGGCAGTGCGCGCAACCCATATTCCGGCGGGCATGGGTGACGGCGATATCCTCCTGCATGTAGTTGATGTGGCAGACGAAGCATCGGGAGTTGTCTGCCATGTTGGCATCGGCCAAGCCGGCGGCCGAGTCGTCGAGCAAGAGCGGGTGCTCATCATCAAGCAGCAGGGGCTTTTGGTCTTTCGCGCGTTCATTGGAGGTTGCAGTGTCGATTTCCATTTCGTTATCGGACTGAGCCTTCTCGCACCCGGTCTGCAAGAGAATAAGCGCTGCGGTTGCGAACAACAATAAGATGTATTTCATGTTCTCTTTCCTGATGACAGACGCAACAAAGGCTCTTCCCCACTGTGAAGTAGGAGATTGCCACGGCCCTTCGGACCTCGCAATGACGGTTTGCAGATGTTTCTACAGAATATATTCAACGCAAAGAAATATGTTCCGGGAATTGCGGATTAGACGTATTCCCAGTTTTTGAGCCACTGGTACTTGGCCGGGAGCGAGGCCCAGACCTGCTTATTGGCTTTTTCCAGCTCGGCGGTTTCTTTGACGTCAAACTGGCGGCGCTCCTTGACGGCCTTTACGACATTATCGACGTCTTCGACGCGGTTCATTCCGGGGATGGGAATGACCGTGTTGGTATTGAGGATGTATCGGATCGCCAGGCGTGCTCGTTTATTGTTCTCTTCCGAGTCGCCCCTAAAGAGCGATCCTGCTGCGAATGGCTTGATGCCGAAGGCGCCGACATCCTCTTTCTTGAGGGCGTCGAAGACACTGTCTGTCGGTGCGGCCTTGCTCATCGTGGTGAAGGGGAAGCAGACGCAGTCGATTTGGGGGAAGTATTCGATCATGAATTTGATCCATCTTCGGTCGTGTGTGGAGAAGCCGATGAAGCGGGCCTTGCCCTGTTTTTTAGCTGTTTCGAGGGCTTCGACGAGTTCGGAGGCGGTGTCGAATGAGTGCCTTCCGCCCGGCTCGAAGCAGGTTACGCGCCAGAGGTCGGTGTATTCCTGCTTTGATTCCTTGAGCAGGCCGTCGAGGACTTCGAGGAGCTTCTTGGCGGTGCGGAAATCTTCGTTGCGAACTTCGTTGTCGCAGTGCGAGAGGGAGAGGTACATCTTGTCTCGTCGGCCTTTGAGGGCCTTGCAGTCTCTGAGGACCTCGCCTCTGGTGCATGCGTCAATGTAGTTTATTCCAGCGTCGATGCAGCGGCTGACGATCTCTGTTCGCTCCTCGACGGTACTGCCGGAGTGGCCTCCGAGGCAGACGGCAGAGACCATAAGATTGGTGCCTCCCTGTCTGCGGTACTCCATATTCTCGTTGTAGTTGAGGATTTTTGAGGTATCGACGGCCTTTTCCGGGGCTGCCTTTGCGTTTTGGCTGGCGGCTGCGCCAAGTCCCGCAGCGACTCCGGCGGCAGCGATCGCGCTGTCTCGCATGAACCGGCGCCTGGTCACATTTCTTTGGTCCATCGTTTATCTCCTTTCACAACCGCTAAACGGCTTTCGGTTTGCATATTTTCATCGGCCTGGATACGACATTATTCTTTGGTTTTTTTCAGGGGCTGGTCGGTCTTTTGCTGGAATAGGGCCTTCACCTCATCTTCTGAGAGAGGGCGGTTGTAGAGGCGGAGGTCGTCGAGCAGACCGATGTAGCGTCTGCCTATTCTGACGTCAATCTCCTTGCCGGTGGTCAGTGGCCAAAGGTCGAGCAGGCCGATGTCGTCGATGACGGCGAGTTCGCCGTCTAAGTACAGCTTGACATGGTCGTGCAGGTTCGGCCCCGGGCTGTCGGCGGGAGCTTCGATGACGACGGCCCCGATGTGGTGCCACGTATCGTCGTTGGTATATTCCTTCATGTAGAGATAGCCGCCGTCGGGCGTGACTCCTATCCGCCCCCTGATGTGTCGGCAGTAAAACATCCTGCCGAAGTCATTCTCGCCCCAGGCGACAATCTCGCCGTCGGTCTTGTTCGTCTTAATCCACGCAGTGACGCTTCGGGGTTTGGTGCCGGTGATGCCCTTGTAGTCCTTTATCTCGACCATATCCTCCTTGCCGCCGAGCCTAAGGGCCTTTCCGATCTTGCCGTCGGCTGAATTCCTGTCGAAGGACAGCTCTCCTTTCAGCGTGCCGTTGTGTTTGAATCTTGACGAATCGGAGGCGGTTTTGCCGGCGGTCTCGTCGAATTTCCACCAGCCCACGAGATTGGGGTCGGTATCGAGGGTTTTGGGCTTGCCCGCCCAAGCGCCGGCGGGCTTCTCTTCGCTCGTTGCGGCGACGGCCCACGATAGAAGCAACGCAAACGACAAGGCGACAAGAAAAATTGAGAGGTGCGGTCTCTTGAACATTCGGCTTCTCCTAATAATCATAAAAGAGATTTTCTTCAACAATATAGGTCTAACCTGCAATTTTGCAGAACTCATTTAAGAGGCGTGAAACCACGCCGTCGAAATCAACCGTTCTCAATATACCAAAATATGCCCGGAGAATCAAACTGGCAAAAAAGTGCTTCATCTGTGCCGGCCTTCATTGCGACGTTTGTTGATCGGAGGCTCCGCCAGCGTCGAGGCGTTTCTCAATTCGGTGATATAAGTAGGATGCGGCGATCATTAGAATACCGAGCACGAAGAAAGAGACTATCCTATAGACCTCCTCGACTTTGGCCATATCTACGAGCACGAGCTTGAGGGCTGTTGCGCCGAAGAGGGCCAGGGCCGAGAACCTGAGAATCCGTGCGTTTCGCCAAAAGCCTATTACGAGTATGGCCGCGGCATAAACGCCCCAGACAATGGACAAAGCCGTATGGGTTATCCAGCGGGCCCTTTCCGGGTCGGCGATGGTTTTTGAGAAGTACAGATACGTCTCGACGTTAAGCAGGGCGAACAACAGCACAATCGCAATACCGTAGAGCATTTTTGCAGAGCTCTGCTCGTTCTTTGAGCAGATATTCCGTAAGCGTCTGATAGTATAAGCGTGTGTGAATGCCATCAGGATAACGGCGAGGGTCGCGGCGAAACGACCGTTGAGAAACAGGTAGTAGCCGCGGTGAATATCAAGGCTGTAACCATAAGCGCTGAGCAGTGCGGCGACCAACAGGACTGCCAAGCCTGCGTCACGCAAGCGGGCGGTGCGCAACTTTAGTCCGGCTGTAAGATAGCTCGCGGCGCCTGCGACCCATAAGAGGGGCAGCACGCACCTGGCGAGGTAGGGGTAGTTGTGGGCGATAAGCCATATCCGCGTCTCGGAGGTTGCGAGCACAATGAGGAGGAATATACCGATTCCATAAAGGGCTTCGGAGACGATTTGCTCGTTCGGTTCGCAGATGCTGCGGAACTTGCGGAGTGCGGCGGCGTGTGTGAAGACCATAGAGGCCGGGGCGATTGCAGCGATGAATCGCCAGTTGAATAGGAGGATGTAGCCGCCGGGGACACGAAACCAGTAGCCGAGCGCGGCGATGATACCGGCGATGGCGAGCACGACGAGGCCGGCGGTGCGGAGCCGGGGCGAGCGCAATCGAATTCCTGCAAAGAGACAGCCGGCGGTTCCCGCCGCCCATAGGAACGGCAGGAGGCATCTTGCGGCGTAGCGGTGGTTGTGAAATACGAGCCATTGCCAGGATTCGACGCTGGACAAGACCACCAGCAGAATAATGCCTATTCCATAAAGCGCGTTTGCGAGATGCTTATCGGCGGGCAGGCCGATTTGCCCGGGCCGCTGGTAAGCAACAGCGTACCAGAAGACCACGAGAGTTGCGGCCATCGCGGCGAGGAAACGGCCGTTGAGGATTATCAAATAGCCCGGATATATGCCGGCGCTATAGTCCCAGGCGCAGAGTGCTCCGGCGGCTGCCAGGGCGAAGAAGCCGGATGCCCGCGAGTGTTCGGAGCGAAGCTTCAGGCCCGCTGTGAGGAAGCCGGCTGCGCCGACCACCCAGACGAACGCGGCGGACCAGCGGACGAATTGCCCTCTGTCGGAGAGTTGCAGCCATTGCCAGATTTCGATGTGCATCACCACCAGCGTGAAGAAAGCCGCGCCTATTCCAACTGCAATTTTAAGGATGCGGTCGGCTGAGGAGGGTTTTTCCTTCTGGATGTGATGTATGACGGCGTATGCAGCGCCGGCCAAGGCCACAAAGATGGCGGTGCCAAAACTTGTATTTAGCAGAGGCGTAAAGGCTTCCGAGTGAAGCGGCCAGTGGATAGTGAATATCCTCCCTGCTGCAAGTGCAAGCGGGATAAGGCAGCCTGCTCTAACAGGGAAATAGTTGAACTTGTAGGCTATGTAAAGGAGTAAGGGCGCTTCGACGGCCCAGGCGACGGTTACGCCGTGAAGGTCAAGGTGGATCGGCACTGCGATTGTGAGCAGCGCGACAGACAGGGCGATGAAGCCGAAGACGGCGCGCTCGTCCGTCTTGATGCGTTTTCGAGCGACCGTTCCGAGTATCAGGTAAGAAGCGCTCATGCCGATAGTTATGAAACCGAGGGTGTGCTTGTAGGATGGGTGAAGAATGGTATAGGCGCCGGCGAACATTCCCATTGCATTCGAGACCGCAAGGAAGAATCGCTCGCCCGCAATCGGCGTTGCCAGGCGGAGGTGATAGACGAACGGCTGGACAAGAAAGACCACATAAAAAGCGGCGAGCCAGAGCAGCGTCGGGACCATCGAGTAAGTGGGGGTACTGTGAAAGTAGCTGTACCAGCCGGTGAAAAGCGTGGTTGTCCCAACGAAGGCAAGGACATCAAGCGCCCTCCAGCGTTTGAAGAAGGCGACCCCAAGTACGCCAATGTCGAGGAGCATAAGGTAACTAAAGAGTGCGTCGCGCGGGTCCCGGCCGGTTCTCAAGAGCACGGGCGTAAGAAAGCCGCCGAGAACCGCGAGGAAGCTGACGGCAATGGCGTTGTGGACTACGGCGAGTACCATGCCGCCTATCGTGACCAGGGCCATCAGGGCCGAATGTGACCGGTTGCGGAAGGAGGTCGTAGAGCCCGTAAGCGGCGTACAGTGAGGCGTAGAGAATCGCAAGGCCGGCCCCTATGAGACCCTGGCCGAGGGCGCGCATGCGGCGTCTGACGAAACGTTCGCCTGCGGCGGCAAGGCCAATCCCGGCGACAGCTCCGACTATGACTCTCGCCGGTGGGCCGAGCCATTTGCGGTCGAATGCATACTTCACAAACAAACCGGCGGCTACAAAGAGGACGACAGCACCGACCCATGTGATCCATTCTTTACCGAGCTTTTCTTCGAGTTTGGCCCAGCGTTCGCGATCGATGCTCGGCAGAAACGGTTTTGGCTGCTCCTGGGCCAGGAGTTTCTTGCCGGGGTGCGGAGTGACTGTGTCGGGCGCTGCCGGTTCGAGCAGCATTTCCGGGGCCTCTTCATCGGCCCGGGCAGGAGGCTCCGGCGCTTGCTGCGGCGAAGGTTTTGATGGGGCAGCGGCGGTCTGGGCGAGAGTAACGCGACGTTTCAGCAGGTCTTCAAGGGCTGAAGGCTCCGCAGCGGCCTGGGGTCCGGGTCGTGGGACTTTGTCAAGAGGGAGGGCCGGTGATCTTTCGATGCGATTGATCTTTTGCGCGAGGTGATCGAGATGATCTTGTTGATCTTTGATGGCGTTGCGACAGCCCTTGAGCAGTGCTACTGCGACGATGCTCAGGACCAGTGCTGCAAGTCCTATGAACTGCCACATATACATCTCCGTGAGAGACAAGCACACCCGCGGTTGACGTTTGGAGTGGAATGTACACATTTCACGGGGCTGCGTCAAGGTTGTTTTGCAGGTAATTTGGGATGGCCAAGTCAAGCCGGCCTCCGTCATTCGCAGCGCAGTCGAGGAATCTATTTGAACTTTTCCGTGGAGCGGCTTGAGCATTGTCACTATCTGACTCGCGCCGGCAGGAAGCAAGCAAGGAGGCTCGAATCGTGTTTGAAGAGATTTCCGTTCCGGGCTCTGCGCTTCGCTAAGTCTCTCCACTTCCCCCGCACCAATCTGGCTACTTCCGCTGGGGCAAGCCCAGGCGGGCACCCACTCCCACTCGCCAGACACAATCTCATCGAGCGCGAGCAGATTGGTGCGGGGTCCGGTCGAAATGACAATTGTTCGCCGGGAAAAGGGTTGCGGCAAGACGCCCGATCCAAGTATCATAAGCAGCAGGTGTACGCCATGGGCAGAAAAAGTTCTCTATTTTCGCTGTTGATATGCGTCTTTTTGATACCACAGCAGCTTTTGTATGCGAAGTCGGCTCAAGACAAGCCCGCCGGTGCTTGGGCGGGCAAGAGCGGCGAGAAGAGTGCTGGCGACGGCGTGGTCGTTAAGAAGGTGCTTGACGTTGGCGATGCAGGCGAGAATCTGCTCAGGCCGGATGCGTGGAGGCCCTGGGAGAAAGGATTCGAGAGGCAGGCAGAGGTTTTTGTGTGCGACAACGGCGGCGATGCGCAGGCGCAGCGGGGCGTTTCGCAGACGGTGACGTTGAACCAGACCAAACCGGAGCCGATTGTGGCTGCGGCGTGGAGCAAGGCTGAGGGCGTGGGGGGCGGCCGCGACAGCGATTATTCCCTTTATCTTGATTTGATTTATACGGATGGGACGCCGTTGTGGGGGCAGACTGACAGTTTCAACGTCGGCAATCACGACTGGGAGAAGGCCCAGGTCATCGTGTTTCCGGAAAAGGCGGTTAAGACGGCTTCGTTTTATATACTTCTGCGGCGGCACGCGGGCAAAGCCTGGTTTCGCGGGCCGGAGCTGCGAGTGATGAGGCCGCCGAGCGGCGCATCTTTGTTCGACGGGGTTGCTGTTGCTCCGGCAAGCGGCCCCAGCCGTCCTGGCGATCCGCTGAGAGAGGAATTCCAGGTCCGTGATGTGAAGGCCGGCTCAGACTTTGTCGGCATCGAGCGCGAGGCGCTTGGCCTTGAGCTTGAGGTACAGAGCGAGCGGCATAACGATGCGGATTTCTATGATGTCACCTTGTCCGACACAACCGGCAAGGACAGGGCCGTTACTTTGATTTACACGGTCGCCGTTGCCGGCGACGATTGCCTCTGGCTGGAGGACCCGCGTCGCAGTGTTAAGGTCGAGGAAGGACGTGAATATCTTAACTCGTCGAGCTTTTCGGCCGGGGCGAACGGTCGGCTGTCGCGTTATCCTTTTGCGGCGGTGACAGCGGGAGGCAGGCCCGCCGGTGCTTGGGCGGGCAGGGGCATCGGTCTTGGGATTGATATGGCCCGGCCGGCCTTTTTCCGCGCGGGCTACAACGCAGGGACGAAAGAGCTGTTCCTTGCGTACGATATCGGCCTTGCTCCTGAGAAGCCGAAAGCGCAGTTGCGCCTCTGCAAATTCGAGTTCGAGGCGAAATGGCAGTTTCGTTCCGCTCTGGCGCGATACTATGAGCTGTTTCCGGAAGGTTTTGCGCGCCGAATCTCGCAACAAGGTTTGTGGATGCCTTTTGCGAAGATCAGCGAAGTGAAGGGATGGGAGGACTTCGGTTTTGCGTTCAAGGAGGGCACGGATGAGACAAAATGGGATGACGAGCACGGGATAATCACGTTTCGATATACCGAGCCGATGACGTGGTGGATGCCGATGCCCAAAGAGATGCCTCGCACGCTTGCGGCGGCGTTGGCCGAGGCGAAGCGCCTTGCCGGTGAAAAGGGCGACGTACACGCCAGGGCGCTTCTGAGCAGCGGCTATCATGACGAGGCAGGGCAGTTTCCAGCCCAACTGCTCGATACGCCGTGGTGCGACGGGGCGGTCTGGAGCATTAACTCGATGCCCGGAGTCCGCGGTGAGGTCACGGACTTTAAGAATAAGTGGAACGCAGAGCTTCGTGAGAAGCTGTACGGCCCGAAGCGCAGCGCCGATCTGGATGGGGAATACATCGACTCGAGCGAAGGGTATGTGACGGATGAGCTGGATTTCAGGCGAGAGCATTTTGGCATCGCAGAAACGCCTTTGACATTCTCTCTCGATAGCAGGAAGCCTGCCATTTTTCGCGGGCTGATTGCGTATGAGTACGTGCGTGGGATTGAGCGTGACGTTCACGGTATGGGCAAACTGATGATGGCCAATTCCACGCCGATTCGATTGTGCTGGCTGGCGCCCCTTTTGGATGTTATGGGGACGGAGACCGACTGGAATCCGGGCGGGCAGTGGCGGCCGATGTCGGATGGTGAGATGCTCTATCGACGGGCGATGTGCAAGGGCAAGCCATATTGCTTTTTGATGAACACGCCGTTCGAGCAATTCTCGCACGAGCTTGTCGAGAAGTATATGAAGCGGTCCTGCGCTTATGGGATGTTTCCGGGCTTTTTCAGTCACAACGCCTCGCAGGGACATTATTTCACCCGCCCGGAGCTTTACGAGCGGGACCGCGAGCTGTTTAAGAAGTACGTTCCGCTGTGCAAGTTGGTTGCCGAAGCGGGGTGGGAGCCGGTCACGAGGGCTTATTCGAGCGATGACCGGGTTTATATCGAGCGGTTCGGGCCCACGGCCCCGGGGGGGGAGCGATACCTTACGGTCTTCAACGACAGCAACCAGCAGCGGACCGTGACAATAACAATCGAAGGAGATGCGCCCACGAAGAGCCGTGAACTGCTACACGATATGGCCGTCAATTGGAGTGCCGCCAAAGCACAACTTGCACTTGAGGCCGAGGACGTTGCGGTGATTCAAATTGAGTGATCCTGGGTCTCTTCATACGCCTTTGCCATTGCGAAGACGGGCAGCTTGCCTGTGGCCAATAGATCAAGGGCACGCGGGCCACAAGACGGCTCGATATGATGTTATTCTACAGACCTGCCGGATGAACTTCTGCAGAATTCCTTACCCGAGTCATCCTTGAAACCACACTCCGAGGGATTGCACCGATGTGTGTAGCCGCACGAATAAAGGACTACGGGGCACAATAGGTTTTCCTTTTGATGGCAAACCTCTTTTATCCCACCTCCGAAAAGGCATACAGGACACATGGAGCGTTCACACATTCGTGGAACAAAATCAAAAGTGACATCCAATTGCTCTGGGTAAAAGCATGTCGTTTCAGTTTGTCTGATGCAATTGTATATCTCGCGGACCGTCCGTGGCATATCCCAAGTTTTCCGCTCATTGGCTATATATTGTCTAAAGAGTCCTTCCCGAAAGATTTCTGCGTTGTTCCATACATCCCCTGGAAGCTCGAGTACTTTCAACGCGGCTTTCAGTTCAACCGAGTCCTTGGTCCATCTGTTGGCGTTTGAACAGCCAGCTTTTTCCAATGAAGCGACGAAAACGGGATTGAATTCAGGACTCTTGAGATAATCACGAAGAGAGCACCAGAGACGTTTTCGCCCGAAAAGCGATCTGTCTGTATCAATGTCAAGTTCGAAGTCAGAGATTTCGCGTTTGGTCTCGTTTAGTCGCTGATCGAACTCGGCTCCCGATACAGCTC
>Ga0315288_10011831_pt1 | contig 10980 bp, 7 predicted proteins | sample YL17G11_20_MG_FD_203454 | JGI IMG/M metagenome (GOLD analysis project Ga0315288, IMG submission 203454) | Sediment microbial communities from Yellowstone Lake, YNP, Wyoming, USA - YL17G11_20 | ecosystem: Environmental > Aquatic > Freshwater > Lake > Sediment | place: USA: Wyoming | collected...
TTTTCGCTATTTAGTTTTCAAAGGGCCTCTAGAGTTAAATTTGCTGCTTAGGTTAAATATGTTGTATTAAATAGTTAGTTTTTGGGAGATAATCATATTCTATATTCCATCTTTTATAAAAATTATCAATTTTATGGGACAATTTTATTTTCCTTACCTTTATATTTATAAATATATCTTTTAAATATTACTTACAGAATAGATAGAATTAACTATCGTTTAATAATCATAATAACTATTTTTTTCGGTTAGTTAATACTGGTGATTAAAAAATACAAACAGAAATTACTATTATAATAAACGTTTTTAAAACCAATTTCCGCTAATTTTTTTTAATAAACTTTCATAAGCTTCGCAACATTTTTTAAACCTTTCAATTGAACCCTTAAAAAATCCTACTTTTAATAAAGGCCATTCATCTCCTTGATTTAAGCCATTTTCTATAAAACCGTCTATTGATTGAGGAAGTTTTCCTTTGTTAAAAGGTGTACCACGTTTCCAAGCAAACCTTCCTATAGTTGATCCTGTACCTATTGATGTACCTTCGTTCATTATATCTAGATAAATTAAACCTGTTATATATTCAAAAATATCGAAGAACTCTTCATATTTTTTATCATCTGGTAAATAAGTATTAACAATTTCTCTCATATAAGAATACAAATAATCACTTACTGGTGTGTGCGGGATATTTTTATCTGGGTAGGTTGGTAACCATTTTATCCATTTATCTGTAAATACTCTATATGAGTTAATAATTTCTATAATATGTTTTTTTTCATCATTATCTTTAAAATGGGAGAAAAGCAACAGAGCAGCTAAATTCTTATAATTTTTTCTTTCCAAAGCAATTATCCCGATTGAGTAAGATAAGATTAATAAAGGAAATCTATTAAGAGAAAAGTGCTCTCGTGAGTTAGATTCTTGAGGAATAAGCCTTTCCATAGACATCGTGATTAAATCTGAATGTTTCCCTTTATCAAAATAAATTATTGTATTTAAAATACCCGTAAATATTGCTAATGATTCTTTATACTCATGTAACTTTTTCTGAAAAGTTTCCTTGGTTAAATTATTTTCCACGTTAACAAACCCTTCTGAATTAAAATTACAATAAATTCTTTGTACCTCTTCTGAGACTAAATCATATAATTTTATCCGATATCTATCTTCTGATAAGTATTTTTTGGTTGTTGCTATCGCCAAAGAAAGAGTTAAAGGATGTGGTTTTCCTATATCCTTTAAAGCTTCAACTTTTTCGAGAAGTTGGGTGAAGAATTTATTAGCACTCTCTATTGGAACTTGCTCTGCTTTTAAATGATTGCTTAATTGAGTAGCTTCATCATTTAATTTATCTTTCATTGTCCAATACGTAGAAAACCTTCTATTCTTTCGCCTATAAAGAGCATTTCGTAAAGCAACATCATATTCAGCTGACCAACCACAAAAAATTAATCCAAAATCTTCAAAAATTTGGTCAAGGTATTTATTAACTTCACCAGAATATTCAGATAATTCTTCAGGAGTATTTTTAATTCTTGTATCCATATAATCACCATGCAATTTAATAATTGTACAATCATTATGCACAAAAGGCATTGCACCCTTTATTTCGTCTTCAGTACTGATAACAGTAGGAGTAATTCCTTCTTCTGATAAAGCTTTTTCCAATAAACGGTCAAAATTAGTAGTTAAAATTATACGAATATAACCATATTTTACTAAAATAGCGATACATTTATGAGCGGGTGTAGGAACTTTTATATTTTCTTCCTTCTCTTCTGTTTTAGGTTCGAAATAAGGGCGAAGCAGGTTGGCTCTATCAGCAGAAGTTATAGTTAATTTTTTTAAAAGTTTCGTATAATCAGGCGATTCGTGATATCGTTCTTGATACCATTCTTCGAAATTTTTAGGTTCTGCTTTCTCCGTAACAGCAATCTTTCTAATTAGATCTAAAGTAATCTCCCAACCTGTAGCAATCCCTGCATCTCTGGAAATACCAGATCCCAAAAGAAGAGCATAAACTCCTGGGCTTGAATACATTGTAAAGGCAAGCTTGATAATTATATCTCGGAAATCAGTCATATTTTATTTCCTCTTTTCTAAATATTTCTGCATAAAAATCTATTGCCTATAAAATATTCCTTAAACTTAATTAAAAAAGGAAGGCATCCTATTTTTTCTATGGTTTAACTTTCCCTTTTTTCGAAGTCTATTTTTAGGACGTCATCTATAGTAATACCTAAAGCCTCAAGCATCTAGTTGAAAACTCAATAGATCCTATAGGTTTTCCACTAAAAATTACCGAACTATTGTCTTGATACAACTTCCTATTCATTTAATATAAACAGAAAACCATCCTGTAATATTTCGCTGCACATACAAGCTTCCCCCCTGACATTTTGACATTTTTGTCAGTAAGTAGCGAAAGGTTATGTAATATTTTTCTCCAATCTAGATAGTGGCGGATTTTAAATGACTTCAGCTGAGTTCGCTAACTCTATTAAAAGTAAAGAGAACTCGGAAAACGAAAGTGTTGTGTCATGGCATTCGATGCCTTCGTTTGTCAACCAGATGGAAATGTTGAATTCGCCTGAAATATCACTCCGAGAAAGTTCCTCATTTGCATGCTTACTAAGGTTTTGAAGTCGATTTAGTCTTTGTAGGGAAGACCCATCTTCCTTAGCGAATAACTTCTCTTGAATCATTGTCCGAATTGTGTCAAAAGCTTGATAAGCCAAAGACATAGCTACTTCAAAGTGTCGTAGTGAGTGGAAATAAGAGGATATTGCTTTATTACGATTTTTGATATAGTTTTCTAAAAAAATTCTCCCTTCATGATATTCTTGAAAAGCTCCTTCCACTTTTCTTAAGAAGTGCATAATTAGTTGTCGATCTCGTTCTATAATTCTTACCCGAAATATTGTGTTAAGTACGAAGTTGTCAACCCAATTACCATATTCTTTTGTGCAAGAATGAAGATCTGGAGCTCCAACTTTTGTTAGTTCTGATAGTCGAGGTGCAATAAACGTATCCATTGAGTATTTCGAGAGTGGCATAATATAATTTTCCTTTCCTGTATAACATTATAAATTATCTGATTTATTTAGGTACTTTTTTATTTCCACCAAATATCTCCTATTCAATTTTAGCTTTTCTTCTTGGTTTCCTGAATAAACGCATTATATACTGAATCAAACAACAAAGATTTTAATTGGTCTTTAAGCTTTTCATTGTCGACTATTCTTTTATAAAATTCAATATTATTATTTAATAGGGTCTTCATTTCTTCATTAAAATAACTATCAAATACCACTTTGACTTTTCGTTTAGAGTTACTTTTAATCTTATTTTTTAAGTCTTCATTTCCCATAAGGTGATTTTTAATTCCAGCTAAGAATAATTTATCGTCATCAGTAAAATCAGTACCAAACGCATCATTTAACTCTTTAATAATTATGGATAAGGCCTCATTGTACGGTGGAGTTGGTTCTCCTCCTACATCTGAAATTGGTTTCAACTCTCCATATCCAGTTAATTCGATTTCTTTTTTACCTTTATTTTCAATCTTGTATGAATCAATATCCACATCTTCCAAGACATTGTAGGGTATGGTGTCATTTTCCGCAGGCAATTTTCTCAATAGAAACTTACCAAATATGTACAATTTTTCGAGCTTTATATCAAAGAACGGTATTAACTGAGATAAAAATGAATATATATTTTGATATCTTCGTAATATTTTTTTAAAACTACCTCTTTTATCTTTATCTAATTTTTTGAATTCACCTACAATTGGGTTTAATATATTATGAAGTGTTGGCTGAATTGCACCTTTTTTATAATTATCCACAAAATTGTTTATGTCATTTCCATCAAAAATTTGAAAATCTAATAATGCATCATACAAATCATACAATTTGTGCGGGTCTGTGCCTTCTTCTAAATAAGTTGATTCATAATAAGGTTGAAATGATTTTTGAATTACATCCGGTTTATTTACAAAATCAAGTACCAGAGTATCGTTCTTATGCGGATAAATTCGGTTTGCTCTGCTTAATGTTTGTACAGCTGCAATTCCGTTTAACTGTTTATCAATATACATGGTATGAAGCAGGGGCTTATCAAAGCCGGTTTGATATTTATTTGCTACAATAAGTATTTTATAATCATCCTCCCCGAAAGCATTTACAATTGTATTTTTAGGTGAAAGATTATTCATAGAATTTTCTGTATATTCCTGTTCATCGTGTTTAACAACACCGGTGAAAGCAACGAGTGTCTTAATGGGAAAATTCTTTTCTCTGATCTGTTTATCAAATTCTTTTTTATATAGCACAGTATGAAGCCTTGACCTGGTTACCACCATTGCTTTTGCTTTCCCCTGTATCTTGTGGATAGTAGAATTCATAAAATGAGTGAGTATGATATCTGTTTTCCTTGATATTGCAACTGGATGCACTTCAACAAAATTTCTAAGCAACTTTTTGGTCTTATTTTCATCAAATTCTGGGTCGTCTTCTATTGTTTTAATTAATTTAAAGTAACTCTCATAAGAAATATAATATTTCAAAATATCAAGTATAAATCCCTCTTCAATTGCCTGTTTCATAGAGTACAAATGAAAAACTTTATACCCTCCGTGTTCATCTTTTGTGCCAAACATCTCTAAAGTTTTATTTTTCGGTGTAGCAGTAAAGGCAAAGAAAGATATATTTTTCAAATTTCTATAAGCTTCAGCCTCTTTGAAAATATCTTCATCAACCTCGCTCATAATTTCAGAATCAATTTTTTCTGCCTCCTCTAAACTATTCGTGGATAACGCTCTTTTCAACGCCTTGGCATTCTCTCCTGCCTGCGAAGAGTGTGCCTCATCTATAATCACAGCATATTTTCTTTCAGGAAGAGAATCAATCTCTTCTAAGATATAAGAAAATTTCTGGATAGTGGTTACTATAATATTACTCCCTGTTTTCAGCGCTTTTCCTAACTGTTCTGAATGCTTCTCAATTTTTTCCACAATACCTTTTACTTTTTCAATAGACTGCACCTGATCTTGAAGCTGTTTATCAATCACTAACCTATCTGATACCACAACAACTATATCGTAAATTCTATTATCATCTTCATCAAATTTATTTATAAGTCCATGTGAAAGCCAGGCAATGGTCTTTGTTTTTCCGCTTCCGGCACTATGTTCTATAAGATAATTTTTGCCGGGTTCTGCATCGGACAATAATTTATTTACACAATCCAACTGGTGGTACCTTGGAAAAATAGGCTTTATTTCTTCTGTTTCTTTGTCTTTTTCCATATAGATAAAATTTGATATTAATTTTGCGAGCTGGTTTATTTGCAAAATATCATAGTATAAATAAGATGTTTTATAATCATTTTTTACTTCCGGATTTTCCAGCCCTTTATTAAACGGCAGGAATTTAGTTTTGTTGTCTTCCAGTTTTGTGGCCATGTATATTTTTTCATCACTCATAGCTAAATGCACCAGGCACCTTTGGAATATTGGCTCACTTGGAACTCTATTATTTTTATACTGGTTTATTGCCTTTTCAACTCCCTGGGAGAAAGTGTCTTTTAATTCAATGGTAATAACTGGTAAACCGTTAATAAAAATGACCAAATCTAATCTGTTACCATTTTCTTTTTTTTCGTATTTTAGTTCATCAATTACAGAAAAAATATTTTCTTCGAATTTAATAAATAAGTCAGGATTTTTATGTGTATTAGGTTTGGGATAAAACAATTGGAAATAACAACCGACATCTTTAAATCCATTCCTTAAAATGTTGATGGTGCCTTTTCTTTCAATCTCTTTTACTAATCTTGTCAAGAATTTCTTTTCTGCATCGTCTTTATATATATTTTGAAATTTTTTCCATTCTTTTGGTTGTGTATTTAAAATAAATTTTAAGGTAAGTTCCGGATCTAAACATACCGCCCTAACATAATTACTCGGCTCCCTTTTGACATAGCCCGTAGATAACAGATGATTAACTATGTGGTATTGAAAATCTTTTTCTGAGGTATTTGTGATCATATTTCAGACCTCCCTTACATCAACTTTTCCGGTAACAACGTGATGAATTAAGGATTTTTTATATTCTTCTAAAAGTGCGATTTTTTCTTCAATTTTTTTGATGGTTTTATCTATTTTGGCGGTGGCTTTGTCTAAAAAATTAGCAATGGTGGTTTGTTCGATGAGTGGTGGTATTATAATTGGAACCTGACCTAATTCTGACGGATTAATGGCAGGATAAGCAACCCCCTTCGAATAAGCAATTACGTTTTGAATAAATACCTCACTACTGGTTGAATAAAAAAGATATTTTGAATTTATTGATTTTATTGGTTCCAAAACCGCAAATCCCGTTGAAACAATCAGATTACTGGGTATATCTTCTAAATAAGCTATCGCTTTTAGATACGTTCTTACAGTGGATAAGATTATATCTCCAGATCTTGGAATTCTTCGTGCTCTGCTTGGAGCATCCTCGAAAATCTGCTCTTCAATATCTAAAATATTACCGCTACTATCCACGTTCGAAATGTCCAAATAATTTATTACATAGTTAGGATTTATATCATCTTCCAATTTTTTCTTATTGATGATTGTCTTGTATTTCAGTTTGTGCACTTCCCACCCTTCAGGAATCTTGCCAATCCACTCAATTCCGGAATCCTTTAATTTTACATTCGGGTCAAGCCCTCTTGTTACAACATGATTTATTAAGGCGGTCCGTCTTTCCTTCAAAAGCTCGATTAATTTTTTATCTTTCTCGATCAGGACATCAACTCTGACGGTCTTTTTATCTAGAAAGTTGGCAATCGCGGTTTGTTCGGAAAGTGGTGGCACATTAGAAAAAAAAGAATTAAATTTGTATTTATCTAAATTTCTCAAACCCATACCATGAAAACATAAGATATTTAACGTCTCTATATTGCCAATTAACAAATAATATAAAAACTTAGTAAAAGTTTTTTTGTTTGTTTTTAAAAGAAAACAGTGGTCAGAGTAAGAAAATTCACCTTTATAATATTTAAAATTTGGAATCCCACCATCTCCTACAATAATATATTCTCCATTAATAACTGGCTTACCAATGTATTTTATAGATTCTCCAGATGTGAAAAAAGGAAAGTCTTCCTCCTCATTTCCTTCAGACGCAGGAATATTAGTTTTTCCAATAATATCATAATTGTATTTTAGTTTCCTAACTCCCCACCATTCAGGAATATTCCCAATCCATTGAATTCCGGAATCCATGTATTTTGGATAGGTTTTTAATTGCATTCTTTCCCATCCTCAAAAAATTTTATTTTTAATTTTTCTTTATTTCTATTAAAATCTATAAATGACCTAAGCTATATCTATATTCCCCTTTTTGTTTACTGATGAGTTTAATTTTGTTGTAATCGCTTGTTCTTGATTCTTTATTATGATCTGTCTTAATTTCAATATAAACTAAATTATCTTCATCAGTGCCTCTTCTATGAATAATAATATCTGGTCTAATATTTTGATTTAATTCTTTAACTCCTTTTTCTTGATTAATATGTTTATTATATTCACAATCAACATCATATTCTTTAAATTCTATAAACAAATACTGGGCAAGTTTACTACTAATCATGACCTCATAATTATTTCTATCAAACAAGTCAGAATCATACTCATAAATTTTCTCAATACATTGTTTTATTCTTCTCTTAATTACAATTACCTTTAATTTTATCATCATACTTCTTCTTTCAGTAGTTCCTGAATCTCACCAGTAACTTCTTTTATATCTTTTTCAATCTCTTCCAATGGTCTTGGAGGAACATATTTATAAAAATATTTGGTAAAGTTGATCTCATAACCAATTTTGTCTTTTTTCCTGTCCATCCAGGCATCCGGATAATAAGGTTTAACCTCTCTTTCAAAATAATCATCAATATCTTGCTTTAAGGGAATCTTTTCCGAATCCCTCAAATATGAATCTGGCAATTTATGCCCTTTAGCATCTAATACATAATCGGCAGTATCATCATGCTCAGATAAAGTTAAAATAATATTTTTTATAAAATTTGCAGCTAAACCAAATTCTTTCAAAACTATTTGCACTTTTTTTTCAAATTCATCCCAATTTTTATAAAGGTTATCCCCTATTGCTTGTAATGCTATAATTATTGCTTTTTGTTTTTCTTTTCCTTTTTTTTCTTCCTCTAATTTTTCCTCTGGATTTTTATTTTTGCTCTCTGCTATTTTTACAAATGCTTCAACAGAATAAATATTTTCCAGCCGTTCTTCGGTAATTTGATAATTCAACTGTAAAGGTCTCTCGACAATTACTTTTGTATAACCAAATTCTTGGTTATCAAAAATCCTGCAATATTTATTTTCTTCAAAATCATCATAGAGTTTAACAATCGTTTCAATATCCCTATCGCTTAACTTATTTCTTTTATTACCCAAACTTTTACGCATCTTCTCAAAAAAAGATTTAGCATCTACTAATTGAATCTTACCCCTTCTATTTTCATTTTTCTTATTACTCATAATCCATATATAAGTATAAATGCCGGTATTGTAAAATAGCTGATCAGGTAGTGCAATGATCGCTTCAATTAGATCATTTTCCATAATCCACTTACGAATATTACTTTCCCCGGAGCCTGCATCACCAGTAAATAATGGAGACCCGTTAGTGATAACGGCAATCCTTGATTTTTCATCTTTTGTATTCATCTTGGATATCATATGCTCTATAAAAAGCAACTGGCCATCATTAATTCTTGGGAGTCCCGCTCCAAATCGTTTACTGAATCCATATTCTGCTTCTTTTTTTACTGCATCTTCGTCCTTTTTCCATTCCACGCCATAAGGGGGATTAGAAATAATATAATCAAATTTCATATCAGGAAACTGGTCTTTAGACAATGTGCTTAAAGGTCCTGTAATCTTATTTTCTCCCTCTCCCTTTATTAACATATCCGATTTACAAACCGCAAATGTCTCCGGCTGTAATTCCTGTCCAAATAATACAACTTTAACATCTTTATTGAGGGAATTTATGTAATTTTCTGAGCCAGTGAGCATACCCCCCGTTCCGCAGGCAGGATCATAAACGGTTTTTATCAGATCCTTTTTCATTATTTCTTCTTTGCTGCTGGCAAACATTAAGTGTGTCATTAGTTTTACAACTTCCCTCGGTGTAAAATGATCTCCTGCCTCCTCATTCGACTGCTCAGAAAATCTCCTTACCAATTCCTCATAAATCATTCCCATCTCTTGATTTGAAACTTTATCCGGATGTAAATCCACTTTAGATTCTGAAAATTCTTTAATCAACAAATACAATAAATCTGCTTTTGCCAATTCAGTAATATGCTCTCGCATTTTAAAATTTTCAAATATATCTTTAACATTCTGGCTGAAACTCTCCAGATAATGTAATAAATTATCCTTAATATGCTCTGGGTCTTCCAGGAGTGATTTAAAATCATATTTTGAATAATTGTAAAAGCTATGTCTCGATGCACTCATCAGAACGTCATCAAGATTTTCAAATTCATTTTTATATTTATCATAGGTAGTCAAAATATCTTTTTTGGTATCACTTAAGACACAATCAAATCTTTTTAATACCGTAAGGGGCAGGATTATTTTTTGATATTCATTTCTTTTATAAACCCCTCGGAGTAAATCCGCCAAACTCCATATAAAATTAACTTTTTCCTGAAAATTTCCCATTTTTCACCTCAACTATTTATCATACCTTTTTCATTAAAACTAAAATAGCCATCTTTTGATATAATAATGTGGTCAACCACATCAATACCTATAAGTTTCCCGACTTCTATCAATCTATCAGTAATGCTGATATCTTCCTTGCTTGGCTCGGTATTACCTGATGGATGATTATGGACCAATAGAATTCCGGCAGCTCTGTCAGTTATTGCATCGGCAAATATTTCCCTCGGGTGAACAAGATTCTGATTCAAAGTGCCAATAAAAACTGTCCTCTTTTCGATAAGATTATGTGCTCCATCCAAAGTAAAGGTAAGAAAATATTCTTGTTTTTTATCCTTCAGCTCTTCTGTCATTTTTATAATATCATTTGAACAGCTAATTTTTATTCTATCCTTAATCAAAAATCTCTTTGAAAATTCAATGGCTGCTATTATCTGTGACGCTTTAGCAGCTCCAACGCCTTCAATATTTTTTAAACTTTTTACATTGATACCATTAAAATCTTTCTGAACCAACTTCAATATATCTCTGGCTACTTTAAATACATCTTTACCTTTTATCCCACTCCCAAGCAAAACAGCCAGAAGTTCTATGTCTGAAAGTACTTGAGGCCCATTTCTTTCCATTTTTTCCCGAGGTCTATCAAATTTCGGTATATCTTTTATGTTTTTCATTATATGCTCCTTGCTCTTCTTGTAAATAAAATTAAATCAATTATCATAATCTCTGTGTCAGTGGATATGTTTCTTTGCCACACTTCAAGAGCCTATATCTACCTTATTAAATCGCCAATAGCGGTCAAAAGAATTAGTCTTTTACAATTTTTCTACATCCTAATATTAATTCGACAAAAGGTTTATAAAGTCCTTCTTTCTTAGAAAAATCGTTTTATTTTAGTTAACAGTAATTATTATCCCCTGTTCTTTCCATTCCTGCCATTCGAAGTTGGTTATTTCGGGTAATTGGTGAGGTTTTGTGGTTCTTTAAATCCTCCTAGTTCGCCTCTCGAAATAATTATTTTTCGGCAATTTGAAAAGATTTTGGAGTATTAAAATGCTTGACTTTTTTATATAATATTATATATTTATAGCAAAGTGGTAAATCCGTTATGAATTGTTTAAGGTGTTCCCTTCCATCGGTAGGCTATAGCTTTAACGTTATAATTCATAAGGTTCGCTTTTTTTATTTTTTTTATTGACAAATTATTTATTTAAGCTATAATATAAACA
>Ga0315288_10011832_pt1 | contig 10979 bp, 9 predicted proteins | sample YL17G11_20_MG_FD_203454 | JGI IMG/M metagenome (GOLD analysis project Ga0315288, IMG submission 203454) | Sediment microbial communities from Yellowstone Lake, YNP, Wyoming, USA - YL17G11_20 | ecosystem: Environmental > Aquatic > Freshwater > Lake > Sediment | place: USA: Wyoming | collected...
GCCAGGCCTTCATCAACCACGGCCAGCATGGCGTAGGTGCAGGCGATGGTCGCATCCTGAACTGTGTAGAGCGCCTCGCCGCGGCGCCCGTAGCGCGCGGCCGCGCGCCCGGCGTTGGTGCAAAAGACGAGGGCCAGCGGCGCCTGTTCAATGAAGGACTGCCCGCCCGCGGCGCGAGCGAGGGCTGCCCGCACCTCGGCTGAGCGCGTCAGGCAGACCTCGTAGGCCTGCAGGTTGCCTGCGGACGGCGCGCGGCTCACCGCGTGCAGCACGCGCTCGACCACGGGTTCATCGATCGGTTGTGAGGTGTATGCCCGCACCGAGCGGCGCGCTGTGATGAGTTGGTTGAACTGCATGGCGGTTCCTTCCTGGGCTGGCGGGCTAGATGGCGTCCTGCGCCACCTTCTGCCCGAAGGAGAGCAACACGTCGATCATGCGCGGCTCGCGCGCCTCGGCGTACACGCGCAGCACCGGCTCGGTGCCCGAGGGCCGGATAAGCAACCACGAGTCATCCGCCAGGATGTACTTGATCCCGTCCAGGCTGCGCACCTCCTGCACGCGCACGCCGCCCAGATCGCCCGGAGGGTCCTCGCACAATTTGCGCGTGAGCGCGGCCTTGTTAACCGGGTGGGCGATGCGCAGATCCTTCCGTTCGTAGCAGATCGGACCGACGGACTTCAACAGGTCCGCCACCAACTCCTCCAGCGGCACGCCGTAGGCGGCCACCATTTCGATGAGCAGCAGGCCCATCAGCACGCCGTCGCCTTCGGGGATGTGCCCCGCGAAGCTAATGCCCCCGGACTCCTCGCCGCCGATGAGCACGTCGCCGGCGATCATGAAGTCCGCGATGTGATTGAAACCCACGGGAGTCTCATGCAGCTCCAGACCGTACCGCGCGGCCAGGCGGTTGATCATCTGGGTGGTCGAAACGGTCTTGATCACCTTGCCGCGCAGCCCGCGTTTCTCCACCAGGTAACGCAGCGCGAGGGCCATGATCTTGTGCGGGTCGACGAATTGTCCGCGTCCGTCCATCGCACCGATGCGGTCGGCGTCGCCATCGGTGGCCACGCCCAGTTCGCCGTGCCCGGCCGCGATGGCGCCGGCCAGCGGGCCCAAGTAGCGCGCGATCGGTTCGGGGTGCATGCCGCCGAACCCGGGATTCATTTCGCCGCGGACCTCAAAGACCTCGCACCCGGTGCCTTGCAGAATGCCTTTGATCTGACCGCGGCCGGCGCCGAACATCGAATCGACCACCACCCGCGGCGCGCGGCTGGCGATCAGGTCGAAGTTGATGAGCGTGCGCAGATGATCGTAGTACGCGGTGGTCGGGTTGAAACGGCGGATGAGCCCCTGGGCCGTGGCCTGCTCGAATTCCATGAGGTTCGGCCCGCGTCCGCGCAGTTCGTTGTCGCTTAGGTACACCTCCACCCGGCGGCACTGCTCGGGCAGTGCCGAACCGCCGTAGGAGGCCTTAAGCTTCACTCCGTTGTAGCGCGGGGCATTGTGCGAGGCGGTGATCATTACCCCGGCGATTGCCTTGAGGTGGCGCACGGCGAGCGAGATGGCGGGCGTGGGTGCATCGGCGTGCGCCAGATGCACGGTGTATCCATTGCCCGCCAGCACGCGCGCCACGTCGGCGGCGTAGCGGTCCGAAAGGAAGCGAGTGTCGAAGCCGACCACCATCGTGTGGGCGTCGACGGATGGCCGCGGGCGCAGCGGCTCGTCCCAGTCCGGTGCCGCAACGGCGTCGGCGATGGCCTGCGAGAGAAGCCGCAGGTTTCCAAATGTGAAGGTGTCGGAAATGACCGCGCGCCAACCATCGGTGCCAAAGTGAATCATGCGTCGGATCCTTGTAGGAATTTGCGCATCCGCTCTGCCGTGGGCTCGAGCGGCGGCATTCGGCGCGCACCGCGGGATTATACCCGCGCCCATTTGGGCCGGGTCCTAAGGGTAGATCAATGCCACCATCAGGTCGTTCACGTTCGTGCCGGTGGGGCCGGTGTGCACGCACCCACCCAGTGCGTGCAGCAGCGTGTGGCTGTTGTTTTCTCGCAAGGTGGCATTGATGTCGTACCCGAGCTCTGCGGCTGCATTGGCGCTCGTGCCGGTGACAATCGCACCGGCGGCTGGGCTATTTCCGTCCACGCCGTCCATGGCCAGCATCATCATGGCCACACCCTCGGCACCCGCCAGCCTTTGCGCCGCGCCGAGCGCGGCCTCCTGATTGCGCCCGCCGCTGCCGTGGCCGCGCATGGTCACGGTTGTCTCGCCGGCAAAGACCATGGCCCGCGGCAACGACCCCGGCCCGGCCTCGGCGCGCGCATCCAGAGCTATCCCGGCCAGCTGCCGGCCGACCTGCACGGCTTCCCCGCTAACGTCCAGCGAAACTACATCCGCGTTGAACCCGAGCCAGCCGGCGCAGTCTTGCGCCGCGCTGGCAGCCGTTGCGCTTGACCCGATAAGCAGGTTGTGCGCTGGAGGCCGAGTTGGTTCCGGCGCCGGCGGGATCTCGTTGATCGCGGCTCGCACCCCAGCGGGCAGCGCCTCCCACAGCGCCAGGCGCGTCAGGACGGCGCGCGCCTGCGCGGCGTCGGCGGGCTCATCGACCGTGGGCCCCGAGGCGACATCGGCCAGCGGATCGCCGATGACGTCGGACAGGATGAGGCCGATCGTTTGCGCCGGCTGAGCCAAGCGTGCCAGCCCGCCGCGCTTGATCTGGGAAAGAATCGCCCGCACAAGGTTGAAAGCGCGAATGTCCGCCCCCGACCGCAGCATTTGCTCTTGCAGCTTGCGCAGGTCGTCGAGGGTGAGCGGCGGGCGCAGATGTTCGACCAGTGCCGACCCGCCGCCGGAGACCAGCGCCAGCAAGGTATCTTTCGGGCCGAGGTTGTGGGCAATTCGCGCGATGCGCCGCCCGGCCTCCAGGCTGCCTTCGGTGGAGAGCGGATGCCCGCCGAGGATGAAATCGAATCGCGGAGGCAGGCTGGCCGGTCTCTGCGTGGAGACAACCAGCCCGCGCGCGTATGCGTTCTGCAGTATGTCGGCTGCTGCGGCCGCCATGCCCGGGGCCGCTTTGCCCAGCGCAACGATCGAGACGGCTCCGCCTCGCGGGAGGACGAAGCGCCGTTCGCCCGCGGCGAGGATTCCGCTCTCAAAGGTCAAGGCCCCGGCCACCAGGCGGCGCGGGTCGACCGCCCTGAGCGCCTCGCCGCGGATCGTCTCCAGCGCTGCCAGGTGATCCGACCAGGATGGAACGATCATGGATGAATGGCGGCCGCCGCGGCCTGCGCCGCCTCGTGCGGGGAAACACCCTCCAGCAGCACCTGGCGGACGGCGCGGTTGAGGAGCGGGCCGACAGAGACGAGCACTTCTTCCGAGGGCTGCGCCTCGCCGGCCTGCGCGCACTCCCCGGCCAGCGCGGTGAGGAAATCCGCAGGCCATGCCGCCAGCGCACCCTGGCGAGTGGGCATCATGCCCTGGGCGCGCGTCCATTCGCCCAGGAATTGGCCATCGCTCAACCACGCCAGCAGCCGTGTGGCCATTTGCGCGCGATCGCCATCGACCGCCGTTGTGGCCCATGCCCATCCGGTCACAAGGGTACTCGCCTGGGTACTGGGCGCCGGCGGCAGGCTTCCCGAGAGCCCGGAGCGCGAGCGCGTGGAGGTGGCCAGCGCGGAGAAGCTTGTCACCGCGCCGCGTCCGCGAGTCTGCAACGCCAGCAGCGTCAGCTCGGGCGTGGCCATTTGCAGGCTGCCCGGCGAGAGCACGCCGCGCTCGTCCAATTCGAGCAGCCAGGCCAGGCCGCGCTCGAGTGCCTCCGCATCCAGCGCGAGGGTGCTCGCCGACGCAGGCAACTCGCCGCCTGCCATGTGATATGCGAGCAGCAGCATGCGCGCGCTCGGATCTGCCAGCGGCAGGTGCAATTGATCGCCCCAGGTGGTCAGGCTCTTCCATTGAGGAGGATCGAGGGGCGCGGGTTCGCGCTGGGCCAGCACCAGACAGTCGGCCACAAATGGAATGCCATACATCCGTCCATCCACAGTGGCGAGCGGCGCGACGAAAGCGAACCAGCCCGCGCTCTCTTCGGGTTGCACGTCTGCGGGAAGGGGGTGGATGAGACCCTTGAGCGCGGCGGCGTGCAGGCTGGGTTGGTCGAGGGCCACCACGTCCGGTAAGACCTCGGGTGCCGCCCCGGCGGCCAGGCCGAGCATGTCGCGCAGCCCGCCCGGACCAGAGTCGGCGCGCAGGCGCACCTCGATGAGCACACCTGGGTTGGCTAGCTCAAAGGCGTGCAGCCGATCGCGCAGCACGCGTCCGCCGGGCGATCCTTCGTCAGGCCTGAAGGTTACCGGCAACCAGAGCCGCAGCCTGACCTCGGTGGCGGCGGGCGTGCCTAAGTTGAGCAGCGCGGGCGAAGTGGTGGGCGTAGCATGAGCCGTGGGCAGGCCCACTGGTTCGGGGCCGGGGAAAAGGCTGCACGCGGTGAGCAACAGTGCCAGCCACGGGGCGACGGTGGCTCCAAGTCGGGTGGCCATGGGATCCAAGTATAGCAGGATGCTTGGGTCCGGCGGCAGCCGCCATGCGCATCGGACTGCGCCTGCGGCCGTGGGAGGATGTGCACGATATCCCCGCCGCGGGCGCCCCATGGCCGAGAAGATACTGATCGTGGAAGACGAAACGATCCTGCGCGAGACGCTGGCCTACAACTTCACCAGGGAAGGTTACCTGGTGGAGCAGGCGGTGGACGGCCCGGCCGCTATCGCGGCAGCACGCGTACACAGCCCGGATCTCATCGTGCTCGACCTCATACTGCCGGGCATCGATGGGTTCGAGGTCTGCCGCAGCATGCGGCGCAAGTCCAATGTGCCCATCCTGATGCTGACCGCGCGCGATGCCGAGGTGGACCGCGGGGTCGGGCTGGAGGTGGGCGCCGACGACTACCTGACCAAACCGTTCAGCATGCGGGAACTCATGGCGCGGGTGAGGGCGCTTCTGTGGCGCATGCGCATGAGCCAGGAGCAGGTTGCCGCCACTCACGCCTCGCCTCCGGTTGAGGCGCCGCTCACCATCGGCGATCTGACCATCCACCCGGTGAGGCGTGAGGCGCGACGCGCCGGGCAGGTGTTGCCGCTGCGCCCCAAAGAGTGCGAACTCCAGCTCTTCTTCGCCCGTCATCGAGGCCAGGAGCTCACTCGCGAGGTTCCGCTCCAACACGTGTGAGGCCGGACTTACGCGGGTGGCCGCCGGACGGTGGATATTCACGTGCGCTGGCTTCGCGAGCGAATCGAGAACGACCCGTCGCGCCCCGTCCGGCGGGTTACTGTTCGAGGCGTAGGTTACCGCTTCGAGGGCTAAGGGACGCCCCACTCGAGGTATCGTGTCGTGACCATGTTAAGCCTCACCATCGCAGCCATCGGCCTGGCCCTGGCGGGCGTTGCAGCCGCCGCGTTCTTTGCCTGGCGAGCGCGTCGAGAGGGCGCCGCTCATCTCTTCTCTGTGGGGCGAGACCGGGCTCCAGCGGTCTCTTCCGCGGCTAACCTGAGCACCCGCGCGCTCTCCGGCGATCCCCGTTGGCCGATTTGCGTATGTCATCACCATGGGATGCGGCGATGAGTGCCCCTTGGTTCCGGCCGACCATCACGAGGACCGGAACATCCCCGATCCTAAGGGTAAGCCGCTGGAGGCATTCCGCGATGTTCGGCGCACGATCCAGGACGGAGTGCGCGACCTAGCAGAAGGTGTGCGACGCGGGAAGCCCTGTTCGCCTACCCGCTGCAGTCGGTGGGGATGAGGCAGGGGGCATGGCATCTTGGATGCTGCTGCGCTTGCCGCCCCCGGCCTCGGCGGACCGCACCCCTCTCTCCTGGATTGCGGGCGCAAGACAGCGGCGCGCACGCGGACCGAAATGGCACCCTGCCGACCCTCACGCCACCTCTTGCCGAGAGCGACGCTGCATTGGCGTAGGACTTCCCCGCACTGCCTATCAACCATTACGACTACAACGGGCCGTCCCGCCTGTTCCCGCAGTCTTATGTGTCCGAGCTGACGGCGACAGGACACCCGCCCGCCTGCGGTGGGGGGTGTGAGGCGGATAGGAACGAGGTAACGGCGGAGGCTGTGGGCCGGACTACCCGAATCGGCCGGTGATATAGTCCTCAGTGCGCTGGTCGCGAGGATGGGTGAAGAGGTCTTTGCCCGGCCCGAACTCGACCAGCTCGCCCTGCAGCAAGAAGGCGGCGAAGTCGGCCGTTCGGCCGGCCTGCTGAACCGAGTGCGGCACCAGAACGATGGTGTAGTCCTTCTTCAACTCCTGCAGCGCGGCCTCGACCTTCCCGGTTGAGATCGGGTCGAGGCCTGAGGTCGGCTCGTCCAGGAGGATGACCTCCGGCTGCAGCGCCAGAGAGCGCGCCAGGCACAGACGCTGTTGTTGGCCGCCCGACAGCGCGATGGCCGGGTCGCCCAGTCGCTGGTGCACCTCGTCCCATAGCGCTGCCAGTCGCAGGCTCTGTTCCACGGCCTCCTCCAGCCGCCGCGCGTCGCGGATGCCCATCAACTCCAGACCGTAGGTCACATTCCCGCGGATGCTGAACGGCAGCACCACCGGCCGGGCGAAGACCATCCCGACCTTGCGCCGCAGGGCGACCACATCCATCGCCGGATCGAGAACGTTCATGCCGTCCAGCAGCACGCGCCCGGAGACCGCTTTGACGTCGGCCAGGTCGTTCAGCCGGTTGAAGCAGCGCAGCAGGGACGACTTGCCGGCGCCGGCCGGCCCGAAGAGGACCGTGATGGCATTGGCCGGAATCGCCATCGACACGCCGCGCAGCGACTCGGTTCCATCGGTGTACTGAAGCGTCAGATTGTCGACGACGATCTTGTCCATGCGGACTACCACTGCCGACGGGCGCGCGCCCGGGAGCGTATGACGGTGGCCGTCAGGTTCATGCCCAGCACGAACACGATCAGCACCAGCGCCGTGCCGTATTGGATTTGCAGCGGCATCCCCGGCACCTGCGTGGAAATCACAAACAGGTGATACGGCAGCGCCATGGTCGAGTCGAGCGGCGAGTTCGGCAGGCGGGGAAGGAAGAAGGCCGCGCCGGTGAACAGGATCGGGGCGGTCTCCCCGGCGGCGCGCTCAAGCCCGAGGATCACCCCGGTCAGAATGCCCGGCACGGCCTGGGGCAGGACGATGCGCGCGATCGTCTGCCAGCGCGAGCCGCCGAGCGAGACGCTCACGGTCCGAAACGCCTGCGGAACCGCCCGCAGCGCCTCCTCCGCGGCGCTGATGATGACCGGCAGCGTCATGATCGACAGGGTCAGGGAGGCCGACAGGATGCTGGTTCCTAAGCGCAGGAACAGGACGAACAGCCCCAGCCCGAACAGGCCGTAGACCACCGATGGGATGCCGGCCAGGTTGATGATTGCCACGCGAATCAATCGGGTCAGCGCGTTCTCCTGCGCATATTCTGCCAGATACACCGCCGCCGCCACCCCCAGGGGAACGGAGAACAGCGCCGTGCCCAGCGTCAGGTAGAAAGTGCCGACGATCGCCGGCAGGATGCCTCCCTGGCGCATCCCGTCGCTCGGGAAGCCGCTCAGAAACGTCCACGAGATGGCCGGGCCGCCTTGTTGGACGATGTAAACCACCACCAGCGCAATCGGCACGACGGTCGCAATAGCCATCAGCGACAGCCAAACGAAACCGATTCGCTGGGCCAGCCGACGCTGGAGCGAAGTCGTCCGAAATCGCCGGCCGCCGTCCGACTCGGGGGCCGCGGCAGGACTCCCCGGAAGGCTCACGACAGAACCCTCTCGGCCCGGCTGCGCTGGCGGAAGACGACCGCCGAGGCGATCACGTTTACGAGCAGGGAGATCACGAACAGCAACATGCCGATGAAGAACAGGGCATGATAGTGGGGGCTGCCGCTGGCGACTTCGCCCATCTCGGCCGCGATGGTGGCGGTCATCGTCCGCACCGGCGAGACGATCGACGCCAGCCGGACCGCCAGCACCGGCGCATTCCCGGTGACCATCATCACCGCCATCGTCTCGCCGATCGCCCGGCCCATGCCTAGCAGGACTGCCGTCAGGACGCCCGAGCGGGCAGCCGGCAGCGTCACGCCCCACATCGTCTGCCAGGGCGTCGCTCCCAACGCCAGGGCTGCGTCACGGTACGACCTCGGCACCGCGTCCAGGGCGTCTTCGGCGATCGAAACGATCGTCGGCAAGGCGATGCCGCCCAGGAGAAGCGACCCGGCCAGCGCGGTGAGTCCAGTGGGCAAGTCCAGGAGTTGGCGCAGGTAGGGTGAGAGGATGAGGATTCCCAGGAAGCCGAGAACGACCGAGGGCAATCCGCCCAGGAGTTCGACCAGCGGCTTGAGAACCTCCCGCGCCCAGCGCGGGGCGATCTCGGAGATGAACATCGCCGTCCCGATTCCGAATGGAACGGCGATCGCCATCGCCCCTCCCGTGACGACCAAAGAGCCGGTGAGCAGGGGCACGACCCCGAAGTACCCCTCGATCGGATACCAGCGGGTGCCAAACAGATCCCGGAGTGGAACTTCGATCAAGGCCGGGAGGCCCTCGCGCACCAGGAAGAAGAAGATCAGCCCGACAAAGACGACCGCCGAGTAGCCCGACAACTGGATTAGCCGGGTGATGATCGCCTCGCCCCAATCCCGCCGCGGCCGCCGTCCGGCGGCCTGTCCCCTGGCGGCCGGCGTTCCGGCTTCGCCGTTCACGGCTGGGCCCCCCTCAGGATCGGCACGAAACCAAGCTTGCCCACGACCCGCTGCGCCTCTTGTCCCAAGATCCATTCTAGATACGCATTGACCGCGCCGGTCGGCTCGCCCGCCGTGTACATGTACAGATCCCGGGCGATCGGGTAGGTCTGGTCGTTGACCGTCGCCGCCGACGGCAGGACGTACACCTCGCCCGGCCCGCGGGCGACGGCGATCGTCTTCAGGTCTGGCGGCACGTAGCCCAGGCCGTCATAGCCGATGGCGTTGGGATTCTGGCGTACCTCGTTGACAATGCCTTCCGAGGACGGCAGGAGCAGCGTGTCGGTCGAGAACAGGGTGTGGTTGTCGCTCTGCCCCAGGCGCACGACTACCTGCAGGAAGTACACGTGCGTCCCCGAATTCGTCTCGCGCGACAGGCGCACGATCGGCCGGTCCTCGCCGCCGACCTCGCTCCAGTTGTTGATCCGGCCACTGTAGATGTCCGAAAGTTGCTGCAGCGTCAGCCGGCCGACCGGGTTGTCGGGGTGGACGATGACGGCGATGGCGTCGCGGGCGACGACGAACTCCGTCGGATGGATGCCGTGAGCCTGTGCCTGCTCCGCCTCCTCGGGCTTAATCTGCCGCGAGGCGTTGGCGATATCGACCGTGCCGTTCAAGAGCGCGGTGATGCCCACCCCGCTGCCCCCGCCGCTGACCGAGATGCGTACCTCGGGGTGCTCCTGCTGATACAGCTCGGCCCAGGCCAGCGCCAGGTTCACAAGGGTGTCTGAGCCTCGGTTTTCGATGTATTCATCCGGAGGGCCCGGTGTGGGCGGCGCAATAGCCGACGTGCAGCCGACCAGCAGGATCGAGATCAGAACCAGGGATCGCGCAGTTCGCATCGGGATTATTATAAGAGGAAAGCTCCCGAGGCGGGATCCGGCGGGCGCTGCAGTTGTGTACAATCATGGTTGTGGATGCAGTGGCAGCGGCTCTCACGACCCATGACCTGAACCTGTACTACGGCGATTTTCGCGCCGTGCGGGATGTCAACCTGGCCGTCCAGCGCCAGCGCATCACCGCCATCATCGGCCCGTCCGGCTGCGGCAAGAGCACCCTGCTGCGCTCCTTCAATCGTATGAACGACGTCATCCCCGGTTCGCGGGCCGAAGGCCGAATCATGTTCGCCGGCCAGAACATACTCGACCCGGACGTCGACCCGGTCGCCCTACGCCGCCGCATCGGCATGGTCTTCCAGAAGCCCAATCCGTTCCCCAAGTCGATCTTCGACAACGTCGCCTGGGGCGCCCGGGTCAACGGCTTGCGGGGCGATCTCCATGCACGGGTCGAGACCTCGCTGCGCCAGGCTGCCCTGTGGGATGAGGTCAAGGACAAGCTCGACCGTGACGCACTGACCCTCGGCTTGGGCCAGCAGCAGCGCCTGTGCATCGCCCGCGCCCTGGCCGTCGAGCCGGAAGTCATCCTCATGGACGAGCCGTGCTCGGCGCTCGACCCGATCGCCACCCTCAAGATCGAGGACCTGATGCGCTCGTTGGCGGCCACCTATACAATCGTCATCGTCACGCACAACATGCAGCAAGCGGCGCGCGTCTCGGATCTCACTGCGATGATGATGCTCGGCGATGACCGCACGGCAGGCACGATCATTGAGGTGGGCGACACCAAAACGATCTTCACGCGACCGAAAGACAAACGCACCGAGGACTACGTCACGGGCCGGTTCGGCTAACGGTGCCGGGCAGAGAAGGCGTGCAGGGAGGCAAACCCATGGCGAATGCAGGCAGGATCCCCGAAAAGCAACGGGTGCGGCTCGTGCGAGACATCGCCCGGCTCAATGAGGATGTGCTCAACCTGGGCAGCCTGGTCGAACAGGCCACCCTGCAATCGGTCGAGTCGCTCAAGCTGCGCGATTTTGAGGCATCCCGGCGCATTGTTCGCGACGATCGCGAAATCAATCGCCGGCGCTTTGCGATCGAAGAGGCGGTGCTGGCGGTCATCGCCACCCAGCAGCCGGTGGCCCACGATCTGCGCCGCCTGACGGCCATCCTGGACGTCGTAACCGAACTTGAGCGCATGGGCGATTACGCCAAGGGCATCGCCGAGATCAACCTACGCATCGGAGAGAAGCCGCTCATCAAGCCGCTGATCGACGTGCCGCGCATGGCCGAAAAGGCGGTGGCCATGCTGCACCAATCGCTGGGCGCTTTCGTGGCGGGCGATGCGGCGTTGGCGCGC
>Ga0315288_10011836_pt1 | contig 10979 bp, 12 predicted proteins | sample YL17G11_20_MG_FD_203454 | JGI IMG/M metagenome (GOLD analysis project Ga0315288, IMG submission 203454) | Sediment microbial communities from Yellowstone Lake, YNP, Wyoming, USA - YL17G11_20 | ecosystem: Environmental > Aquatic > Freshwater > Lake > Sediment | place: USA: Wyoming | collected...
AGTGACAGGCGGTCCTAGCCAGTGGCCCGTCATACTCGAACGCCCCAACCGAGCCCAACGCTGATGCCGGAATCGCTTGTGTTGAAGTGGGCAGCGGCCCAGGAGTCTAGGGTTCGGCTAGGGCAGCCCCCCGCGATCGAAACCCGGGACCGGCAGGATTCCAGCCCATCGAGCCGAATGCGATCCACACACGACCAATGTAGCCAAAGCAAGCTGCAAGCGGATGAACCAGCGAACGGGGAGGAGAGGCTCACTGAGCCTCAGTTTCCTATTAGGTAGGCGGCGGACTCGGATCGCTGGCCAGCCGTTCCGGTTCCAAACAGAAGGGCGATCGGCAGTGGTGGCGCCTCCGCTCGCGTCGTGCGGCGCATTCGGCTTGACCGCATGCGGGGCCTGTCCTACAATGTCAACTCTGTGATCTATCACCGCCGGCCGCTCGCGGACAAGGCGTGTCCGATGAACGGTGCGGCGCGTTTGTGTCTGGGCCATGCTCGAGACTCTCTCCGCCAAACTGCAAGCCATCTTCGACCGGCTGGGCCGCCGCGGGCGGCTCTCCGAAGGCGACGTCGATTCGGCGCTGCGCGAAATCCGCCTGGCGCTGCTCGAGGCCGACGTGCACTTCACCGTCGCCAAGGATCTCCTGGAGCGGGTCCGCGCGCGCGCCGTGGGCGCGGAAGTCTCGCGCGCCCTCAACCCCGCCCAGCAGGTCGTCAAGATCGTACACGAGCAGCTTGTCGCCACGCTCGGCCCGGCCGGCTCGTGGAAACTTGCCGGCGCCAAACCCCGCGTCGTTCTCCTCGCGGGACTCCAAGGGTCGGGCAAGACAACGACCGCTGCCAAACTTGCGCGGCGATGGCGGGATGATGGCGAACGCGTCCTGCTTGTCGCGGCAGATATCCAGCGTCCGGCTGCGATTGACCAGCTTGGGCAGCTCGGTCAAACCATCGGCGTGCAAGTCTTCAGCGCTCCGGGAGAGGCGCTTTCGATCGCCCGCCAGGCATTGGCTCACGCACAGCGCGAGGGCGATACGGTGGTGATCGTCGACACCGCCGGACGCATGCAGCTCGACCATCCGCTGATGGATGAGCTCGCGGCACTGCGCGCCGCGCTCACTCCAGCGGAGGTCCTGCTTGTCGCGGATGCCATGACCGGGCAGGAGGCATTGCACATCGCCGAGGGTTTTCACAAGGCAGTCGGCCTGACCGGGCTCATCCTGACCAAGTTCGACGGCGACGCGCGCGGCGGGGCGACCATCTCGATGTGCGCGGTGACCGGCGTGCCGATCCGCTGGGTGGGTGTCGGCGAGGGGCTGGAGGCGCTTGAAGCGTTCGACCCCGTGCGTCTGGCCAACCGCATTCTGGGCATGGGCGACATCGCCGGGCTGGTGGCTCGGGCCGAGAAGGCCTTTTCAGCGGCCGAAGTTGAGAAGCAGGCCGAGCGCGCGGCCAGCGGCGAGTTCTCGCTCCAGGACCTGATTGAGCAGATGCGCCAGATGCGCAAGATGGGATCGCTGGGCGCGCTCATGGAGAGCCTGCCTCAGGCGGCGGTGAATGCCGCGAAAGCCCCGCTGCCGGAGGAGCTCGACCGGCAGATGCGCCGCAGCGAGGCCATCCTGCTTTCGATGACGCCCGAGGAACGGCGCAATCCCGAAGTGCTCAATGCCAGTCGCCGCCGGCGCATCGCCACCGGCTCCGGCACGGCTGTCCAGGAGGTCAACCGGCTGCTGCGCCAGTTCCGCGAGGCGCAGAAAGTCATGAAAATGATGCGTAGCCAGGGCCGGCGGGGGCTTCCGCGGATTTTCGGGTAGAATGGGGTCTATCTGCCGGGCGGTGCGCGTGAACCCTTCCCACGCACCCTCGCCGCTGGGTGGACATGATCCGTCACATCACTGCTCACACGAAGGAGTAAGCTTCATGGTTCGGATTCGTCTCAGGAGGGTCGGTTCGAAGCACCAACCCAGTTTTCGCCTGGTAGCGATTGATCGCGAGGCGCCTCGCGATGGACGTTTTCTCGAGCTGCTCGGGCAATACAATCCGCGCACGGAACCCGCCACGATCTTGGTCGAGGAAGCGCGGGTGCTGCACTGGTTGAGCCAGGGCGCCCAGCCAAGCGAGTCGGTGGCCAAGCTGCTCAGCCAGGTCGGGACGCTCGCGCGTTACGATCGCCTCAAGAAGGGCGAGAACCTGGAGACGCTGGTGGCCGAGGCCGGGCACGCCCAGGCCGAGCGGGCGGTCAACCCTCTCACGCGGCGTCTGGCCAAGGCCTCCGGCATGTCGAAGAAGGCCAAGGCGGCCGAAGCGACCAAGGCGGCCGAAGCGCCCAAAGTGGAGTGATATGAGCGAACCTCAGCGCAGGCCAACTCGGGGGCGCACGGAATCGGGCCCGCTCAAGGAGCTGGTGGAGTACATCGCCCGCTCGCTGACACACGACCCGCTGCAGGTGCACGTGTCGGAGGTGGTCACCGGGGTCAACGTGCATCTGGAGCTGATGGTCGGCCCCGAGGATCGCGGGCGGGTCATCGGCCAAGGCGGGCGGGTCGCCAACGCCATCCGCGCGCTGTTGCGCGCGGCCGCCGCGCAAGACGGCAAGCGCGTCACGTTCGATATTGTCTGAGTCTGCGTGGGCGCCTCCACTCCCAAGCCACCTGCCAAGCCTCGCCCGAAGAAGGCCCAACCCAAAGGGCCGGCTCGATCGGCGACGAAGCGCCCCGCGAAGGCTGGTTCTCGCGCATCTGCCAAACCCAAGGCGGGCTTGCCTCGTTGGAGAGGCAAGCCCGCTCGCGCGTCGAGCGCCGCCTCCGCTCCGCCTGCGGTCGCACCGGCTGGCGCCGGGCGGCGCCCAGTCGCACGTATTCGCCGTCCGTTCGGGATGAACGGTGCGGTCCTGGTGGACCTGCTCACGGAAAGTCTCGACTTGCTCCTCAGTGCGGGCGCGATCACGATCGGTGATCAAACTTCGCCGCTTGTTTTCGAGCGAGTCGCCCGCCACGGGCAAGACGTCGTTGCGCACTTCGCCGGCTGTCGCTCGCGCGAGCAAGCCGAGCGGCTGCGCGGCCAGGTCTTGTGGATCCGTGCCGAGCTCTTGCCGGCGCTGCCCGAGGGGGTGTACTACCACTATCAGATCCTCGGCTTGCAGGTGGTGACCGACGACGGCCGTGCGCTCGGCACGGTCGCGGAGATCCTGAAGACCGGCGCGAACGACGTGTACGTGGTGCGGGGCGAGGCGGGCGAGATCCTGCTGCCCGCCATCGAGAGCGTCATCCGCCGCGTTGCACCTGCGGAAGGAACCCTCACCGTTCATCTCATCGAGGGCCTCGTGCCCCCTGCGTGAGGTCGATCGCCAGCGCCGTTCGAGTGCGTACAAGCCTCTTCATGCTGTGAGCCAAACGCTGCGGACGTTCATCGCAATCGAACTTCCTGAACCTGTGCAAACCGAGCTGCAACGCCGGCTGGATACACTCACGCGGGCTACCCCGCAGGGCAGCGTGCGCTGGGGGCGGGCCGACTCAATCCACCTCACGTTGAAGTTCTTGGGCGAGGTCGACAGCGTGCAGACCGCGGCAGTGGCCGGCGCCCTGGGCGAAGCGCTGCACGGCGTGCAGGCGGTCGAGCTGGCGCTGGCGGGGAACGGTGCCTTCCCGAATCTGACGCGGCCGCGTGTCGTATGGGCTGGGGTTGAGATGTGCGGGGGCGGGCTAGCCTCGATGCAAGCGCGCGTCGAGGAATGGATGGCCGGGGTTGGGTTTCCGCGCGAGGCGCGTACGTTCGCGCCCCATCTCACACTCGGCCGAGTTCGCGAGGGCATGGGCGCGGCCGATCTGCGCGCGATTGGAGAGGCCGTCACGGGCGCACCCGCCGGTTGCGCGCTCACCTTCGTCGCATCGAAGGTAGTCTTCTTCCGCTCGGAGTTGCGGCCGCAGGGCGCGGTCTACTCCCCTCTGGCAGAGTTCCAATTGGCGGCCGCGTGAGAATCAGCGGCGTCATCGGCGGCTCGCATTGCACGCCGCACCACGCGCAGTTGGCGCGCGGGGTGGGCCGCCGTCTGGCGGAGCAGGGCGTGGTCCTCGTATGCGGCGGAGGGGGCGGCGTGATGGAAGCGGCGTGCCAGGGCGCGCTCGAGGCGGGCGGGTTCACACTCGGCATCCTTCCGGGAAGCGACCCGGCCGGGGCCAAGCGGCACGTGCGCCTGGCCATCCCGACCGGCCTGGGCGAGGGGCGCAATGTGGTTAGCGTGCTCACCGCGCAGGCGCTCATTGCGATCGGGGGAGAAGGCGGTACGCTTTCCGAAATCGGAATGGCCTTGCGCCACGGCAAGCGGGGGATCGCGCTCGAGAGCCGGGAATTGCGCCGGTGGGAGGGCAATCCGCCGCCCGGCCTGACTATGGCGCAAAATCCCGAGCCGGCGGTGCGCCGTGCGCTCGAGGCTGAACCCGCGGCCGGGACGAGCTAAGCGCAGCCCGAGTGCAACAGGAGGTGGCTTCTGGACGATCTTGAATTGTCACGCGCGCTGGTGGAGGCCCTCGAGGCCAAAAAAGCCGAGGACATCGTGCTGCTCGATGTTCGTGGTCAGTGCATGTTCGCGGACTACTTCATCATTGGCACCGGCACGAGCGACCGGATGCTGGGAGCGCTCGCGGAGGGTGTGCGCGAGGCCGGAGGCGAGAAGCGCCATGCGGGCGGCAAGACCGAGGGCCGGCCGCATGGCGGGTGGATCCTGGTGGATCTTGGGTCGGTGATCGTGCATCTGTTCTCGCCCGAGCGGCGTGAGTACTATTCCCTCGAAGAACTGTGGCACGAGGGCAAGGTCGTCTTGAGGGTCCAGTAGTCTAGATCATGCCGTGCCGCACAGATTGAAAAGAGAGAAGCACCCGCGAGGGGGCTTCTCTGTTTGAACAGGCAGGCAATGCCGGCCCAGCTATTCGAGGATCCAGCGCTCGACCTCGCGCGTCCACCCGACCAATTCAGATTCCTTGAAGAATAGCGGGATCTCATACGCAGCCGTCTCTGGGCCGTCGGAGCCGTGCACCAGATTGCGCCCGACCATCATGCCGAAATCAGCACGGATCGACCCGGGGGCCGCCTCGCCGGGCTGGGTTGAGCCCGTCGTCTGGCGGGACAGGGCGATGGCGTTGGGCCCTTCCCAGACCATGGCGGTCACCGGTGCGGAGGTGATGTACGCAAGCAAGCCCTCATAGAAGGGCTTGCCTTTGTGCACGGCGTAGTGGCGTTCAGCCAGCGCGCGGTCCATTTGCAGAAGTTTGAGACCGATCAGCTTGAGTCCGCGGCGTTCGAAGCGGGCAATGATCTCGCCGATGAGGCCGCGCTGCACGCCGTCGGGCTTGACCAGGATGAGTGTCCGTTCCACGAAGACCTCCGCCGGGTGAGGGGGATAGATGATTGCGTGGGTGGGAATGCTCGCCGATTGTATCAGAAGCGGGAGGGGCAACGCCCACAGGCGCAGGCGGTGGCCGAGCTCACGGTTTCCTCCAATTCTGCCGCTTTCCTATCAAGGGGGGCGAGACCAGACCTGCTGGCGATGGGATGAGCCAATGCTGCGCTGCTTCAATCCGCCCATCAGGCCGGACTCATCTGGAATCCCCGAGTTTCACATGGCTGCCCCGAAGATGGGCAGGCGGTTGCGATGACGTTGGGCTCTTCGCCAACATGATCAATGGCAAGATGAGACACACTGAAGGGAGGTGGCGCAGCTCCAATCCACGTCCGGCCATACTGGTCGGAAAGAGCGAAGCGTCTCCATCTCAAAGCACCACCAATAAGGAAAGGACCCGCCCTGAGTCTCTTCGGAAAGATCCTCGAGAAGCTCGGGTTCAAGAGCACCGCTGCACAAGCTGCTCCCGCCTCAAAGCCCACCGCTGCCCCTTCCCCGCAGTCTACCCATGTGCCGGGGGGCCCCGTCCCACGCCGGGCGGCCCGATGCCTGCGGCTCCCAAAGCCCCGGCACCCATCACTGCGGTTGACGTCGTCGGAAAGCTTGAGGCCCTCGCCAAGAAGAATCCCCAGGACCTCAATTGGAAGAGGTCGATTGTGGACCTCCTGAAGCTCCCCGGTCTCGAGAGCAGCTTCGAGGCGCGCAAGGCGCTCGCGACCGAACTCGGATGCCCCGCCGACAAGATGGGCGATTCGGCGCAAGTGAACGAATGGCTGCACAAGACGGTGCTCAGGAAACTCGCTGAGAACGGCGGGAACATTCCGAGGGACCTCCTGAGCTAGTCGCGTGCGGCAAAGCGCACAGGAGCTCATCTCCATGGCCCATCCAAAGGGCGCGAGGCGCGCAGCATCTGGAGTGTGGTCAACATCAACCAGGCCCTGGACCTCACCGGACAGGAGTTGATGCGACTCCGAGTCCTGAGCCTTTCGGGGGTTCGCAGAAAACGGTATAGGAGCATTGTTCCAGCCGAAAACCTCAGCCCAACATTTCGGCGTTGGAAGAATAGGTCGACACGCGACGGGCGCGAGCTTGGCGGATTGCGGTTGTGGGTAGTGCTGCCCCCAGGAGTCTCGCCTGGGATCACGCGGTTACGAGCCCCGGGGGGCCGATGCGATCACGACATCGCGAACGCAGGGGAATCTTGCTGAACGCGCGCGATTGGACGAGAAGAGAACCGAGGCTCAGGGAGCCTCGGTTCTTCATCAAGATAGCGGGGCCAGGACTCGCCTGCCCTGGACGCACATCGTCCCAATGTCCTTGGGGAGGCCGGGGAACCTCGAGAGCTGCGGTGACTTGAAGAGACCGGTGTGCTGCGGTTAGCGGCGCGTGCCTCCTCGTCTCGGAGAGACGCGCGAGCGCAGGCCGACAGGCACACAGAAGGACCGTGTTAGATGAGGGGCGGTTCCTCCAAGGGAGCGGGGGGACTCACCCGTCCCCCCGGCCCAGGCCGGGGCATGCCCCCGAAATGAAACAGTCCCTTGGCGGCCATCGTTGACAAGGTCCGCCTGCCGCACCGCGCTCATGCCCGGGGCAGGTCAGGCCCGCTCAGCGCAACGCGCGAGCGGTGTCTGCCCCTGAGGCGCGCCCACTGCCTCCCCCCAGCTTGGGTTGCCGCACTCCAGGGCCCGGCCGGCAGCCGATGCCTGTTTCGCGCCGCGCCGCGGAGGAGCAGCTGGCGGCGGTCCTGACTCCTGACACCAACCTGCCACAGAAAGACGCTATGATATGGGGCATGGTCACTCGCATCCTCATTGTCGACGACGAGCCCGCCGTGACCGATCTGCTCGCCTACAACTTGCGCGCTGCCAACTTCGAGGTGCTGGTGGCCGCTGACGGACGGGAGGCCCTCAGACTGGCGCGAGACGCTGAACCCGACCTGGTCCTGCTCGACCTGATGATCCCCGAAGTGGATGGGCTCGACGTCTGTCGTGAACTGCGCAAGTCCAGCGAGGTCCCAGTGATCATGATCACCGCCCGGGGCGAGGAAACCGACCGTGTCGTCGGACTGGAACTCGGTGCGGATGACTACGTCTGCAAACCTTTCAGTGTCCGCGAACTCATGGCGCGCATCAAGGCCGTTCTGCGCCGCCGCCAAGCCGGCGGGAACGACCCGCGGCCGTCCAGCGTCTTGCATGGCCAGGGAGGCTTGCGGTTGGACACAATGAGCCGCGTGGTCACGGTGGGAGGTGCCGCCTTGCCGCTCACCCGGCTGGAATTTGACCTGCTTTTCCTTTTGCTCAGCGATGCTGGCCGCGTGCTGACCCGCGAGCAGTTGCTGCAGCAGGCCTGGGGCTACGATTTCGGGGGGGACACCCGCACCGTAGACAGCGCCATCAAGCGCCTGCGCGCCAAACTGCGCGCCGCCTCCCGTGAGACGGACTGCATTGAAACCGTCCGCGGCGTCGGCTACCGTCTCAGCACATGAGACCGCCTGCTCCCCTGCGCAGCCGCCTCTTCTGGAATCACCTGGCCACCCTGCTCGTGGGCATGAGCCTGGTCGGGTTGCTGTCGTGGCGAGCCGTAGAAGGGCTGTACGAGGGGACACTGCGCGAGAACTTGCTGGCGCAGGCGCAGTTAGCCGCCGCCGCTCTCCAGGGCCAGACACTTCCGCGCGCCTCTGGCGAACCCTATCTGCAAACGTCGAACATCCAACCAGGCATCCACACGCGTGTGTTGGGGGACCAGGGTGCAGTAATTGTGGGCCTGTCCGCCACGGAAGGGGATAGCTTGGTGCAGGTTCCGCCTGCGGAGAGCACCTCCTTGACCACCCCCGCCGAGTTGCTGCAGCGGCCCGAGATCGCCCAGGCACTGCAAGGACAACCGGCGACTGCCATCCGGCGCATAGCCGCAGAGCAAAACCGGCGCGTGCTGTACGCGGCCGCGCCGATTCTCGCAGACGATGCCACCGTATCCGGTTTGGTGTACTTGGCAATGCCATTGCCTGCCGTGGGTTTGCCCGCCAGTCTGGTGCTGAGCCTGGCTGCTGCTGGCCTCATCGCCGTTTTGCTTGCTGCACTCACAGGATCATGGCTCGCCCGCCGCATCGCCCGCCCCGTTGAGAACGTCGAGCGTGCCGCCGCAGCGGTATGTGCCGGTGATCTGGACCAACGTGTCCCGGCGGAGGGGAGCATCCGAGAGTTGAACAGGCTCGGGCGCGCCTTCAACCAAATGACCGAGAGCTTGCGCCAGTCCGAGCGGGCCAAGAATTCCTTCGTGGCCGATGTCACACACGAACTCCGCACCCCATTGACGGTGATCAAAGGAACGATCGAGACCTTGGAAGACGGCGCCCTCTCTGATGTCGATGGGCGCGGGCCGCTGCTGGCTTCCATGCATCGCGAAACCGACCGCCTCATCCGCCTGGTTAATGGTCTGCTGGTGCTCATCCGCGCCGATGCCGGGACACTCAACATGAGTATCCGCCCGCTCGACTTGGCCGAAGTGGCACGCGCCCGCTGTGACCATCTTGCGCCGCTGGCTGCCCGACGCCAGGTGCACCTTGCGGTGAGAGCGGAGAAGACGCCCGGTGTAGCCTGCGCCCTGGGAGACCCCGACCGCGTGTCGCAAGTGCTCGACAATCTGCTCGAAAACGCCCTCCGTTACAGCCCGGAGGGGTCGACCGTGGAGGTCCAGATCAGCCAGCAGGGTAGTGAGTGCGGATGCGCGGTGCACGATAGGGGGCCGGGCATCCCTGAGGAGCACCTGCCGCACATCTTTGAGCGCTTCTACCGTGTGGACATCTCGCGCAATCGTCAGCGCGGTGGAGCGGGACTAGGACTGGCCATCGCCCAGGCGTTGATCGTGGCCCAAGGTGGGCGGATTGCTGCCGTAAGCCGTGCAGGGGAAGGGACGACAGTGCGTTTCTTTCTGCCTGCAGGGGAGGATTGCCAATCAACTGACCGAGAACTGACACCCTCCTGACCGCGTGGGCTGCTATGCTTCGCGGGAGACTGTCCTTAGGGAGGTTACCCATGAAGCGAATTCCCACCTTGCTCAACGCGATTCTGGCTGCCCTGCTGGTCGTCCTCGTTTTCCCGCTCGGTTTGCCCAGCGTCAGCGCCCGAGTTCCCACGCCCGCCTCGACCCCCCAACCCCAAACGGACTGCGGCTCCAGCCGCACGGTGCAAGTCACGGGCTCGGCGACGATCAATGTCATCCCAGACCGGGCGATGATCCAGCTTGGGGTGCAGTCGAACGGCGCGACACCCACTGCGGTTCAGTCCGCCAACTCGGCCGCTATCCAGAAGGTGCTCAAGGCGCTGCAAGCTCGAGGCGTCGCGGCCAAGGACATCGCAACCGACTTGTATGTTATTGAGCCAGTGTACGAAGACTACGACTCGCTCTATATCAAAGGCTATCGCATTAACAACGTCGTCGCGGTCACCTTGCGTGATGTGAAGATGACCGGCGCTATCCTGGTTGCCGCGCTGGAGGCGGGTGCCAACCAGGTGCTCAAGGTGGAGTTCTACACCAGCGAACTGCGCAAGTACCGCGACCAAGCCCGCGAACTGGCGATGAGAGCCGCCCAGGAAAAGGCGCAGGCGCTCGCGGCCTCCGCATCAGCCCAGGCCGGCTGCGTCTTGAGTATCACCGAGAACTCTTGGTCATACTACAACGGCTGGTGGTATGGTCGCAGCCTGAACACCTGGGCGCAGAATGTCGTTCAGAACGCGTCCGCCGGCCCTGGATCCAGTAGCGGCGCAAACGACGAACCCATCAGCCTGGGGCAGATTTCCATCAAGGCCGAGGTGGGCGTGACCTTTGGGTTGAAGTGAACGGGGCATGACAACGGGTTGTGTGGTAGCCCAGGACCCCAGCCGACCCTGTCGATGGTTGCAGGATCAATGGAGGCGGGACGATCGCAAGCCCGGTGGACTATCGTTGGGGGCAGTAACGCCCCGAGGACTTGAACCAGGGATCAGCAGGTTACGAGCCCACAGGGGCGAGTGTGATCACGACGGCGCCAACGCAGGGAAAGCTGGACGAATGCACGTGAGTAGATGAATAAGAACCGAGGCTCAAATGGCCTCGGTTCTTCATTTAGGTAGCGGGGCCAGGACTCGCCTGCCCCCTGGCCTACCGCTCCAGGGCAGGCAGGCCGCGCATCGTCCCAATGTCCTTGGGGAGGCCGGGGAACCTGGGACCTCCGGGTTGTGAGCTTCGCTCCTGGAGAAGGGGTCGCGGATACAACTTTCGCGTTCCCGAGCCTGCCCGTTGTGCCGCGATGCTCGCATGCCCGCATGTCTTCGATGGCAAGATCGACTCCGACAGTATGCCGTGAGCGCTTGTTTGTCAATAGGGGAACTGCCGCACGTCTCGCGACAGGTTGAGCGCGCCATCCAATACATCGATCGCAATCGGACTGAGCCCTGATCCGATTCTCATGGGACACGATGTGTTCGGCTTTGCTGCAATTGATAACGAGGGCGGAGCCAAGAAAGACAGCACAGCGAGAAGGCCGGAGGAGAGGGAGGGGAGCCAGGCCCAAACATGTCAATGCGGGGACAATGCGTCGTATCTACCGGTCGACT
>Ga0315288_10011837_pt1 | contig 10978 bp, 7 predicted proteins | sample YL17G11_20_MG_FD_203454 | JGI IMG/M metagenome (GOLD analysis project Ga0315288, IMG submission 203454) | Sediment microbial communities from Yellowstone Lake, YNP, Wyoming, USA - YL17G11_20 | ecosystem: Environmental > Aquatic > Freshwater > Lake > Sediment | place: USA: Wyoming | collected...
TGTTGATCAGTACAGAGGTGATTGTACCTCCATAGGAGGCCCCGTAGTAGATACCGGCAAGCATGATGATCGCCGACGTGAGATCGAGCTTATAGGTTAAGGTGAGAAGCATAGCGATGGTTGCCGATGGGCCTAACCCTGGAAGCACGCCGATGATCGTTCCTAAGGTACAACCGATGAAGCAGTAGATAATATTTTGAAAAGAGAGGGAGATTTTGAATCCCATCAATAAGTTTTCTATCACGGCCCTAACTTTCCATTGGAATCTTTGGTTTCACCAAATCCCGATAAAGCCTCTAGGTAAAGGAACTCCTAAAAAGTGGACGAACAGGATGTAGCTTGTGATGATGGACCCGAATCCAACGAGAAGGGTGATCTTCCAGCTTTGCTTCTCGACGAACTTTACGATAGGGAAAATGAAAAGAACTGAAGTGATCAGGAAACCGACCCTTTCCATGAGAAGCCCGTAAACGAGCATCAAGATAGTGTAGGCGGATATTTTGAAGATTGTTACTCCTTTCTCCGGTTGCTCTTCCGACCCTTTCTTTTTTTCCCGACCACGGGTAAAAAAGAATGATTTGATGAAGAGGAAGAGACTTAATCCAATGATAATAATAGCGACTGCTAATGGGAAAAACCCTTCATCGGGTCCAAATTTGCTCCAAAGCGAAAGCTGAACGGATTTGAAAGCCAAAAATAATCCAAAGATCAAAAGGAAAGCACTGCTAAAGACCTCTTTTTTATTAATCAAAGTTGCCTCCTTCTTTTTATAAGACTTCTATTGCTTCACTTTGAAAAATTCATATCTGCTGATTGGGACTGTTCATTCATTACCAAATATCCTCAATCACATCATCCAGTTGTAGTTTCTTAAGTGTCTCGGGCAGGGGTTTCCCTGTCCTTTCGTCCCATCCTTTTTCACGGTAATACGTCCTGAGGACTTCGGAGAATGTTTCCAGAAAGCTCTTCCCTTTTTGTGGGCCGGTCTCTGGAGGTGTCAGCAACCGTGGGGAAAGGGAGTCATCTTCGGGAACCAGTCCTTCGCGGATATTAAAAACCCTTAAAAGATTAGTAATGCGGTCTCCCGTCTTCAATAGTTCCTCTGTGGAGTATTCAAAACCGGTTACTGCATTTAAAACATCAACCATAATTGAAAGAATTCCAGGCCCGCGATCGAAGAAGTAACAATTCATAATGGAGTCTTCCACATGACGCAAAGGCCCTGACTTGGCTTGAGCAAAAGCAACCCTCTCGTCCGGATCGGCAGTCGGTTCATGAATCCCAAGATCTTCGGAATTGCGGGTTGTAAAATCAATTCCATCAATGGACCCTGTATCCGAAATGGCCTCTGCAAAAAGGGTCCCCCATCGGGTTCTTGGGTCATGGATATGGGGGGCGATCCCTCTTTTAACATAGACCGCCCATTGAGGGGCTTCCCTGCCAATACGATCCGCCGATCGTTTCACCCCGTCTGCCAAAAGATCGCCAATTCCCTCGCGATCAGAGATCTTTTTCATTAATTGAAGGATGCCTTCCACATTTCCCCAAGAGAGATCGATGCCTTCGGTGTCTTTTGGGGTGAGTAGGCCTTTTTCGTAGCACTCCATCGCAAGGCTAATCGTAAAAGAACATTCCTTGAGATCCATTCCCAGACCGTCATTTACATGGGTAAGCATAGCGGCGGCACGAGGATCTGTCACTCCAACATTAGGGCCCCATCCGGCAAGATCTTCATATTCGGGATCTTCCAAAACAAGACCCTTATAAGGGCCATCTATGATTTCAACGGTCCGACAATGGTCATAGGTGCAAGCGTGGCATGGGGTGCGTTTCACCTTTTTAAATACCTGCTCCCGAAGGTATTTTGCATCAAACCGCCCTGCTTCGGGAAACAGATTGGTCGTCAGATTCTTGACGGGTACCCATCCCAATTTATGGTAAGAGGTGAAAACAATCTGAGTTCCCCATTTTGAAAATAGGGATCCAGGGCCAACGGTCATCGCTTTTCTTGTCCATTCACGAGTCAGCCGACGAACAAGGGGTTCTACATCAGCCTCCACAGGCACTTTGAAATCTCCTTGGACCACAACGGCTTTTAGATTTTTTGACCCCATGACCGAGCCAACACCCCCTGTAGCGGCCACATGGCCAAAATCGCTGATAATGGCTGAAAACCTGACCCCCCTTTCCCCTGATGGACCGATGGAAGCTACACTGACAGGGCTATCCTTTCTCCCATGAACCTGATTGAGAAGACCCTCCGTCTCCCATACCGTCTTTCCAGACAAAAAGGAGGCATCTCTGATTTCTGGAACTCCATTTTGAATATAAAGATAAACCCACGTTGGAGATTTACCCTCTACGATAAGCCCATCGTAACCCGACCACTTCAAACGGGCTCCAAAGTGGCCGTTTGCCTGCGCGGAACAGACGAATCCCGTGAGCGGGCTCTTAGAGATGACCTCAAACATCCCGGACCCCGGCACCGAGGTTCCTGTCAGAGGTCCGGTTAAAAAGAAAAGGCGATTTTCGGGGTCATAGGGCCTGATGTGAACAGGGACTTCTCCATAAAGCATTTTTATTCCAAGACCTACCCCCCCAATAAAAAGCCTCAAAATTCGAGGATCTACCTTTTCTTCCATAAAGGTCCCATGGGTTAAATTGATTCTTAAGGTTTTACCCATGTAGCCGCCCCTTGGAAGATTATCCACCCTCATGACTAGATTCCCCTTCGTTTGGATGGGTCATCCTCTGACCAACTTCATATGATCCCCGTAAGTGTTCGGATCCAAAACGGCCTCGATTAGATTCAGGTTAGGGCTGTTCATCGCGATTTCAAGAGCCTGATCAAATTCTTTTTCGCTCCTTACGCGAAATCCCTGGCCGCCGAATGCCCTTATCAGCATCGGAAAATCGGGATTGTTGAGTTGCACTCCTGCAGGATCGTATCCCTTGTCTTTCTGTTTCACCCTGATGAGACCAAGGCTGTTATCTGAGAAAACAATAATGAGAATGGGGAGCTTGAGCCTCGAACATATTTCCAAATCGTGGAGGCGCATAAGGAACCCTCCATCCCCTGTAAAACAAACCACTTTTTTACCTGGGGATGCGATTTGAGCCGCAATGGCAGCAGGTAGCGCGATTCCCATTGTGCTTAATCCTTTTGAGGTAAAGTAGGTCTTGGGTTTTCGGACCTGCCACAAATAATGGACCAAAGAGTTAAAGGCGCCCACATCCGTTGACAAAATCCCGTCTGAGGGCAATTTTTCCCGGGTGATCTGGATGATACGGTGAACAGGAAACTCTTCCTGCGAACAGGAAAGCTTCTTCACCATTTCCCGGCGAAAATCCTCCAGATAGTTGGGATCCCATTTTACCTGACGGAGGCTATGCTGACCCAAGATTTCAAGGATCGTTCTAATATCTCCGATAACCTCTGTTTCTGCCGGATAAATCCCATCCATATTGGATTGAAACCCGATATGAATCACAGGCTGGGTCAATCCCCAGGGTTTATGCAAAAATTCAATACCATCCACGCCTGCAAAAATAAGCAGGTCGCTCTTCCCGATAATGGCATCTTCAAAAGTACCCTTGGAATAGGTTCCAAGAAAAACGCCACCATAAAGAGGATGCGATTCATCGAATACACCTCTTCCCTTCAAACTGACCATCACCGGGACATTCCATTTTTCAGCTAAGGCGGTCAAGGCTTCATTTGCATTCCCACGCTTTGCCTCGATTCCCGCGATGATCACCGGCGCACTGGTTCGCTCGATCCTGTCGGCGATTCTCCGGATGGATTTCAAATCTTCAGGCACGAACTGAGAAAGGCGAATCGTTCCCGTCTTCTCTCGAGCCTTATAGACGGATTCTCCTGTGGCTTCATCGTTGGGAAGATCAAGATGCACCGCCCCAGGTCTCTCCTCCTTTGCAAGGGTGAGGGCCTTTTCCACAATATCCTGGGCCTTCCCTGAGGTGACCGTGAAATGGCTCTTCGTAATGGGGGAGAAAAACGTTTTTTGATCGATCTTTTGAGTGGTGATGAACTCATAGTTCTTGGACGGATGGCATTCCGTGAATGCAAGAAGAGGAATCCGCTCCAAATAGGCGTAGGCGACCCCGGTTGCCATGTTGGTTGCCCCTGGTCCCAAAATAGAAAAACAGACTCCTGGCTTTTCCTTGATCTCGCCATACACGGACGCAATAAGTGCAGCAGATCCTTCATGACCGGAGAGAATAACTTCAATTCCCGCCTTTTTCGCTGCACTGACGAGATCGATTGTTGCTCCTCCGCCCGGGATCCCGAAAATCCGATCAATCCCCTCGTTTTTCAATACTGTAGAAATAACGTCAACCGTTTTTAAGATATTTCTCCCTTTCTTTGTCCTGCCTACTAAAAATAAATTTATGCTAAGATTACTTGGCAAAACCGAGTTCTTTGAGTATCTTCCCCTGGGCGTCAAAATCTCTAAGGACCATCGCCTTGAAGGATTCCGGATCTCGAAAGATGGGTGTGCAATAGAGCGTGACTAACAATTCTTTGAACGAAGGCTCTTCATAGGCTTTCTTGAAGGCATCGTGAAGCTTCTTGACTATCTGTGTGTCGAGGCCTTTAGGAGCACAAAGACCGATCCAGAGAGGGGCTTCCACTTTGTAACCCAGTTCAAAGAAAGTAGGAATATCCGGGAATGGCTCCATTCGCTTTTCGCCCTGTACGGCCAGGCCACGAAATCGGCCTGCTTTTACCTGGGCTGGCGTCTCTGCTGCTATCCCTGCATCGATGTGACCTCCCAAGAGCTTCGTCACTACCTCTGCCCCACCCCCCACAGGGACATGGTTGAGTTTCACCTTTTCTATTGCAAAAACCTGTTCCATTAAGATGTGTTGACCGCCCAAAGGGGAAGGAGTGGCGTAGTTTAGCTTTCCAGGGTTCTTCCGGGCTTCCTCGATCAAATCCTTAAGGGTCTTCCAACGAGACTCCGTCTGGACGCAGAAGATTTGACTCAGGTCGGCATATTGCATGATCCACGTAAAATCCTCTTTGGTGTTGTACGGAACCGATCGTAGATGAGGGATGATAACGGGAGCGCTCCATGAAATGATCCCGATCGTGTAGCCATCAGGTTCAGCTTTTGCCACTGCGGTAGCTCCAATGACTCCTCCACCTCCGACCTTGCTGACAACGATGACGGGTTGGCCCAATATCTTGCTCGCTGAATCCGCCAGCTTCCGTCCGGTCAAATCAGCAACGCCTCCCGCTGCAAATTGGACAACTAAGGTGATGGGTTTGGATGGAAATTTAGAGGGATCCTCGGCACTGAAGCAGGGATGCGCAATCAGGGAAAACAGAACGACCCCACAAGAAAACGCTTTCCAATTCATCTTCATATTTAACTTTTGTCCTTCCATCTCTTCTCCTCCTTTGGGCTGTTTTGATTGTCCCAAGTTCGTATTTGACATCGTAACCAAGTTCGCATGAGCAGGGCTCGGCCGAATTCTACCTTCACGTGCCATATACCGGAGCAAGCCAGTCCGCATATTCCTTCCTGGAGCCTCGAACCACATTGAAATAGCCTTCTTGGATCTCTTTAGTCAGCGGTCCCCTCTCCCCAGTTCCCACTCTATATCCGTCGATCTTTACCACGGGGACAACCTCGGCGCCGCTTCCGCAGATCAAAACTTCTTCTGACACATAGAGTTCGGTGCGATCAATTTCTCTTTCGACGACCGGAAGTCCAAGATCCCGTTCAAAAAGGGTGATCAGGGTGGATCGGGTAATACCCTCCAATATGCCGTCTGTGATTCTTGACGTCACGGGTCTTCCCTTTCTTACCATAAAGACACACGAGGTGGGAGTTTCTGTCAGTTTTCCCTCTTCATTCAACATCAACGTGTAGTCATACCCATCCTGTTTCGCTTGCATGACTGCTAATCGGCCATTTTGATAGTTGGCTGCGCATTTGACTCGGGGAGGAATCACATTGTCACGAATTCTTATCCAGGAACTTACAGAGCATGAAATCCCCTTTTCAATATCGTAATTCCTCTTACTGGCCAAACAGACAATAGAGACTTCCGCTGGTCCCAAGGCATAGATAGGCCCAGCACCTCCTACATAAACCATATAGCGTATATGGATATCCTCCTGAAATTGATTTGCTTTGATCAATTGCATCAAAGGTTCCAGAAACTGGTCTATACTCCAGTTCATTTCCATCCGCATCACCTTGATCGATTCCTGTAATCTCTGAAAATGATCTCTTACCCTGAACAAATAGAGTTCTCCTTGATCAGGATTCCAGTATCCGCGTATTCCTTCAAAAACCATCGCCCCATATCGAAACGCAGGCGTTTGCACATGAATCGTCGCTTCGTCCCAAGGGACGAGTTGGTCGGCCATCCAGGCATACTTGGGAAGCTCACCAGGCATGATTTCTCTCCTTTTTATTTCTTTTTGGGGTGCTCACACTCCCAACAGTTCTTTACTCGTCCGAAGCCTCTTCTCCGGCGTTCATTCCTTTATTGTCACCATCACATTGCCCCAGGCATCGATGACCCCATGTCCTTTAGGTCCGATGACGACCGTAGACTCTTTCTCCTCCAAGACAGCAGGGCCATCGAATATATCCCCTGGTCTGAACTGATAACGATCATAGACTGCAGACGTCACATAACCCTTGGAATCCGGGAAATAAACTTCTCGATGGCCTTTAAACACCCCCTCTTGTTGAGAAACGGAAGGAGAGTTTCCACCCAAACGCAGATGAGGGATTGGACCTGAAACTACAACCCTCCAGTCAATCAATTCGGTCTCAATATCATCATTAAGCCGATTATAAATCCTTCTGTATTCCGTATTGAAACGCTCCTGTATCTCGTCCAGATCTTGCAGGGTCAGTCTCCCTTTAGGAACAGGAACCTCGACCTCATAGCCCTGTCCGCGATAACGGGCACCAACAATACGGGAAAATGTGATCTCTTCTCTCCGTACCCCTGCCTGCTCTACCAGAGTCAAGCCTTCGGTCTCCAACTCTTGGTACATTCTATTTACTAAACCGATATCCAACTTTTCAAGAACCGTGACATAGGATCGGCTTAATTCGAAGGAGGCTGGCGCTAATAGAAAACCTAACGCTGACAATACTCCTGCACGCATGGGATAGAGGATATTTTGCATTTTGAGCTTGAGGGCGATGCCATAGGCGTGAACCGGGCCAGCTCCACCCAAAACCACCAGCGTAAACTTGGCCGGATCGATTCCCTTCTCCATGGCATAGACTCGGGCTGAATCTACCATATTCTCATTCACTATTTCATTGATTCCCCAAGCCGCCTCTGGCAAAGATAATCCCATGGGGCGGGCTATTTTTTCAGCGATCGCTTCCCGGGCTTTTTCTGGATTCAGCTTCATTTCTCCACCCAAGAAATAATCGGGATTAAGATACCCCAGGACGAGATCCGCGTCTGTGACCGTTGGTTCCAGCCCCCCCCGACCGTAACAAGCAGGCCCTGGGTCCGCTCCAGCGCTTCCGGGTCCGACGGTCAACAAACCCAGATTATTGATTTTGGCGATACTTCCGCCTCCGGCTCCGATTTCGATCAACTCAATAGCAGGGACCTTGAGAGGGATTCCACTGCCTTTCTTGAACCGATACACACGGGCCGTCTCAAACTGTTTTATCTTCAGTGGCAATCCTTCTTTGATCATGCAAATCTTGGCAGTCGTCCCCCCCATGTCGAACGAAATGAGATCCCTTTGGTTGGCTAATTCCCCGTAGCAACTGGCTGCAATGGCGCCTCCGGCAGGACCGGATTCAATGACCCGAATGGGGAATTTGGCTGCGGTCTCCGCAGTGGTAATACCCCCATCGGAAAGCATCATAAAGAGAGTTCCCTCAAAACCTAGACCTCTCAAATCTTTTTCTAGTTGAATGAGATAATACTGCATCAACGGGCGGACGTAACTGTTCGCAACGGCCGTTGAAGTCCGTTCATACTCTTTAATCTCAGGGACGACTTCGGAGGAGAGCGAAACGATAATTCGGGGGTTGATGCCCTTAATTAAATCCTCGACGACCTTCTCATGTTTAGGATTACGAAACGAATGAAGCAATGAAACAGCGATCGCTTCCACCTTTTCATGATCCAGATCGCGAATCACCGCTTGTGTCTCTTCGGTATCGAGTGCCTTGATAATTGACCCATCCGCTCCCACCCGTTCACTCACCCCTCTCCGAAGATATCTTGGAACCAAAGGAGTGGGCATCCGGGCAAACAAGTCATAGATGTCATATCGCTGCTCCCGTCCGATCTCAAGAACATCACGAAAACCACGAGTTGTGATCAAACCGGTTTTAACCCCCTTACGCTCTATGATGGCATTTGCGACAAGAGTCGTGCCATGGATGACACGACCTATGTTCTCCGCAATCATGTCCCCCTTTCTCAATAGTCGTTGAACGCCCTTGAGAACCGCTTGAGACGGGTCCGCAGGGGTTGTAAGCACTTTGTCGATATAAATGGCTCCCGTCTCTTCATGGATCAACACCAAATCGGTAAACGTCCCTCCAATGTCGACACCTAATTTGTAAGGTACCCCATTCATTTTCATTACGCCTCGTTTCGATTCTTCGGTTCATAACGGTCTTGAGTCATTTATGTCTGTTAGATCCCCATCAGGTGCCTTTATACCCCATGGCATATTCGGGACTGATGATTCCGTTTCGAAGATCTTCCTCGATGAGATTGGGATCCCGTTCCTTGGGAAAAAACATACCTCCCCCCCCAGGAGTAAAGAAGGTAATGACATCGTCTCTCTTCAGTAGAATACTTGTCTTGCCAGGTATTTCTGTCCCATTCAACAGAATGCGACCTCTCTGGCCCGATAACCCACCCCTCATGCCTCGGGCTGGATTCCGAATACGCTCGTTTCTAAAAGAGACCTGCATCTCCTGCCCAGATAGGACACGAAAGGAGATCTCCTGTCCGCACCCCCCCCTGTATTTGCCCATTCCACAGGAATCGCGAATCAGTTCCTTTTTTGATACCAACAAAGGCATGAGATTCTCGAACATTTCAATGGGAGTATTCGAGACATTGGTAGGAAAGCTCAAGGCATGTGCGCCATCATGAGTCGGGTGGGCCCCATGTCCGCCATTCATGAAGAAGACGCTGAAGAGGTCTTCCCGGGCTTCATTTCTGGCCCGAAAGTAAGCGCTCCAGATTGGACAGGACCCGCTTTCACACATCACCCTTTCCGGCACAGCCTTACTTAAAGCATTCAAAATCACTGCTGGGAAATAGTGCCCGGTGATATGGCGCCCCCAAACTGCTGCCGGGCGAGTCGGGTTGACAAGGGTTCCTTCAGGAGCTGTGACTTTGATTGGACGAATACTGCCATCGTTATTGGGCATGGCCGGGTCGAGTATACATTTTAACGCATACGCGCTGTAGGCATACGTGTAGATCATGACGGAGTTGACCGCTTTGTCCACCTGAGGACAGGTCCCTGTATAATCGACATGGACCGTTCCATCTTGGACCGAGATCGTCGCCTTGACCCGTAAGGGTTCTTCAAATCCATCAGCAAAGACCTCAGATTCATAATGCCCTTCCGGCAATAACTTGCGGATACTTCCCCTCATCGCCGCTTCGGACCGTCCAATGATTTCGTCTGAGATCAATTTTAAATCTTCAAAACCCTCCTCATCCAAGAGTTCACAAACCTTGGTCGCTCCTGATTGGAGGGCAGCCATCTGGGCCCGGAGATCTCCCAGGGTGATTTCAGGGGATCTGACATTGGCCTTAATCATTTCGCAAACAGATCTCTCTTCCTTTCCTTTACTGACAAGCTTCACAATGGGAATGAGGAGACCTTCCTCATAGTATTCGCGGGCGTATGGGTTCGATGAGCCACCAATATCATTGTGGTGGGCTACGTTTGCCACAAAACCGATAATCGCGTTTCTGTAAAAAATGGGCATGGCAACAGAGATATCATTCAAATGGCCCGTACCCAGCCAGGGATCGTTCGTAATCAGAATGTCGCCTGGATACAGATCTTCTAAAGGAAAGCTCTGAATCATACTTTTTAAGGTGAAGGGGACGGTGCCGATGAAGGAGGGAATGCTGTCCGAAGACTGGGCTAAGAGTTGTCCACGGGCATCACTCACAACGCAGGCGAAGTCATTATTTTCCCGAATCAAGGTAGAAAAGGATGTGCGGACAAGGGTTTGTGCCGTTTCGTCCATCAGCGTAATCAATTTTCTCCAGATCACTCCTAATCTCACAGGACCAATCTTCTGTTTTTCAATCACCTTGGACCTCCCTCACCAGTTTCAGATAAATGTATGCAGAAATTTAAGTTCAAAAAGGCTTTACGTGTCGTACCCAGAATAATAGCATCTCTATTTCTTAAATACTATAGGAATCTGAGCAGGACGATTTCACAAAGGTCCGATATTTCTGAAAATCTCAAGACTGGACAGCAGTTTTTAGGATTCGGGGTTCCTGTGGAAGATTACGTTTGAACTTAAAAAGTTCCTTTTGTTCCTTGAATTGTGGAGTTCTAATTGACTTTAATCGCAGCCGGGACCCCTTGACTCGGGATCTGAATAAAGGCGGTATCAACCCCCTCCGGCAGGGCCTCGACCGAAGGAAAACATCTCAACCCCACCATCTCTTCGCACTTTGGGTTAACGGGGTAGATCCGGCCCTGATAGCCGTGTTTCAAGAGGTACTTCAATGTCCTTCCCGTAAATTTCCGATGAAGCCCCAACGATGGCGACAGATTTTGGGGAAAGGATTGATCGGATTTGTTCGGAAACTGTCACCATAAGATCCTTCTCTAAAGACAACGCGTAACGGAAATGGAGTCCATCTCCACCTCCCCCTTTGACGGAGATTGGCTAAAGAAGGGCTATCAGGTCATTGGTGTTCTTCAGCGTCTCGAATCGGAAGACCTTTTCAATGATCT
>Ga0315288_10011838_pt1 | contig 10978 bp, 10 predicted proteins | sample YL17G11_20_MG_FD_203454 | JGI IMG/M metagenome (GOLD analysis project Ga0315288, IMG submission 203454) | Sediment microbial communities from Yellowstone Lake, YNP, Wyoming, USA - YL17G11_20 | ecosystem: Environmental > Aquatic > Freshwater > Lake > Sediment | place: USA: Wyoming | collected...
GAACAACCTGGGGTACGTGCTGTGCGATTTTGGTGAGCGTGCGGGGGCGCTGGCGGCTTTTGAGGATGCCCTGGGGATCATGCGCAAGCTGGCGGAGGCGGAACCCGCCGCCTTCCTGCAATATGTGGCCACCACCCTGAACAACCTGGGGACCGTGCTGGCCGATTTGGGGGAGCGAGCGAGGGCGCGGGCGGCTTTTGAGGAGGCTTTGAGGATTTATCGCAAGCTGGCGGAGGCGGAACCCGCCGCCTTCGCTTCCGATGTGGCGATGACCCTGAACAACCTGGGGACCGTGCTGCGCGATTTAGGGGAGCGGGCGGGGGCGCAGGCGGCTTTTGAGGAGGCCCTAGGGATTTATCGTAAGCTGGCAGAGGCGGAACCCGCCGTCTTCCTGCAATATGTGGCCACCACTCTGAACAACCTGGGGGCCGTACTGCACGATTTGGGGGCGCGGGAGGAGGAGCGGGCGGCCTATGAGGAGGCCCTGGCAATTTGGCGCGAGTTGGCCGAGGCGGAACCCGCCGCTTTCCTTGAGCGTTTGATGAATACCGCGCTAAATGCCTTAGAATTGATCCAAGAAAGTGGTGAGGAGGTTTCCTCTTGGCCGGCCTTGATGGAAGCGATGGAAACCATAAGCAGGTTAATGCCAAATAATCAATAACAGGACTTACGCTTCTCAGGCAAAATGCTCCCTTCGGGACTGCCACCCCCAGCATTTGTCCCGCTTTTGCAGTAAGGCCTGTTCAAAAGGGATGATTTTCCGCGACCGGCTCGGCCTTCGCGGGTGGCTGTCCCAGGTGTGGTAAGGCACATGGGAATAAATCTACACACTTGAAAGCGGTGGCGGCTAGGTCTTTCAGACCGCCGTGGCGGCCTCCGGCCTAGCCACACGACTTCAGCGCTTCCGCGCCGAAGCCGATGACCACCGCACTCCAAATTAACTGCTTCCCTTCCCTACACCCCATCCTTCAATCAAGTAAATCAAGGTTCAGACTCTTCACTTTCGGTTTTTCCTTTTGCCTTCTTGCCCGCCTGTGGAGGGTTTCCTTTTGCCTTCCCATTGGGTCTTGACAACCCGTGTATAATAGATATAGAATGCAAACAAATGTATTTACCAGAAAATTCCATTTTCAATCTGTTTATCCCGAGCGCAGTCGAGGGACGAAAATCTGCGGCCTAATTCCGGCCGCCCTTTTCCCTCGCCCCTCGTCCCCAATCCCTGCAGTCCAAATGTTACTGAATGTTACTGAATTTCACTTTTTTTTCGAATATACAACAAGCAAAACGAATAACGTCTTACTAGAAGATACTGACAAAATGGCTAGGTCGCTTCGCGACCGCCATGGCGGTCCGCCTCTGGCGGACTTAGCCACCCGACACTTCCCGACATATTTTATTTTTTTCACCGAACAAACCAAGTAATTATCACCTTTTTTGAAAAAGGTGGTGAATCCGCTGAAATCAAATGTAAAATGAATAGAGGTAATATTGGGGACTGCAAATTAAACATTTGGGCCTGAATTCCTGACTTCCCGGATTGCCTTTTTCCGGAGGATTGACAACTAAAACGTAAGCGCGGTATCCACCATGGTCAGGTAGTTTTCCAGCGGGATATAGCTGGGAATGGAATTGCCGGAGCCGACGGCGAAGCGGCCCCGGGCGCCGCAGATGGTCATCAATTCCCGGGTGCGGGCGCGGACCTGTTCGGGAGTTGAACCGGCGAGAATATCCACATCCACACCGCCCAGGGTGGCAATCCTGTCGCCATAGAGTTTCTGGAATTCCGGCGCAGGCAGAATGGCGTCCTCGAAGGAATGTTTGCCGCTGATGCCCACATCGGTGATGAGATCCTCATATAGGGCGGAGAGTTCGCCGCAGGAATGCAGGAAATAGGGAATCCCGCGCCGGCGCGCGATATCGGCAAAGCGTTTATGCCAGGGCAGGAAGAGTTCCCGCAAGGTGTCGGGGCGAGCCAGTGTGCCGGAACGAAAACCCATATCATCGCCCTGGAAAAGCGCGATCAGATTGGGTAATTCGGCGAGCTGCTGATAATAGGCTATGAAGAGATTCCCGACCTTCTCAACGATGGCTTTAACCAGCGCAGGATCATCGTAGAGCGCAAAGCAAAACTTCTCATAGGACATTAGCCGGGTAACTATTTCAAAAGGCCCGCCCCCATGGTTGGTTATCAAGCCCATGCCTTCCGGCAGATGGGTGCTGATGTATTCCAGAGGGAAGAAGTCCATGGCGGCAATGGTGGGCCAGGGATATTTCTCAAAATCCTGCCAGGACTCGATAGGGCCTTTATGTTCATCCGCCCAGCCCCGCACCTGATTTTCCATAGTCAGATCCTCGCCTTCTACCGAATAGCGCGGAAACGGAAGGCCAATCTCCAACCTCACGAAATCGTATCCCAGGCGATACCAGACTTCCATGAAATTATCCCAATAGGCGCGCGCTGAAGCGCGATCTCCCTGAGCAATGTCAACCCAGGGGCGGTTGCAGAGCTGGGTGATAATCGCCCGCTGATGAATAACATCAATATTATATTCAATCAGCGGGGGGCGGCTAATTGCCTGCTTTCCCAGGAGAGCATTGATAAAACGCTCTTTGTCCGGCTTTGGGTGCTTGAGTGGAATAGCTGTAAAGGATTTCATTTTCACGCTCCTGGCATATCAAATTACTTATTGTCCCTATAGTTTACCCTCCCATGTCAATAGTCGTAAAGTCAGGGCAGAACAAAGATTCTCTCCCTTATCGTCTCGCGAATCGGGTTTCTTAAGTGCTCAGAGAAAATATTTATCTCAGAAATGCGAGGGTCTGTGGAATAAGGCTGATGTTATCCTAAATAGAGTTAAAATCGCTTAAAAAGAAGTGCGAATAATCTCAACAATGCAAGATATGGCGTCAATGACAATAGAGCAATCGGTAAATTCCAGGAATAAGCTTCCCGAAGCCTGGCAAGGCAAAGAGATTAAGAAGTATGACTTCTTCTGCTCAGGAAGGCTCTCTTATGCGCAAACGCGTGTGCTGGATAAGATCAACCGGGAAGTTGCAGAGTTCTTGGCCGGCAAGCTGGGCAAGCTTTTCAACTGTCAGGTGGAGATGCAGGCGCAGGCCCCCAAAGCAATAGACTTAGCGGAGCTAGAGGAGCGCTTGCAGGATGACGGAGTGTTTGCGGCATTTACCACTACCAGCGCGCAAAAAATTGCCTTGCTGGAGATGGACAGCGGATTTGCCCTCTATATGGTGGATCGCTTTTTGGGTGGAAATGGCGAGACGAAATGCGAAGGACGGCCGCTGACTGAGCTTGAGAGCCAAATTGTAAGCGAGGGGATAGAGACTATCTTGTCCCAATACGCGTTGGGCTGGGCAAAGACGGCAGTTTTTGCGCCTAAAATGCTGAAAACCTGGAGCGGCCAGGCGCCGGAGGAGCTGCCGGCCGGAAGTGACGCCGCGGTAATCAGCGATTTCCGGATTAAGCTGAACGGATTGGAGGGCGGCATAAGGTTCTATCTGCTGCTACCCTCTTGCCAGTCGCTAATTTCCAGAGCGACGCCGCAAAAAAATGCGGCTGAGATAGCTGCCGGCAAGGCCGAAGAGCGTAACCGCGTGATGCGAGCGATTGAAGAAGTTGAGCTGCCGTTGAGCGCGGTGCTGGGGAAGGGCAAGATTTCACTGGCCGATTTAATGGAAATTTCCGAGGGAGATATTATCCGTCTCGAAGCGAAACCATCGGAAGAGGCGGAACTTTGGGCTGGCGGAAGAGCGGAATTTCTTGCCAAGCCCATGACCATCGCCGGACGGATGGCGATGTGCATTTTGGAAGAACTCAATCACGAAGGAGTCTAAAGTGTCGCAACAAAGCTGTGCAACTTATCAAGAAGAAGTGCATGAGATAACCGAAGCAGTAAGCCCGTTGGAGCATGCTAAAATCCTGGCCGCGCAAAGAAATGAGGCGGCCTCTCTGGGCCGGGTATTGAATGTTGACCTGGAATTGAGAGTGGAATTGGGACGGGTAAGTCTGCCGATTCGAGAAATTTTGGAGTTGTCGGCGGGATCGGTAGTGGATCTGAAGACAGCCGTAGGAGAGCCGGCGGAGGTCTTTGTAAATAACCGGCCGCTGGCAAAGTGCGAGATAGTGGTGGTAGATGACGCTTTGGGCATCAGGATTACGGAGATCCTGGATTCAAAAACAGGCGAAGCGACGGCGTTAGGCGTTTAGCGTAAGGAATTTTGAGCGGAGGAGACTTACATGAAGCATATAGGGCTGACATTAATTTTGATAATTGCTGGTTCGCTGTTAATCGCGACCTTACAGCCAGCCGGCGCGGAGGAGCAAGTTGTCGAAAGCGCGGCCTCCTCCCCTTCTCCGGCTGTGGTAAATCCCCCCGCGCCCGTTGCGGCCGCCGCCCAAGCGACTCCTCAAGAGGCATCGAAGCCCGCAGAGACCACTGCGGCCGACAGCATTAAAGGCGGCGGCGCGGAAAAAACGGCAACCAGTGAGGGGCCTTCAAAGAGCATTGTCAAGGTCAAAGCAATAAGCAGATTAAGGGGATCCTCCGGCGCCTACAAAATACAGCGAGGGGACACCTTGGAGCAGATTGCCATCGCCCACGGGGTATCGCTAAAGGCGCTGGCGCAGGCTAATGGCTTGGCGGCCAACACGAACCTGGTAGTAACCGGGAAGACCCTGCAAATACCTGGCGGGTCTCAGGCGAAGAAGACGACAGCCACTAATAATGCAGCACATACAGAGCAGGCCGTTACAAAGAATATCGCTATGAAGCAGGCCGCAGCCGCGAATATTTCAACAGATATAGAAAAGGCGGTTGAAGCCGACACAAAGAGTATCGCGGCAAAACAGGAAACAATCCATGAAGAACTGCTATTCAAAGATGAAGCTACAAAAACAACTGCTGCTGATGTTACTCCCATCAAGGATTTTGCGCCTATACGCACCGAACAACCAGATAGGAATGGACCCAGCATGCTGGCCACTTCAGGGATGCTCATCGGACTCATTGCAAAATTGGGATTGGTGCTTGCCCTGGCTTACCTGGGGGCGCTGGCGGCAAAGCGACTGGCGGGGGGGCGCGGCGCCTCGCCGCGCAGCGAAGGCCTGGTCAAGGTTATGGAGACAGTAAGCCTTGGGCCTAACCGGTGGGTGCATGTCATTACGGTGGGAGAGCAGGCCTATTTGATCGGCTCGACGCCTCAGCAAACGGCGTTGATGGCGGAGATACACGATAGTGCGGCAATCAGAGATCTGCTTCACAAGGATGCCGACGGAACAAGTTTCGCAAGCCGTTTGGGGCAGTTGCTCGGGATGGACAAGGAGAGAGCGGCGAGCGGCAATCTTGCGGGTATGAGCAGCTTTCTGACGGGAAAGCTGGCGGAGCTTCGCCAGCTGAAAAATTCCATGAATATGCCGGAGAAGCTGGGATGACTTCAAAGACCGTCAGGAAATCCCAAATAAGATCTATACTGATGGGCCTTTGCTTTATGTTCTTCTGCCTGGCCTGCAGCGCCTGTGCGTGGTCGGCGGAGCCGATGGGTATGCCGAAGATCACTTTGGGAGTTGATGCCTCGAAATCCCCGCAAGATGTATCGGGCAGCCTGCAGATTCTGCTGTTGTTGACCGCGCTGAGTCTGGCGCCGGCACTGGTTACGATGCTGACTTCATTTGCCCGCATTGCCATTGTGCTTTCCTTTACCCGCAGCGCGCTGGGAGCGCAGCAAATTCCGCCAAACAGCGTCCTCATCGGTTTGGCGCTCTTCCTTACGGTATTTACCATGGCGCCGGTTTGGAAGCAAGTCAATAAAGAGGCTTTGCAGCCTTATCTGGCGCAGACCATCTCCTATCAGACGGCGATTGACAGGGCCTCGGTGCCGGTGCGCAAGTTTCTCTTCAGCCAGACAAGAGAGAATGATTTGGCCTTATTCGTAAAGATGGCAAAGCTTGAACGTCCCAAGAACCGGGAGGATGTGCCTACTTATGTAGTGGTTCCCGCATTTATCATCAGCGAATTAAAAACGGCCTTCACCATGGGCTTTATGATTTTCATTCCCTTTCTGGTCATTGATCTGGTAGTGGCGACAGTGCTCATGTCTATGGGAATGATGATGATGCCTCCCATGCTGATTGCGCTGCCCTGCAAGATCATGCTTTTCGTGCTGGTTGACGGCTGGCATCTGATTGTGCAAAGCCTGATAAGCAGTTTTGGATAAGGAGTAAGTATGGCAGTAGCAGAAGTTCTCGACTTGGGAAGAAATGCAATAATAACGGGCCTTATATTGTGCGCGCCGATGCTGCTGGCGGGCCTCGTAGTGGGAGTGGTAATCAGCATCATTCTGGCGGCGACCCAGATTCAGGAATTTACGCTCACTTTCATCCCGAAGATTTTGGCGATGGCGCTGGCGGCCTTCATTTGCGGTCCCTGGATGGTGCGGCTGCTGATGAGCTACACGCTTCGCATAATGGAGCGAATTGCAACGGCCGGACCTTAAGATGCCTTTAATAAATCTGCCATTAACAGATGCCTTATGCGCGCTGCTAATCTTCATGCGAGTTGTGGGGATCTTTGTGAGCGCTCCGGTATTGAGCAGCGCGCGAATTCCGCCGCATACAAAGATAGGACTGGCCATTTTGATCGCGATAGTATTGCAGCCGGTGATCGGCATTACGCCGCTGGCCCTGCCCGGCAATGTGCTTTCTTATGCCGCCCTGGTAATCAAGGAGGCGGTGGTCGGACTCTCCATCGGATTTGTGGCGAACATGGTGTTTTCGGCGGTGCAGATGGCGGGCGAGATTGCGGATTTGCAGACGGGCTATGCTTTTGCCGGCCTGGTGGATCCCTATACCGGAGAGCGCACTTCCATGGTGGGCCAATTCCAGGTGCTGATGGCCTGGCTGGTTTTTCTGGCGGTCAACGGCCATCACTTGCTGTTAAAGGGAGTGGCGGACAGCTTTCAAGTGCTTCCCTTGGCCAGCATTTCGGTTAATGAGAACATTGTGAATGGAGTGATCGGGCTGAGCTCCCATATTTTTCTGATTGCGCTGCAGATAGGCGCTCCCATAATGGGGGCGGTGTTATTGGCCGACCTGGCACTCGGGCTGCTGGCGCGCACCGTGCCGCAATTGAATATTCTGGTAATCGGGTTCCCGATAAAGATGGTTATGGGGTTGACCGTGCTGGTGCTGGCCTTGCCGCTGACCATTGCTTTGCAGCAGAACCTGGTGCATCTAATGAAGGATGGAATGGCTTACGTAATGTCTTTCGTAACGCCTTAACAGCCTTGTGATAAAGTAATAAGGATAAAGGACGATGCCGCCTCCCGGAGGAGAGAGAACTGAGGCCGCAACACCGCGGCGTAGAGAGGAAGCCCGCCAGCAGGGACAAGTGGCGCGGAGCGCCGAGATATCGGCGATTGCCGGCTTGCTTGCAGGCATGATCGCGCTGCGGTTGGGTTATGGCAGCATGCTGAAGGGACTACAGGAATTTACCAGTTTAACTCTTTCCCGGTCAGGAACTGCGGAGATAGGCGTGGCCTCATTGCGGGTGGAGGCGCTGGGAGCGGCGCTGGCCATCGGCAAAGTGGCCGGGCCCTTCATGCTGGCGATATGCGTGGGAGGCGTGATTGGCAACCTGCTGCAAGTCGGATGTCTATTCAGTTTCAAGCCGCTTACGCCAAAGTGGGACAAGCTGAATATCATTCAGGGCATCCCGCGGCTCTTTTCCATGCAGGCGCTGGTGGGCTTGGGGAAATCCCTGGCGAAGGCGATCGTGATAGGAGTCATTATCTATTCGTTCATGAAGGCGAATATGGAAAAGGTGGTTGGTCTGGCGGGCACGGGGCTGGGCGATATGGGAAGAACGACAGGCCAAATGATGTGGGAATTGCTGGTAAAGAGCGCCATCGCCTTGCTGGTGATTGCCGCGCTCGATTACCTCTATCAACGTTTCCAGCATGAGAAGAATCTACGCATGACGAAGACCGAGTCAAAAGAAGAATACAAGCGCACAGAAGGGGATCCGTTTATCCGGATGCGGAGACGCCAGCGGCACAGGGAGATCGCGCGCCACCGAATGATGCAGGCGGTGAGGAACGCGACGGTGGTGGTAACTAACCCGACGCATATCGCGGTGGCCTTGCGTTATGCACCGAAAGAGTCGTTAGCGCCGGTATTGGTGGCCAAAGGCGAGCGCCTCATCGCGGAAAAGATCAAGGAGATTGCCGGCGAGTGCAGGATTCCGGTGATTGAAAATGTCCCGCTGGCCCGCGCGTTGCATAAGAGCGTAAAGCTGGGCCAGCAAGTCCCGCCTGAACTGTATCAGGCCGTGGCTGAAGTATTAGCCTTCGTATATAAGATGTCCGGCAAGGCGCCTGTTTTAACGACATAAGAAAAGCTAGGAGAAAACGGTGGCTCAAGTTAGCGGAATATCGGCAGCAAGGGGAACAGCCCTTCAAAGTATCTTGAAGCGAAACGGCGAAATGGTAGTATCCATCGGCGCGGTGCTGATCGTGGGCATGATGGTGGTGCCGCTGCCGCATTGGATGCTGGACGTGCTGCTGGTGGTGAATATGGGGATTACCTTCAGCGTGCTGTTGGTGAGCGCCTATCTGATGGACCCGCTGGAATTTTCCGTCTTCCCTTCCCTGCTCCTGGTAGTAACGCTCTTTCGGCTGGCGTTGAATATTTCGGCGACCAGATTGATCCTGCTGCATGCCAATGCCGGCTCGGTAATCGGCGCTTTCGGTTCATTCGTCGTGGGGGGCAATTATGTCGTAGGTATCGTGGTGTTCCTCATTCTGGTCGTGATTCAGTTTGTGGTTATCACCAACGGCGCAGGACGCGTCGCGGAAGTGGCGGCGCGCTTTACATTGGACGCCATGCCCGGCAAACAGATGGCCATAGACGCCGACTTGAACGCCGGATTGATTGACGAAGCGACGGCGCGAGAGCGACGCGAAAAGGTGGCAAGAGAAGCGGATTTCTACGGCGCGATGGACGGCGCCAGCAAGTTCGTTCGGGGAGACGCCATCGCGGCGATTGTAATGATCATCGTGAATATCATCGGCGGCTTTGTAATCGGTGTTGCGCAGCGTAATATGGACCTTATCGGCGCGCTGCAAACTTACACGCTGCTGACTGTGGGAGAAGGCCTGGTTACGCAGATACCGGCGCTCATCATGTCCACCGCGACCGGTCTCATCGTAACCCGCGCCGCCTCCGATACCCAGTTGGGAAATGAAATGACTTCCCAGATTCTATCCAGTCCTAAAGCGACCTCGACCGTCGCCATACTAATGCTGGCGTTAGCTTTAGTTCCGGGATTGCCCAAGCTGCCCTTCCTGCTGGTGGCGGCAGTGGCGGGAAGCATTGCGCTGGCGCTCAGGGGAAAACAGGCGGCTGTCAAGCCGGCGGAACAAGCCAGAGCCGGTCAGGCCAAAGGAACGACGGAATCGGAAGAGATGGCGGTGTTGCTGACGGTGGATCCTCTGGAGCTGGAGGTGGGCTATGGGTTGATTCCCTTTGCCGATCCGGCGCAAGGCGGAGATCTCCTGCAGCGCATTACCAGTATGCGCAAACAAGTTACGGCTGATTTGGGCATGATCGTTCCGGCGCTGCGGGTGAGAGATAATGTCGAACTGAAGCCCAATATGTATCGCATAAAGTTGTGGGGAACCGAGATCGCAACAGGAGAGATTCTGCCCAGGCACCTCCTTGCCATCGCTTCGGGACTACCCCTTCAACCGATGCGCGGCGTTGAAACGAAGGAGCCGGCCTTCGGACTGCCGGCAGTCTGGATAACAGAGCCGCAGCGAGTAGAGGCGGAGACCGCAGGCTATACGGTTGTGGATGCACCTACGGTTATCATCACTCATCTGAGCGAGACTATCCGTGCTCATGCCTGGGAGATACTCTCGCGGCAGGATGTACAGAATATGTTGAATGCGCTGAAAGAGCATACTCCAGCCGTGGTGGAGGAATTGGTTCCCAAGATGCTGGGATTGTCTGAAATTCACCGGGTGCTGCAAGCGCTCTTGCATGAACGCATACCGATCAAGGACCTGAACCGGATTCTGACCGCGCTGGGCGACCATGCCGGAGTAGTGAGAGATGTAGATCAACTGACGGAGTATGTGCGGCAAGGCATGGCCAGGGCCATCAGCCGGCAATACCTGAGCTCTGACGGAAGCCTTAATGTTGTTACGGTGGACCCGGATATCGAAACTGTTTTGCAATCGGGATTGAGAGCCACGCCTTCCGGCCCTCAACTGGTAATCGAGCCGACGACCGCGCGGAAGATAATAGAGGCGGCGGCCAAGCAAGCGGAGAAGGCGGTGGCCGGCGGCACGCAGGCGATCTTGCTTTGCTCTCCCGGAGTGCGGCCCATACTACGCGCCTTACTGCAGCGCAGGCTGCCTAATGTGGCGGTGCTTTCTCATGCTGAGATCGCCGATGAAGTGGATACCCGGTCAATCGGCATGGTGAGTCTGGACGGGGTAGTTTAGCGTTGTGCCGAACATATTGCCATGGGTAGCTAGGACTCTGTGAAGGAGCGGTAGATGAGTTTTTATGAAATGACGAGTAAAATAGCCTTATATCTGGGTTTGCTGTCCTTCGCGATAGTGGGAGCCATGTCCTTTGAAAATGGAGTTGACCTGCTTTATTGCGTGTTGCGCGGGATAGGGGCATTTGCCGCGATTATATTTTTGCAAAGATTATCTTGCAGGATGCTTGAAATGCTGGTCGGAGATTCGCAATGAAAGGCCTAAATAGCTAATGACGCAAGCGGCGGCGCTATGGACAAGATATGCGCAAACGAAAGCCACGCAGGACCGAGATGAGCTGATAGAGCTGCATGCTCCGCTCGCGAAATTCGTGGTGGACCGGCTGCATCTTGCCTTGCCGCCCAGCATGAGCCAGGAAGACCTTATCGGCCAGGCGGTAATCGGTTTGATCGAAGCC